>Ga0137376_10000842_pt1 | contig 15668 bp, 11 predicted proteins | sample SagtaG_23_FD_104814 | JGI IMG/M metagenome (GOLD analysis project Ga0137376, IMG submission 104814) | Vadose zone soil microbial communities from Sagehorn Ranch, Mendocino, California, USA - Sage2_L_20_16 metaG | ecosystem: Environmental > Terrestrial > Soil > Vadose zone | place: USA...
GTCGCGACGCTCGGAATCCTGCGGCAGGGCAGCACGGGGACCAACGCGAACAGTTTTGTGGGATTCGACGTAGAGCGCCGCGCCACCACCACGCTGTTCGGCCAGTTCATGCTCGACGACATCCAGCTCTCACACAAGACCGCAACCGACCGGAAGCCGGCGAGCTACGCGTTCACCTTCGGCGCGAAGGGCCGACTGTTCCGCACCGCATCCTGGATGCTGTTCTACACGCAGGTTGCGAACCTCACCTATCGCAACGAAGACGACCTGCAGGCGCCGCTGTACCGCTTCCTCGGGACGGGACGCAACTTTTCCGATTACGACCAAGTCACCGCCAACGCGAGCTGGCTGGTTCGTCCCGGCCTGCTGCTGAAGCCGGAGGTGAGCGTGGTGCGTCAGGGCGAGGGCGACCCGCGGCTCCCGCACCCGCTTCCGCCCGCCTATCCCACAACGGCGACGCTGTTCCAAGGCGTCCTGCAGCGCACCGTCCAACTCGCGGTCTGGGGTAACTGGCAGTATCGCGAACTCACCGTGACGGGAGGCGGCGGCGTGCAACTGATCGACAACGCCGGTCACGTGACGGGGGCGAACGAGACTCGCTGGCTCGGCTCTATTGGGCTTAGGTACGGGCTCGCGTGGGAGGGCGCACTTCGGTGAGAGCTGTCTGGCGGACGGCCGGTTCGTGCTCTAATTGGTAATGCCTTGACTCCCCATGAGTTAGAAGCGAGTTTCGTACGCCGTGAAATCTTCGGGAAATCGTCGGAGTGACATGAAACTGTCGCCACTAGTGGCCTTGAGCGCCTGCGCGCTTGTCGTGACACTGCCTTCTACCGCCCGGGCGCATGTGTTAACACAGACGCCGACCCAGATTCTCGGGTTGCCCACGGGGATGACGCCCGACCAGTTGATTCAACTGCTCGCGCAGAATCCGCAACTCGCAACGCAGCTCCGGCAACGCATCGAGCAGTCGGGCCTGACGCCAGAACAGGTGCGAGCCCAACTCGTCGCGAACGGTTATCCCCCCAATCTCCTGGACGCCTACCTGCGCGGGCCGCGATCCGGCCAACAGACGGGACAGCCCAACGCGCAAGTGCTCGCCGCCATGCAAGCACTCGGTTTCGATATCCCGACCCTCGGTCTTGAGGCACTTCCGGTAGACACGGGGTTCATCCGCGAGCGGGTCGAGGCGCTTCCCGCCGAATCGCTGGCGGCAGGCAACTATGTGTTCGGCGTCGATGTGTTTCGCCGCACGACGACGCAGTTCCTACCGCTGCTCAGTGGCCCCGTGCCACCGGACTACAAGCTCGGCCCCGGCGATCAGCTCGCCGTGATTCTCACGGGTGACATCGAGCGCGCTTACGTGCTGCCGGTGAGCCGCGACGGCTTCATCCTGATCCCGCAAGTCGGTCAGCTCTTCGTCTCGAGCCTGACGCTCGATCAGCTGCGGGACGTGTTGTACACGCGTCTCGGTCGCGTGTACTCGAAACTCTCGCGTGCCCCGACGGCGACCACACATTTTGCCGTCGAGGTGACCAATGTCCGGGTCAACCAGATTTCCATCGTTGGCGAAGTGTTGCAGCCCGGCTCGTATCAGATCAGCGCGCTCGCTACGGTGATGTCGGCACTCTACGCGGCCGGTGGCGTCACGGCGCGGGCCAACATGCGCCAGATCGAGATCCGCCGGTCGGACACCCTGGCGGCGACGCTTGACCTGTACGACTACCTGCTCCATGGCGCCACCGGGTCCAACGTCCGTCTTCAGAGTGGTGATGTCGTGTACGTGCCGCTGCACGGCAAGAGGGTGCAGGTCACGGGAGCGGTGTTGCGTCCCGCGCTTTACGAGCTGAAAGAGGGGGAGATGCTCCCCGACTTGCTGCGCGCCGCAGGTGGCTTCCGCGCGAATGCGGCGGTGGACCGGTTGACCATCCATCGCATATTGCCGCCTCTGCAGCGGCAGCCCGGGCCGGTGCCGCGGGCGGCGCTCAACCTCGCACTGACCGTCGCCACGCCGAGCAATCACGCCAGCACCTCGCCGGCGGCGCCCGCGCGGCCGGCGTCTGATGACGCAGATCCGCTCAACGGCGTCGTCATCCCGTCGCTACCGCTCGAGAACGGCGACTCGCTGGTCGTGGATTCGATCGCGCCGCTCGAGGGTGGGTTGTACGTGCGGATCAACGGCATGGTGAACAAACCAGGCCGCTATCCGTGGCAAGAGGGGATGACGCTGCGCGATCTCGTGCTGCTCGCGCGCGGTCCGAAGATCGGTGCCTACCTAAAAGACGCCGAGATTGCCCGGCTCCCAGCCGATCGCACGCAAGGTCAGCTCGCGGACACGCTGCGGGCGCCGATCGACTCGACCTATCTGCTCGAGCGCGATCGGGCGGGCCGCTACATCGGCCCGGCCGGCCTGGCATTCCCCGCGAGTGGCGCCCCCGAGGTCCCGCTCCGGCCCTACGACGAAGTCTTGATCCTCAAGCAACCGGACTTCGAGCTGCCGCACACCATAGAGGTGCGAGGCGAGGTCCGGTTCCCCGGCACGTACGCGTTGCGATCGAAGACTGATCGGTTGATGGACGCGATCGAACGGGCCGGCGGGCTCACCCCCCAGGCCTACGCCAACGGGATCCGCTTCTACCGCCGCGAAGGAGAGGCCGGTCGCGTTGGACTCGATCTGACGCACGTGTTACGGGACAGACATCACAGGGATAACATCGTGCTGGCGGACGGCGACTCGCTCTCCATTCCCGCCTACTCGCCGACCGTACGCGTCGAAGGCGCGGTCGCTTCCCCGCGGAGCGTGACCTACGCGCAGGGTCAGGGGCTGGACTACTATCTCAGCGCCGCCGGCGGGGTCTCGGTCCGGGGCGACAACGGTCGCGTTTACGTGCAGCAGCCGAACGGCAATGTGCGCGCCGTCCACAAGCGTCCCTTCCCCTTCGGAATGAGCAAACCCATCCCTGAGCCGGGTGCCGTGATTGTCGTGCCGGAGCGGGACACGACCGCGCACGGCAATGCGGGAGCGGTCCTGTCGGGCGTCGCCCAGATCCTGGCGGCTTTGACCACGATCGTCGTGGTGGTGGTGACGCGCAAGTGAGCGGCGAATGGGCCGATGCTGATCTCCAAGACGCCGAGCTGCCGCGCCCGGGAGGGACGCCGCGCGACGACGAGTTGAACCCGTTCGAGCTCCCGAACGCCGTTCTCAGGTCCTGGCGCGTCGTGGCCGCACTCGTGTTGGGCGCGGCCGCGCTCGCGCTCGCGTACTGGGCGCTGGTCCCCCGGACGTATACGGCGAGTGTGGCGTTCGTTCCGGAAAATCGGTCCCAAGCCCGCGGCGTGCCCACCGGCATCGCCGGCTTGATCGGGCAGTTCGGCATCTCCCTCGGCTCGGACGGAAGTCAGTCCCCACGTTTCTACGCGGCCGTCCTGAAAGGCCGCGCGCTCACGGAGCAGATTCTGCTGAGCCGCTTCCCCGATTCCCGCAGCGCAGGCCAATCGAAGGACTCCGTCACCCTTCTCCAGCTGCTCGGTGTCGAGGGCCGGAACTCGGTTGACAGTCTGCACAACGGCGTGCTCGCCCTCGACCAGCTCGTAACGGTCTCTGTGGACAACCTGACGAACATCGTTCGCCTCGACGTGGACAGCCGCTACCCGGACCTCGCCGCCCAGGTTGCCAACCGGCTCGTTGAATACTTGAACGAGTTCAATGCCAAGACGCGGCAGTCGCAAGCGCGGGCCCGCCGGATGTTCGTGGAAGGGCGCGTGCAGGAAGGGGAGGTCGACCTGCGTCAGGGTGAGCGTGACCTGAGCACGTTCTACGAACGGAACCGCTCCTGGCAAGAGTCGCCGCAGCTCGTCTTCGCGGAGGGGCAACTGCGGCGCCAGGTAGACTTGCGCGCGGAGGTGCAGCGCACGCTCCGCCGCGAGTACGAAACCGCCCGCATCGAAGAGGTCAACGACACACCGGTCATCACCGTGATCGAGCCGGCGACTCCGCCAACTCAACCATCAGCGCCGCGACTGGGCGTGCTTCTGGGCGTCGCGTTGCTATTCAGCGGTTTCATCGGTGTGTCCTGGGCCGTGGGAGCACGGTTTGTGGAGCGCGCACGCCAGCGCCACACCGCACCCTACGGAGAGTTCGTGGCGCTGCGCCGTGAGGCCCGCCGTCAGATCGGTCGGGCTCTGGGCGCGCTGGCGCCCGGATCGCGTCGCACACCTCGTGGCTGATCGCAGTGCCCGCAACGCCGCCTACAGCGCGGCGGACTATCTGCTGGCACCACTGTTGATGATCTTGGCGGCACCGTTTCTGGTGTCGCGGTTGGGACTGGATCGGTACGGCATCTGGGTGTTGGCGAACGCGCTGGTCGGAACGGCCGCCGTCGTCCCGGTGGGGCTGGGAGACGCCACTGTAAAGTTTGTATCCAGCTACCGTGGACGGGGAGGGACGGACGGGGTCATCCGGGTCATTCGTTCGACCCTGACCGTTTCCCTGATTCTGGGGGCACTCGTCGCGATCGTCGTCATCGTATCCGCCCCGTGGCTGACGGAAGCGGTATTCAAGATCTCGTCGCAGGATCAGGAGCTGGCCGCGCGGGCGATCCAGATCGCGGGCGTCGCCCTCGTCACTCGTTCGATCGATTCGGTTTTCCTCTCGACGTTGCGGGCGTATGAGCGCTACGATCTCGCAGCGGGAGTGGCCATGGTGGTCCGAATCGTCAACATCGCGACCGCGGTGTTGCTCGCGACCCTCGGCTATGGCGTGGTGCAGATCCTGCTCGGCACGCTCGCGGTGACGACTGCGGGAACGCTGACCCAGGCCGCGCTGTGCCGTCGCCTGGTGGAAGGGCTCTCCATCCGTCCGTTGCTGGATCGCGCGGCCTTGCGCGAAGTGCTCGGCTTCGGAATGTACAGCTGGGTTCAAGGACTGGGCGGCATGATCTTCGGTCAGGTCGATCTGTTGCTGATCGGGGCGATCCTCGGGAGCAGGCAGCTGGCGTACTACGCCGTCTGCGTCCAGCTGGCGCAACAGATTCATGGGTTGCCCGCGGCCGTCTTCGCTTTTCTCTTTCCGATGATCAGCAGTCGGTACGAACAGACCGGTCGGGTGGGATTGCACGAGCTGTTCAAACGGTATATGGGCCTGAACGTCGTGTTTGCGGCTGTCCTTGCTGCACCACTGATCCTGTTCGGTCGGCCGATTCTCACGCTGTGGATGGGCAGCGACTTCGCTTCCCATGCCCACGCGTTGCTGGCCATTCTCGCCGTCGCCTACGCCTTGCTGTCGATCAACGTCGTGCCCCACTACACACTGCTGGGCCTCGGCCAGGTGCGTTTCGTCTCGATCGCGAATTTGGCCGCGGGCGTCCTGTCCCTGATTGGCGTCGCCGTACTGCTCCCCGTGATCGGACTCAACGGGGCGGCAGTGGGCCGCCTGCTCTACGGACCCGTCACGACCGTGAACTACGCGCGGGCCGCACGCAGCCTTCGGTGATGACGACGAGCGTCGAGCTGGAAACGGTGCCCTGCGATCTCTGCGGGGAGCGTGAGGCCACGAGCGTGTTGCTCGGCAGCGATCGACGGTTCGGGCGCCCGGAACGCTACTCCGTGGTGCAGTGCCGGTCGTGCGGGCTCGTTCGGCTCAACCCGCGACCGACGCGGAACGCGCTTGCCGAGCTGTACGAACGCGAATACCCCGTCCTTCTGCCCGACGCGCCAGGCCAACGCGGGGAGCGCTTGCGGAGACTCTGGCACCGCCTCATGGGCAATTACCACGATCGGGTCACCGCAAAAGCGTATGGCCGGGTGCTTGATGTGGGCTGTGGGTACGGCAAATTCCTGTTCCCGCTGAAGGAGAAAGGGTGCGAGGTCTACGGGCTCGAAGTCAACCCGAAATGCGTCGAGTTCTGCCGGTCGGCCGGGCTCAGCGTTTCGAGCGGTACCATCGAGGAGGCACCAGTCGCCGACGCGTCGCTGGACTGCGTCATTCTCTCCCAGGTTCTCGAGCACGTGGGCTCGCCGACTCGAACCCTGAAAGCGATCCATCGAATCTTGAAGCCGGGCGGGCGGGTCTTTGTCTTCTGTCCTAACGGCGAAGGATATCTCCGCGACCTGTTCGGCAGGAACTGGCACGGTTGGCACATCCCGTTTCACCTGTATGTCTTTACGCGCCAAACGGTGGCGCGGGTGGCGGAGGAAGCGGGATTCAGCGTCGCCCGATGTCGCACGGTGACGCCGGACGATTTCTTCACGACGTCCCTGAAGTCGTGGCTGTTCGGCGGTACCGTAGGCGTCAGAGCGGAGACGCGAGGCAAGGTGTTCGACAGCGCGATCTTCAGAGCGCTCGCGTGTCCGTGGCTGCGTCTCGCAGATTCTGTGTTGCGAGGAAGGGGAGACTGCCTGGATGTCGAGCTGGTGAAGGCATGAGACCACCCGTGTCACACGAGATCAGGGAGTTCGTGTCGCAGCGCCGGTTCGACAACGCACCGTCGCCCCGCCAGGACCATGGCTGCCCCAAACTCACCATCGTGACGCCGTCCTTCAATCAGGCGCAATTCCTGGAGCGAACGATCCTCAGCGTTCTGAATCAGCGCTATCCCCAACTGGAGTACATCATCATCGATGGCGGCTCGACCGATGGCAGCGTCGAGATCATAAAGAAATACGAGCGCTGGCTCGCCTCCTGGGTGAGCGAGCGGGATGCGGGACAGAGCGATGCCCTGAACAAGGGGTTTCGTCGGGCCACCGGCGAGCTCGTCGGATGGCAGAACTCAGACGACATCTATCTCCCCGGCACGTTTCGCGAGGTTGCGGAGATGTTCGTCGCACACCCTGCGTGTGACATCATGTTCGCGAACCGGCTCGACGTCGATGAGGCAGACAATGTGATTGGGGAGTCACGCTTCACTCCGTTCTCCGTCGTCGGTCATTGGTACGACGGCATGGCGCTCAGCAACCAGAGCACCTTCTGGCGACGCGATCTGTTCTCGAAGATCGGAATGATCGATGCCAGCTATCACCTCGCGATGGATTACGAGTTCTTTCTTCGCGCGGCCCGGAAGCACGCGCGTTTCAAGCACGTGCGTCGCTACTGGGGAGCCAGTCGCAAGCATGGCAGCTCAAAGGAGAGTACGCTCTTCGCGACACAAATGAGGCCCGAATGGGACCGGATCGACAGCATGTATGGCAAGAGTCGGTGGGCTGTGCCGCTGAGAACTTACGCCCTCGTGCGACGCGGCCTGCATTACCTGTGGCAGGGAGATTGGGACTATGCCTTTAGAGGCCTGAGGCGGCGTGGACTGCAATTGATCGAGCGCCTGGGGCTGAGATCGTCGTGAAAGTCACGACCAGATCTTGCTATGACTGAAGCAGTAGTCTTAGAGCAGCGGCCGCTCTGGCGACGGATCGCGTTCGTGTTCGTCGCCACCCTTGCCATTGGACTCGTCATCCTGGTTTCCAATCCGGTCTGGGCGTTCGCCGTGGTTGCTGCGTGTGTCTTGGTCCCGGTCGTGCTGACGAGACCAGCGTGGGGTCTCTACCCGCTCCTGATCATAATCGCCGTCATCCCGCCGGAAGGCGTACTCAGCTTCCTCCACTACGAGCTCATTCCGGCCGATCTGTTCATGGCGTTGTATGCGGTTCTATGGGCGTGGCACAAAGGAAGCGCAGGTCAGGGCATTCGGACCTCGCCCCTTCTCTTCCCGCTCGCCCTCATTGTCTTTGTGCGATTCCTTTCCATCGCAGCGACGCCCGCGCTCATCCAGAGCGGCCTGGTGTCGTCGTTGCGGTATGTGGAATGGGTGCTCGTGTTTCTTGTCGTGGTGGACGTTGCGCAAAGTCGGGACGTGATCCAGCTCCTCAAGATTTTTCTCATCGTCATCGCGGCCCAGAGTCTACTGTCGATCGCGCAGGCGAGCGGGACCGCGGCGCTTGGCGGAAAGGTTTCGCGAGGTGGCACGTTGGGCGAGACAGGACTGCTGCTCGCGTGGCTGCAGATCTATGCGCTGCTCATCGGCTACTCGCTTGCGCATCGCGCGCCAACCACCGGGAAACGCCTCGGGTGGGCCGTCTATACCGCGTTAATCGGGATGGGACTCATGTCCACACTCGGGCGCACTGCCTGGGTTACGGCCGCGGTCGGACTGCTGGCGTATTACTGGCTCGACCGAAGCACGTCCCTCGCCTTCAAAGTCACTCGCGGCGTTCGCGACTTTGTCGCGGGCGTGGTGATCCTCGGAGTCCTATTCGCCACGAATCGGCTGCTGCTCGGCCTGGCGCTGTGGCGCACCGCGAGCTTTGCGAGTCTCGGAGAACAGTTCTCGTGGGTCGAGCGCCTGACGCTGTGGCGTCTGGGGTTGGACATGTTCGTCCACCATCCGATGTTGGGAGTGGGGACCGGCAACTACTCGGATGTTCTGGGCCAAATCGTGGGCAGAGAAGAGGCCCGCAACGCACACAACGCCATCATCGGTGTGTTGAGTGAAACCGGTCTGGCGGGACTAGTGACCTATCTGTTCTTTGCTGGCAGCGTCGTGGCCATGGTACGCCGCGATCTGCGGAGATACACGGCGTCGCCCCTGTACCCCTACCTGCTGCCGCTGGGATCCGCAGTCGTCGCTCTACTCTTCGCCGACTGGATCGGCTGGACCAGTTTCGTGGTGTGGTCGATGCTCTTCCTGGGGCTGTACGTGGTCCTCGCGCGGGAAGCGCGGCTGGGCGGAGGTCATGGCCGACACGCGTAGGCGGATCTGTTATCTGGCGAGCGCGGCGAACGTTCACACCAAGAAGTGGGCGTCACATTTCGTGGGTCGCGGCTACGACGTGCACGTCCTGTCCTTACACGCCCAGCGCGAGGAAATGGCCGGCGTGACCGTCCATTACCTCGGCCGGCGGAGCGGGTGGGCGGTGGTGCCGAGATGGCGCTACCTCCTGGCGGTGAACGAGGCGCGGTCCTTGCTGCAGCAACTGCGCCCGCAGATTCTGCACGCGCATTATGCGGGCGGGTACGGCCTGCTGGGGAGCCTTACAGCCTTTCATCCGTATGTAATCTCCGTCTGGGGAAGCGAGGTCCTCACCTTTCCGCGCATCTCCCCGCTCCATCGGGCCTTGATCAACTTCAACATCCGGCGAGCCGACCACGTCTGCTCGACGAGCCAGTACATGGCTCGACTGACTCAGCAGTATACGGGCCGCGAGGTCGTGTGGACGCCGTTTGGTGTGGACTGCACCCAATTCAGCGAAGACGGAGGGAACGCGCACCGCGACGACACCATCACGATCGGCACCGTGAAGGCCCTCGACAAAGGCTACGGAATCGAGCATTTGATTGCCGCGTTCGCTGCCATCCGGCGCCGGTTGCCGTCCTACAACCTCCGGCTGCTGATCGTGGGAGAGGGCCCCGAGCATCAGCGGCTGGAGCGCATGGCGCAAGTTCTCGGGATCAGCGCAGTCACGGAGTTCGTGGGATGGGTGCCCCATCATCGCGTGCCCGAGTACCTGCGGCGCCTGTCCGTTTATGTGGCCCCGTCCGTTCACGAGGAGAGTTTCGGCGTGGCGGTGCTCGAGGCGTCCGCCTGCGCCGTGCCCGTCGTGGTGTCCCGTGTTGGCGGTATGCCCGAGGTCGTGCAGGACCAGCAGACAGGCTTCCTGGTCCCGCCGGGGGACGAGATCGCGTTAGCAGACGCGTTAGAGCGACTCGTGACGAGCCAGGAGCTCCGCCGCGCGATGGGTGCGGCGGGGCGCAGCTTCGTCCTCGAGCGGTACGCGTGGGACGTCACCGCGCGCGCCGTGGAGGATCTCTACGACCGAATCCTGAGTGCGCCACCAGCAAGAGTGAGCACATGATCGGCGTCTGGTTAGCGTGCGGAACAATCACCGCGTGGCGTCGGGGCACGCCTGCCCCTGCGCCGGACCGTGCTCTCGAAGCTAGCGACGCCTGGCTCCGGGCGACGGGGGTTGCCCCCCATCACTGCAGAGGTACCTTGGCGAGGCAAATATGTGCGGCGTTGCGGGCATAATCTCGATCCGTCCAGACCCGTCCCTCGGCGAGCAACTCGAGCGGATGATCGGGATCCAAGCGCACCGCGGCCCCGACGGTCGCGGCGTGTGGACGGCGTGCGTGGGCGATGCCCAGGTGGGCCTCGCCAGCGCCCGGCTGGCCATTCTCGACCTGCGCGACGCCGCCGGACAGCCCATGACCTGCGAGGACGGGCGTCACGTGCTCGTGTACAACGGCGAGGTCTACAACTACCGTGAGCTGCGGGCGGAGCTCCAAGGCCTCGGCGTACTGTTCGGCACCTCCGGCGATACCGAAGTCGTCCTGCGGGCGCTGGTGCAATGGGGAACCGCGGCATTCGAGAAATTCAACGGCATGTGGGGCCTCGCCTGGCTCGATCGGCGCACCGGCTTCCTCGTCCTCTCGCGCGACCGCCTGGGAGTCAAGCCGCTCTATTGGCACTGTGACGGCGAACGACTGCTGTTCGCGTCCGAGATCAAGGGGATTCTTGTCGGCGCCGGCAAACGGTTTGCGGTGAACCGCACGGCCGTCGCGCGCTACCTGATGCAGTCGCAACTCGACGCCCAGAGCCAGACCTTCTTCGCCGGCATCGAGGCGATTCCCGCCGGCCACTACGTGCAGCTCGACCTGCGGCGCGCCGACCTCGCCGTGCAGCCCCAACGATATTGGACCGTTCCCGAGTACCCACTGACCGATGGCCGACCGCCCGATCTCGAGCAGATCCGGGAGACGTTCCACGATGCGGTCCGGATCCGCCTGCGCAGCGACGTGCCCGTGGGTGTGCTCCTCTCCGGTGGGCTCGATTCCTCCTCGATTGCCGCCGGCGTCCGTCGCTCGCTGGGCGATGGCGTCGATCTCCGCGTCTTCTCCATGGTCTCGGATGAGCCGCGCTACAGCGAGGCGCCGTTCATCGAGCGCATGGCCGCGCACCTCGGCACGGGTACAGTGATCGGCCACGTGCGCCTCGATGCGCATGAGGCGTTCCGAGCGCTGGACACCGTGACGTGGCACAACGACGAGCCGATCGGCAGCTTCTCGACCATCGCGCACTATCTCCTCATGCGCCTCGCCAAGGATCTCGGCGTGACGGTGATCCTCTGCGGCCAGGGCGGCGACGAACTGCTGTGCGGATACCTGAAGTACTGGGCCTTCTATCTTCAGTCCCTGGCCCGTGCCGGGCGCTGGGGTGCCGCGGCCCAGGTAATCGCCTCAGCCACGTGGCGAGGAACCGTACTCCCCTACGTGCGCCTCAACGAAGGGAAGCGCTATCTCCCCTCGGCGCTGCGACCAAAGGGCATCGACCTCCGGGGCCCGCTGCTTCAGGGATCGGATTCCCTGCTGAGCCTCGGTCTCGGCGACGGAGGCCTCGTGGCGCGCCAGCGTGACGATCTGTGCCGACTCTCCCTCCCCGCGCTGCTCCATTATGAAGACCGCATGTCGATGGCCCTCTCCCGCGAGATTCGGCTGCCGTTCCTCGACCATCGCGTGGTGTCGCTCTTGCTCCCGCTGGCACCACAGTGGAAACTGCGGAACGGATGGTCCAAGTGGGTGTTCCGTAAGGCGATGGAGCCCGACCTGCCGCCCGAGATTACCTGGCGCAAGGACAAGCAGGGCTTTGATAACCCCCAGAGCCAGTGGCTGCGGCAAGAGTTACGGGGCGATGTGGAAACCATCCTCGGCGACGAGCTGCTGACGGTCCGAGCGGGATTGATCGACGCTGCTGGTCTGCGACAGCGCTACACCGCCTATCGTCGCCAGGGCGCGGACCGTGGCGCCCTGTCGTTCAAGGACATCTTCAACCCGCTCGCGCTCGAGATTTGGGCGCGACGCTTCGAGCCGTTCCTGTCGCTGGAGTTGTAACGAGCCCCGACCGCCCTTAACAAACCGGGCTATCGGATCGTACAACATCAGACGGCTGCATTCTCATGAACTGGCGAATGAAGGCTCTCCTCCAGCAGCTGCTCTCCCGCGTACCGCAGGGAGAGCGGCTGAACCACTTCCTCCAGCGCCATGTCACCCGCAGCCTCCCCACAGGCGATGCAGGCTGCGCCACCATCGTGGCGCAGGCTCGGGAGCACGTGCGGACCATCGCTCGGCACTCCCGTCGCGCCATAGCCGACGCGGTGTTCTACGAATTCGGGGCCGGGTGCGATCTCATGATCCCTCTCGCGTACTACGGCCTCGGTGTCGGACGTCAGATCCTCGTCGACCTCCGTCCCCTACTCCGCCCCGACCTAGTCAACGCGACCATCGCCCAGTTTACGCGACTGAGGCCCGATCTCGGGCTGTCCCGGGTGCCGGCGCAACCGCTGCCCAGCGAGGGAACCGCGGCGTTGACGCTGCTCAGGGAGCGCTATGGAATGGAATACCGAGCTCCGGCCGACGCACGCGACACGGGATTGCCTGCCGCCGGTGTGGATTGTATCACGTGCACAAACACGCTTGAACACATCCCGCGAGACGACATCGCCCGCATTCTAACCGAGTGTCGGCGCATTCTCGCGGATGACGGCGTGATGAGCTTCCGGATCGATTATCAGGATCATTTCTCCTACTTCGATTCGCGCATCTCAGTCTACAACTTCCTCCGCTACTCCGAGCGCACGTGGACCTGGTACAACCCGGCACTCCACTACCAGAACCGCCTACGGCATTCCGACTACATGCAGCTCATCAGCAACGCGGGTTTCGAGATCATCGAAGAGCACCGCACGGATCCCAGTGACGCCGACCGCGCCCTGCTCGGCACCCTGCCCGTCGATCAACGGTTCCACCACTACGGACAACCCGATCTTGGCGTTCGCGGAGCGCTGCTTGTCATGCGTAAGCGCAACGGGGTCACAGCATCGAAGGCGTGAGGCGCTCGAGGTGATCTGCCAACCGTCCGTAGACTTGCTGAGCTGAGAACTCCGCATTGTACCGTGCCAGGGCGCGGCGACTCATTTCCCGACGCGCGCTGTCATCTGCCACAAGCTGTTGGAGAAGCGCGGCGAGCGCGAGTGCGTCGCCGGCGGCGTACGTGACGCCGCACGCCGAGTCCTTCAAGAAACGCTCCGTCTCTCCCCCCAGGCTCGACACAACGGGTAGGCCGGCCGACAGATACTCGAACAGTTTGTTCGGCAGACCCTGAGGAGCATGGCGCGCGTACGCCGCGAGCCCGAAGCGCGCCATGCCGAGCAGAACCGCAATCGCGTCTCCCGAAATCCAGCCCGTGAGGACTACATTGGGAAGCCCGGCCGCCTGAGCCTGCCAGGCCGCCCGCTGCTCTCCGTCGCCAGCCAGCACGAATTGCACGTCATCGCGGCCGGCGCGCTGCAGCAGTCGCGCGGCGTCGATCACTGTACCGAGATCGTAGGTGCGGCCAAACGAGCCGACAAAAGCGCAAACGACGCGTCGCTGATCCACGCCCAGGGCCTCGAGCTGGCCGCGCGCCCGCGCTGCCGCTGCTGCATCGAGCGTTGGCCGCGGATAGGCATGCGGGAATACTTCATCCCCGGACCGGCGCGGCCGCGCCGCGTGACGCAGTCCCCAGTCGAGGTAGCCATCGGAGACAGCCAGAATTGTCGCGGCATTCCGAAAGACGTAGCGCGCGCGGCGGAACTCAGAGTGGAGCAGCAGGCGGCCGATCGCGCGCATCGGAGCCGGCAGGGCATCCACGAAAATGTCTGGCCATTTGTCGCGGATATCCACGACCACCGGGATGCCGCGGATTTTCGCGTAGCGGAGTGCCGCCTCCGTGAGTTCGAGAGTCGGCACGCAGCAATACAACAGATCGGCAGGAGGAAGGGCTTCGGCGCGCGCGGTGAATTGGCGCGCGATTGTGCGATGATGTCGAATCCTGGCCAAGCTCACATTCCGTCGATACCCGGACGCGTGAAGGAGCTCGAGACGCAAGTGCGGGCTCGGCGAGACAGTCCCAGCGGCTGAGCGACGGTACATCTTGCGCGCATGGTCGTAGGTCGAAGCCCACCACGTCACCTCGTGGTCGCGCGCGGCAAGCGTTTGGGCGAGTAAGCCACACCGCATCAGGCGGGCGCCGGCGTCGACTGGGAGGGGCTCTCCGATCTCCGTCAACCAGATCTTCAAGCGCCGCGCCCACCACCCTTTCGGCCCGTCACGTAGATGACCTTGTATCCCGTTACCGGTCCTGGGAGAACGGGAACTCGGAGCGCCAACTGACCGTACCCGTCCGGCACCTCTGGCGGGATTTCACGCAGTCTGCCGTACACGATGCGTTTGAGCCTGGTCCGACCGCGGAGCGTCTTCGGGACGAGCCCCAGTGCTTCGAGCGCCCGCCGGGCCAGGAACATGGTGCGCCCCGTAAGCCGCGAACCCACACCCCGGCTGCCGCCGTCCAACGGAAACGCGCCCTCGACCGTCACCATCAGGCCCACGCTTTCGAGCGCTGCGCGGAATTGGTCGGCGGTGTGGTAATGCACGCTGTGCGGGCTCCTGATGAAATCCGGCCGCTCAGGGTTGGCATTCACGAACAGCGCCGTCCCACCAGCGGCCAGCACCCGCGCGATCTCGCGGAATGTCTCGTCCATGTGGGGGATGTAGTAGGATGCTTCGAAGCATAGTATCACGTCGAACGTCGCGCCGGCGAAGGGAAGCCCTTCCGCCGAAAGGCGTGCGAGCGGGACCCGACGCCCGTAATGCGCCCGGGCCGCGCGTAGCAGCGGCCGCGACACATCACCTCCGACCAGTTGCGCCGCCGCGCGCCCGACCATGCCGAGCCCCTGCCCCGACCCGCACGCAACTTCCAGCACGCGTTTGCCCCGCGCCAGCTCGGCGGCCACATGATAACGCGTATACATCATCGACGCCCCCTCGGCCGAAACGGGGGTGCCTGTCGTCTCCGTGACCTCTTCGAATCTGGGAACGCCCGTTCGGCTGGGGGTCATCCGCTCCGGCGAGCCGCGAGTCGGGACGGCGCCGAGCGCCGAGCGCCGGTAAGTGAGAGCACCAGTCCACGCAGCGCCGGCGCGTCCAACGCGTTGACCTTCCGGAGGTATTCCTGGGATCCGACACCTTCGGGGAAATCGGAGGAGAGGGCGAACCGCCGGAACGCTGGCGCGATGCCAGCTTCCAGGAGAACCTCCGCCACCGCGCCACCCAACCCACCAATCGCGCTATGCTCTTCGCACGTCACGACCACTGGAAACCGGGCGGCGAGCGCGCAGATCTGCTCGACGTCGAGCGGTTTGAGCGTGTGCACGCTGACAACTTCGGCGTCCAGCCCCTCGTCCGCGAGCAGCTCCGCCGCCTCGATCGCCACCGCAAGCATTCCACCCGCCGTCAACAGGAGCACATCCGATCCGGCGCGCGCTCGACTGGGATGTCCCAGCAGGACCTCGACCCCGGACGCGTGCATCACCTTCTCGCCGGCCCGGCCCAGGCGAAGATACGCGGGGCCATGTCGCTCGACGATCTGCGGCACCAGGCGCGCGACTTCAATCGGATCGCCCGGCGCCACGACCGTCATGTTCGGCAGCGCGCGCAGAATGGCCAGGTCCTCGATAGCGAAGTGCGACACCCCGAGCGAGCCGTAGGCGAGTCCCCCACCCACCGTGACGACCTTCACGTCGGCGTTGTGATAGCAGATATCGTTGCGCAGCTGCTCCAGGCAACGGAGCGTGGGAAAGTTGCCGATGCTGTA
>Ga0137376_10000844_pt1 | contig 15659 bp, 16 predicted proteins | sample SagtaG_23_FD_104814 | JGI IMG/M metagenome (GOLD analysis project Ga0137376, IMG submission 104814) | Vadose zone soil microbial communities from Sagehorn Ranch, Mendocino, California, USA - Sage2_L_20_16 metaG | ecosystem: Environmental > Terrestrial > Soil > Vadose zone | place: USA...
CTGAATCAAGCGACATCATCCGGTGCATCCAGGAGGGTAACACCGTTTGGGCGAGTGGAATTACATAGCGTGGCGTGGGAAAACCTCGAGGAGGCGTAACATCTAAATTTGTTGCAACAGGGAAAGGTATAGCTCGAATTAACAACATATTATGCGGTTTGGCAAAAGTCAATCGGAAAAGATGGCCGGTAAATTGGAAATGCATTTCGCAAACTTGATTCGCATGCCTTTCCCTGTTGCAATATAAATCCGACCTCTCCCAAAGCGATTTTTCCCCCGTGAGCTTTCCCGACAGCTAATTTGGTGCGTTGACTTTGAGAATTTTAGACGAGACACTGACACTCACCTGTGTTTGGACCCCAGGCAGGCGCCAAACACGGTACAAACGCATATCTTATCAATGAACTACGCCGACATCCGCTCGGTACTGTCGCAAGACCCAAGATGGGACAGCGTCAATGAATCTGCTGTTCTTGAGCCTTTCAAATATGTCAATTCGCATCCAGGAAAGGATATCAGGAGAAAACTTATAGAGGCGTTCAACTTGTGGCTGAATGTACCGGCAGACAAACTGAAAATCATTGCGGACGTCGTGAACATGCTACACACTGCGAGTCTCATGTGGGTAATGGTCTACGTTGGCAGTTCGATTCTTGACGCACGAACAGGGTAGACGATATAGAGGACGACTCGCAACTGCGGAGAGGACACCCAGTAGCACACCGGATCTATGGTATCCCGCAGACCATCAACGCTGCAAACTATGTCTACTTTCTTGCTTATCAAGAACTTTTTGCGCTGCGAAATGATGCATCTGCACCCAGTGACCTAGACAAGCTTGTTACAGCGGAGCTGCTCTCCCTGCATCGTGGCCAAGGAATGGAGATACTCTGGCGCGACTCCCTGAGATGCCCCACGGAGGAAGAATACATATCAATGGTTAACCAAAGTGGGTACAAGCTCACCACCGAGACATGCGCTCACGCGAGCAGAAACGGGCGGGCTACTTCGGATCGGGATCAAGCTCATGATGGCCTGTGCAACGACGAACCGAGACGTGTAGGGACCGAGGCTTATTTTATGAAGCGACTCGAGCTCATTGGCCGCTAGGAATTACATTTCATTGGTCAACCTCATTGGAGTGTTCTTCCAGATAAGGGATGACTACATGAACCTGCAAAGCAAGGAGGTACCTTGTTTCTGTTCTCCGTAACGACAACTCTGTTTAGCGACGGATCTGTCAGTATTCGAACAACAAGGGATTTGCTGAAGACTTGACAGAAGGGAAATTTTCATTCCCTGTCGTGCACAGCATTCACGCCGACACGTCAAATCGCCAAGTGTTGAGTATGTATGGCACGTGTCAAATTTGTTTGGCTGATCTGGCGCTTGGGCAAGATGTTCTGCAAAAGCGACCGTCGACGCCGACGCTCAAGATTCACGCGATCGAGTATCTGCGGACGCATACTCGGTCGTTTGACTATACGTTGTCTGTGCTGGCGACGATGGAGGGGCAGGTGCGGGAGGAGATTGCGCGACTGGGTGGAAACAAGGGGCTGGAGGCGCTCGTTGAGTATTTGCACGTGAAGGTGCCCTGAAGGCTATGGGGCTAAATAAGGCAAATGTAGATTGCAACCTGGCGCGCACTGTCATGGAGTCAAAGTACATATTTTTCTGGAAGACAAACGAGGAATAGTGAGTGTAACGTACAACTGCATACAGGCACAGATATGAACGTGGGCAGTGGCTGGATGTCGCAGTGGTACTATTCTCCGTTCGAGGCGACGATCAAGATCGGGGGACAGACAGAAAGCGTCGTGTTTCCGACTGCGGAGCACTGGATGATGGTGCAAAAGGCGCTGCTGTTCGGAGATGAAGAGATTGCACGAGAGGTGTTGAAGATGAAGGAGGTGACGTCGAAGCGTATGGCAGAGGTGAAAGCGCTTGGACGGCGGGTACAGGGATTTGACGAGAGCACGTGGGTTGCGAAGCGGGAGGAGATTGTGCGGGAGGGGAACATGCACAAGTTTGGGCAGAACGCGACGCTGCGTCAGAAGCTGGTAGAGACGGGGACGGCGGGGCTGGCGGAGGCGAGCCCACGGGACCGAGTGTGGGGGATCGGGATCGGGGCGGGGCGGGCGGAGGAACGGCGGGAAAAGTGGGGACTGAACCTGCTCGGGCGGGCACTGGAGGAGGTGCGGGCGGCGATGGCGGGGACGACGGGCGGGTCGGCGGTGGAGTAGATATCTTGTCTCGTGAGAACCGGAAAGAGCCATGCCTGCGTCCTCCCACCCAGTCAACGTCTGGGATGCCCGCAAAGCCGCCGCCGCTGCCGCCCGTCCCCCAGGCGACGACCCATTCGTCGTCCGCATCTTTCACCGAGATCGCGTCCACGTCCCGGGAATCGATGACGCCGACGCTTGGCCAGAAGTCGGCAAATCCTCCACAAAGCAGCCAAAGAGTCTGTCCTCTTCCTCGTTTCCTTCTTCAAAGCTCATCATCCTTTCAGACGACAAAAAATGGGCCGAACACGCCCAGCCGCCCATGACATTGCCAAAGAACGGCCAACATTCGAAAGCCACTGTCGCTGCAAACGGCAGCGTCTCCCACTCGGGCCACAACTCGGCCTCTCACTCTCGCATCAACAGCAGATCAGGCAGCACCCAGTCTAGCCCTCGCGTTCCTAGGAACAAACGTCTACCCCTGGACGACGCCGACAATCTGGCTGCCGCAGACTCGACCGCGACCGCTCCAGTGCCAATCGCATATCCATCTCCAGTATATGGTCCGGACGCCTACTTTTCCCGTCAGCATCCTCCATTCCCTCACCACTACCGAAACCCCTCATCGCATTCTCCCTCCAACGCAAGTCACGGCAATACTCCACCGCTCTATCCACCCCCACCTCCGCCCATCCCTTACTCCGGTCCGAGTGCACCTTATCCGATGTACTACGGCCCTTTCGATTATGGCATGCCTTCCCCACAACAATCTTACGTCTATTGGAATGGTACCGGAACCGAGTCTTATCCTTACCCCTTACGCAACCCAATGCAGCAATATAACCCTGACCCTCCTTACGTGCAACAGTCTGCACGAGTCCCCCTGCCGCCCGAAGACTCTCAGGCAGTCGCCGGCTACATCGCCGCAACACCGCTCGATGACAAGCACAAAAAAGAAACAGTAACGTTTGGCAGCATAGCCGCTCCTGATTCCAGCCGATCTCCTGCCCCAACGTCACCCCCTCCCTTCGCAGGCGAATCGTCTTCATCTGAATCCAAAATAGAACCTATAGAAAGAAAAAACACTCCCTTTGTCATCGGAATGAGTGCAACTGAAGCAAGAAGCGCTCGATTGCGATCGCGGACGCGTTCATCCAAGGCTCACAGTCGCGCATCTACAACAGGATCTCCATCGCCCGACGCTGCAGATATCAAAGTCATTGATCTCACAGATAAGGTGTCCAAGTGGAAATTTGGTTTTGCAGAGGGTGAGATTTCCCCACCCATCCCCTCCAAGGAGACCCCCTCCGCACCTGAAACACAGGCCTCTTCCTCTGCCGTCACTCCCTTGTCTAGCATCAGCGCCAGTCTTCCTTTTGACGTTTCTCTCAACAGCTCAATACCGCCGACCCAACCGGGCAGTGCACTTGCCAACAACGTGGCGCTACCGAGCGACGCTGACACGGATGATTCGGATCCTTTTAAAATAAGGGATTATGGTTACGGCTTTGGATCTGGGACGAATGTTCCCCCTTCCGACGCTGCACCTGATTCCAAGCCCTCGCGCGAGGATAGAGAAGGAAGCGGCGAACCCCCAAAGTCCGATTATCGGCAGCGGCGGGGAGGCTATGGGTCATATGACAGGGGAGGCTACAGTGGGAGACGGGGACGTGGTTCGAATGGCTATCCGAGGGGTTACAATCGTGGCTATCCTCATCGCGGAGGGATTCACCATCGACATCCCCCTCCCCCACCGCAGATGCCCTCGTCTCAGTTCCAACCTCCCATCCTCCAGATGGGCGAAACCGTGAATGGTTACTATCCTCCTCCTCCTCACCAAGTGCCCCCGTTTCCTTACGATGCTTACCCACCACCACAAACATTTATGCATGTTCCTCCCTCGCCATCAGCTCCTCCAATGCCTGCCCCACGATCCCAAATATCATTCCCTCTAGATTCCACTCGCTATTGGCTACTTGGTCAGTTAGAATATTATCTGAGTCCTCAAAACCTTGCGCAAGACTATTACCTTAGACAGCAGGCAAGTGTATGATTCATCATACACTCGTGGATTATCTCATGTTCCTTGGCACAGATGGACGCAAAGGGTTGGATACCTATATCGATCTTGGCTTCCTTCAACCGCGTCAAGACTCTAACACCCGATTATCAGTGTGTCAAGGACGTACTTACCCTTTCGACTGTGCTGGCAGTCCATGAGGATTGGGTGCGGATGCATGGATGGGAAAGTTTTGTGCTGCCAAATGCACCACAAAGCAAGATAGAGCAGGACGGTGAATCGGCATCAGAAGCGACGATCGAAGCTCCAACGATACACGATGAAGCTGAACGCGGTGATGATGCCGAAGAGGAGGAAGAGGAGGAAGACGTCGTTTTCGTGATTGGGAAAGAGGCTAGCTGGTCTCCCCAGGCGCCACGCCACCAACCCTAATCCAACCTTTGCATCGCGTTTCCACTTGTTTATACGATTGAGATGACCTGTGTAGGTTGTTTTCCATTGTGTCATATATGAAATCTTGAACTGTTTTGCTCCTTTTTTCCTTCTTACTTTTGGGGGGTCCTTTGTCTGGACATTACCGAGATTCCTACCACGTCGTTTGCTACTTATCGTTGATATTAACTAGCAAAGTTTTATAATCTCACAAGGCATATGGTTTGATGTGCTCTGGTTATATCCTCTTTTGTCGATGACCGCCTTAGTAACGGCCATAAGGGAATATGCCGGAGAGGCACAATCGTGCTCCCCCAAGCGCTGTCACGTCGCCTTCTAATTGGCCAGCGACCCATGGCTTACGTCCATTATGCCGTGAGCGAGATGCGCGATCAAGAACGCGCTGCAGCTAACCATCGGCTGTCTATTCTCATTCGACTTGCGCTGCGTGCGTGGGGTTGTGGCACCGGTCATGCGGACGAATCTTGACATTGGGTGTGTATTTATGGCAATAAATTTCGTTCTAACTCAACTTGCCAAGTTGGCTTGTATCTACTCCTTCTAGGGTTTCCTTACTCCATCGCCGTCACCACAGCATGCCCGCCCTCAAGTCCAACAACCGCAAAAATACATGGCCTCCGCATCCCCCCGTGAACGAGAGCGAAGAAGCGGCGCGCACGCGCATGGAAGAGGAAGCAGAAGCAAAACGCGTAAGCGAATCGATTGACCGTGCGCTCTTGGCAGAACGCGAACAACTCAAGAAACGCTATTCCGGCGCAAAAATTCTTTTATTGGGTATGTCGTCCCCTTCTTTTACCTCACGCTCTCGTTGTGTTCTTTTTTTGACATTTTCCTTACTTAGGTCAGGCGGAATCTGGAAAATCAACCGTGTTAAAGAACTTTCAGCTCCATTTCTCCCCGAAAGCATTCGAAGCAGAGGTACGTTCTTCTCCGAGCTCAACATACTCCGACACCGAGTGCATGCAGGTTATCTTATGGTGTCCGGTCATTCACCTCAATCTCGTCCGCTCCGTCAACTTTATTTTGAACTTGCTCAATGACAGCGCGAGAAGCCCCCGGGATTCAACATCAACGCAATCTTCTGGGCAACGCGATGGTCCTAGACGGCATCTTCTCCGTCTGGCACCGCTACGTCACGTTGAAGAAAGCTTAGCGAAGAAGATCTCTGGATCTGTCCACGGCCTTCACACTGAGAAGACAGTTCATTACCATCCATCGCGACCATCGGAAGTTGAGCTGCGCTCGGGCTCGGGATGGAAGGGTCTATTTAAACTCAAACGACAGGCTGATACGAACGACACGGATGATTCTAATAGACGGATCTTGGCAGCTTGTGCGGATGATATCCTGCATATGTGGGCCGACCCTGCTGTCCGGGAATGTCTGGCCTCAAATGACATCGTCCTGGAAGATCAACCGGGTTTGTAAGTCGGATCCGACCGTCTCTATGGAATGCATTCACATGTCAATTATAAGCTTCCTGGAAGATATAAAGCGCATCACCGAAGCAAATTACCAACCAACATCAGGTAGGTCTCGAGGCACAATATCATACAGTTTTCGTATTCATTTCCATAGGTGATGTACTGCGGGCACGTGTGGCAACCATCGGACCTGAGGAACACCACATACAAGTGGAAGGCGGGCGTAAGTAGGCTAGGCCTTTTGATTGACAACCTTCTTAGTCATCGCTAGTTTCGGATAAGGCCCGCCATTGGACGATATATGACGTCGGAGGGAGCCGAAGCCAGAGAGGTACGCAGACCCTTTTACGGATTGTTTTCTTTCGGAAGTTTTTCATATCGGAACCAGCTGCGTGGGCACAATTCTTCGATGACGGTTAGACCCTCCAATTGATGACAGGTTCATTCTCACCGAGTGTCAAACAGTGAACGTTATAATCTTCTTGGCCCCAATATCGGCATTCAACCAAACTCTTGCCGAGGACGAGGGTGTAAACCGTTTGGTATGAACTTGAAAATGAGCAGGCAACAACTATTGATATTTTCCCAGGTGGACAGTATGAGGCTATGGGAGCAGATTTGCGCCAACAAGATTCTAGCTTCCGTAGAGCTCATTCTATTTCTAAACAAACTCGATATTTTAGATGCGAAGCTCAAGTCGGGGATACAGTTGGCAAGGTATATTACGTCGTATAGCGATAGGCCAAACGAAACCAAGCAAGTTGCGAGATGTAAGTGGATCCTGGTTTGTTCTGTACGATTTGAATATAATATTCCTTGGACAGATTTACGAGATGTTTTTATCGCGCTTCACCAGCAATATTCTCCGAAGAAAAGAAAAATGTATCCTCATCTGACTTGTGCCATCGTAAGCCTTCTCGTTTATTTTTCGCATTGGCTAATACTTTGGCAAGGACACAAATGCTACCTCATCCGTTATCACTCAAGGTCAGCATTAATAAACTGGACTTTAATCTATCCTGACGTCTTTTCTAGTCCAGGAAATTGTGCTAGTCAAGCTTCTAGCACAAAGCAGTATCCTCTGATGCACCACGTACATTGTATCACATATCTTGTACAGCTACATATAATACTGTAATTTAATTATTTATCTTAGAGATAGCAATGTATGACGTAATACACTGCGCAAGTGACTCGTCCGCAGAAGCGCCAGTGCCTCCTTGCTTCCTGCTTGCATCCATGGTCAAGACCTCAGACGTTATCCTCATTATTGTACGTAAATTCAATGGAGACCGTACAACATACTAACTTGCCATCAGGTAGCTATCTTACTCCCTCCCGCCGCAGCGGCTATAGTCACTGGATGCAGCTGTGACTTGCTCATCAACATCTGCCTGACTATGTACGTCCACGACCTGGAGACACGAGTGCTGGACTGATACATGACAGCCTGGGGTATTTCCCTGGCCATATCCACGCATTCTGGCTCATTTACAAGAAGATGCAAGCAGAGGAAAGATATGGAGTCGGCAGTTTCATGTGTAAGTGTCATTGGTCTGTCATACGCGCCTTGATTACTGAGGTCCACAGATGTTGGAAATGGTGTATACCAACCTATATACCATCAAGTTCCGGGAGCGTATTATGGAGCTACTGGACCGTAGTCTCGGAGCACTCATATCGCTTGAGTGCTATCTTTCCTTTGACGCTATTCTCATAGAACGGACCCACGATGTCTTGAATATTCGTGGATGAATATTATGTATGAATGAATAACATGAATTACTACTGTTCTAAGTATATGACGAAGTGATGAACGGTACCAATATTGTGATGTATGTACTAGTCAGTCAATGCGACCGATATTGGGATAGAGAGGTTCGCCTTGTGCATGCGTTATTCAAGAGAGTCTGCGGCCATGTCTATTACACAAGTGATGCAAATGGATTCTTGGATTTGTGAACCGGCGACTTGCGACGGGGCTCATAAGAACTTTGTGTGCTATCGGAAAAGCGGGAAGTTAGCTCTTTCACTGGCTGTCGAACGTCCGGCCCTCGGCGAGCTGCGCCAGTAACTTGCGAGTAAATGGACGGAGCAGCATGTGAACTGATGCCACTAAGAGGCCGTACGTCATCCTGGGATGGGGGCGCTTCTCGATAGGATCCGATGATCTTCACTATATCGTCATCATCGTCCTTCAGTAGACCATCAGAGGAAGTTCTCGCTTCTTCCGCATCTCTTATTTTGGCAAGTTTGACACTTTCGCTTTCACGATTGTTGGGATCACGTATTGGTACTCTTCGGTTCTCCGAGTGTCCGAATAGCTTCTCTCCGAAACGAATCAAATGCCATCTCCAATTCTGTTTCTGAGCAAGTCCCTTGCTGGCAGCGAACTCGGCTGTGCGTTTGGCGCGACGCTTCTTGGCTTTGCGGCGGCATAACCAGAGGAAGACGACAAAAATAAAAGCACAACCGAGCGTCATTAGAAGAATTTCCCACCATGTCAGGGAGCGGCGCACAACGACGGTAGTTGGTTCGTTGATACCCGTTATGGATGGTAGAGGAGGCAAGGAGCTGGTCTGTGAACCTTGAGGAACGACGATCAAATCGGAAAGGCAAACACCTAGGCCAGGAACAACGGTGGAATTATTTACACAATTGGCGGTGGTGCATGAGCCAGAACGTAGAACGGAACTGGTGCTGGTACAGCCAAGACAATTACTTGGCCCTGTTCCTGAGCAGCTCGAACAACTGGAATCGCAGGATTGACAAGAGGATGTCGTCGTGTCAAAGAACTGCGATTGGCCGCAAGTTGGGAGGCAGCGTCCATTATCAAGAACCGGACGATCGGATGGGCAGCTACTACACTGGTTGAAATTACCACCAGAACATGTAGTACAGTCAGGATGACACGTGAGGCATGCGCCAGACGACTCGAAGGTGTTGGACGGACAAGCCTGAACGCACTTTCCATTCGAAGCCAGAAGGTTACCTGCACAGGCAAGACAGAACGTGGAAGACCTTAAGCAGGAGCTACATGACGAATCACATGCTAGATCTGCTAAGTTCAAAGTTCCACTCGAAAGTAGATAGGACATACCTGTACAAGTTAAATTGTCTTGCGGAGAAACAAATGTACCGCTAGGACACTCTGTAACACATTGGCCTTGGGAAAGAAAGAAACTGGGCAAGCATCCAGTGCATTGCAGTTCGTTTACGGTAGAAGCAGCATTAAAGTTAGGTATAATGCACGACGTGCACTTTGCAGGACAGCCTTACATTAGGTGAGTGGAACTTGACTTTGAATGACGCAAGTGAACGTACTATCGCATTCGTGCTTGTTATTGTCTGCAATCAGATTCGTACCAGTACATACACCATTGCTGTTGGCCGACACGCAGGCACCATTCAAGCTGTAAGAACCAGACGCACAAAGCGTGCAATCGCTTGATGTCCCGCCATTGCAACTCTGACATGCCGAGGCGCAAGGCTGGCAAGAGCTTCCGTTGCTGAAGCTACCGTTAGGACAGACGGTGCCTGTGCTAGTGGATTGTTGCTGAGGGGTACACTTGGTATTGTCGGCCGCATCTTTTGTGAAGCCTTGCTGACACTGGAGACATGTGCCAGATCCATTTTCGCATTGAGAACAACCCGATTGGCACACTAATTGACGGATTAGTCGGAAGTATCCAGGGTAATATGAAAATTGCTATTTACCGTTACAATCGCCAGACGAAGTTAGAAATAAACCTGAAGAACAGGTCGCGCATGCAGTTCCATTGGCTGCGGTTGTGAAGCCAGGGTTGCATGTACATTGACTATTAGATCCGCAAACACCATTCAGGCAGTTGCAACTTGAAGATGGGTTCTGTATGACGGGTTTCAAGCACAGTCCCGATCCATTGATCCCATCGTCACAACTAGTGCATCCACTTGGACATGGTTGGCATTCGGATCCAAAAAACCCGGACGCGCATGATTCACATGAGGCACCGGTAAATCCTTGTGAACACCGACAAGTTCCAGTGGCACTACATACCCCTGACCCCGAACAGGGCGGCGAGCAGGCGTTTGACTCAAGGTCGGTGATAGATAGGGAAGCAGCAGAACCTATAGGTAACTGGGACAGGTCTGGAACGGAGCTCCATAGAATGATGCGACTTGATTCCGCCTGCAAAGCGGCCCATACGCCCGGTGCGAGCGCAAGTGAACCTGCACTCAATGGGACGGAATTATTGCCGACAGGAGAGGAGGGTAGGCCAGCGAAAGCAGCAGTTCCTGAATAAAGCGATTCGGTGAATGTTGCCAGGCCAGGTTGTAGCTGCAGATTAAGAGGGAGTGTAGCCGCTGATGATACATTGAATCCGATTGAAGATGATAGAGATGTAGTAGAGGACGCCAGCAGGTCATGAATGAGTTGTGGATTGGTGTTCGAGGCATATTGTCCAGGAAGAATATGGACTTGGACAGGAAGCCCCGGGGCAGATAGTGTAGCACCGACTAGATAATGCGTAAAAAGCTGAGAATGATATACATATACTGCACTCACTAGTTACGTTTGAGAAACCCTCAAGACATTGCCCAGGTTGGCAAAGGACAGAAGGCTGTTGCGCTTGAAGACATTTAGCGTTGTTGAGACCGACAGCAAGGTCTAATTAAGTATACCTGCAGTGAAGATACAAGGTACCAAAATGATCGATGCAATGATATTGGTGTACATCGCGAGAACGTTTCAGCTTGAGAAACGAAGCCGTAAGTGAGGTGGTAGAAGCAAAACAGAAGCCGAGCACCAGCGGCTGAAAGTAAGATGAGAAGAGCACCGGCCATTCCATCGTGCTTTTCAGCTATGGCGACCTTATTGTTCGGCGCTTGCCCAGGGACAATAGCCGGCCGCTGTTTGACAACACAATGTTGAACAAACAGAGTCACTATATTGATACATGTAATATAGAATTCCATTACAGCCGAACGATCCGAGTGTAGAAAGCGACCGTATACTAGCCCAACGGTGAATTTATTTAAACTGTCCTCTTCATGGGAGACTTCCAGGTGCTTGCACCTATTCCGACACCAAAGCTGGCAAACGCTCCACCCATGGCAGTATTGTTAGTTGAAGGCTGAGCAATATGTAAGGGCACCTGCATTCTTTCTAACTAAACATACATACCAAGGTATTGCTACCCGAGTTGGATGGCTGAAAGGTAGAGCGGTAGGATGAATTTGGTAGTGCGTGTATCGAGAGGAACTTGTTAGGTAATGGGCGGTCTTCCGTATTATACTATCCTCCAATATCAGCGAATTTTCAGAATCTGTAGAACGAGTCTCACCTGAAACTCGAGCCCGATCCCATCTGCCTCGGATACATCCAACAGCTTGACGAGCTTCTTGCCAATCCTGTTCAACTTTTCCACATCTTCTTTACTCCTCGTCCACACCTGGATCCGATCTACCTTAGACCTCAAACTTACCACTGCACCACAGATATCGTCTCCCTCTTCCAACTCTTCACCCACGAGCGCCATTGCAAGCCAGCTCCAACATCTATCTAATAGGGTCGGATTATTCTTCATCGTCAGTACCCACTTGCCGCCGCCGGCGTTGGCGGGGTCTTCCCACATGGGTTTGATCCCAGATTTGAAGAGATGGTAATTGGAATTGCGTTCGAGCTTGGAGGGGGGCTTGAGCCAATTGAAGTAGCGGCAAAAGGACTCGACAGTGTCGAATTCGCCGATGATGGTCAACCCGGCTTCGTAGTCTGTTACGTCTGTCGAGTGGGAGGCGGAGTTGGGCGCGCTGGGGGCATTGCTCGAGGAAGGTGTGTATGGCACGTTAGGTTTGGTATCATGGTATATTATCCTAGTAATTGAGTTAGCACATTCCGCAGTGTTAGGTATGCATACACACCACGGGAATTGAAGCGGATGCTCGGGGGCTTTAATCTTGACCCCTGGCGTTTTCGGGTCGTCCACTGTCTCCGGTTCTGGGGGTCTCGCCGATCCGTCGATACTCAGGGTCCGGGCCTTCACCAGGCGGGCTGTGATAGCATCCAAGCTAGGAACGCCTTTGTACCCCAACGGTACTTTCTGCTTCTTGGGCACTAGCACAGCGGGCCGCGTTTCAAGGTTGTGCTTTTCTAGCTGTTCCTCCGTCAGCGGATCCCCTTCTCCCACAGCTTCTCCTGCCTCACTTTCTCCCGCTTGGTGAAAGTCGACGGAAGGTGTGATAGATTTGGGTGGAGATATGGATAGCATCGACGGAGATCCAGATCGGGTGCTCGGGACGTTCACAGCCATGGAATCAACCGTGGTCGTTGAAGCATTTAACGGGTTCGACGTGCTCGTTGTCGATGCCGCCGAACCGGTCCTGAGGATATTGGCTGGTAATCTTGGGCGAGGTGCGGTGGTGGTGCTTGGCGGGTTTGAAATGTTGATGCGAGCTGCGAGCTGGTTGAGAGAGGGGAAACGGCCGGCGGGTGGGGCTTTAGAGGTATCAGTGGGTTTAGGTGGTAGTGAGCTCATTGTGGTGACCGAGAAAGAGCCAAACTGTAAACACCGCCAACTGATTATTGATGCATCCACATCAATCTAATTTGGACCAGCAGCTGCGTTCCTGGTCAAGTAGGAAGGCAATGATATCGGAAACGACAGCCGCACGGCGGTTGGCTATCGGGGACAAGATTCTGGTTGTGTTGTCGCTGGAGATATCGGTCTGATATACGATGGTGATCTGCCCGTCACCGGGCATAAGCAATCTGATGAAACTTCCCGTCTTCGTACAGTCTGTAGTGTGATTGTTTTTCTACTCTGCAAGCCATCCGCGAAAGATTCGATCATAAGGACATGGGTTATGGTTAAGACAAGACCCTTGATCGAGTACAGATATTTTACATAACATCTATCCGAAACTTTCGGCAGTTATAACTACATATTAACTTTCGACCGCTGGCACATTCTATCACTTGCAATGATCAATAAAAGTTCAGAACGGACAGAATCTTCTCGTATTGATGTCTAACATGAGGGACGACGATGCATGTTACTGGCCGGGAGATGTAGTACTAGTAGTGTCACTACGCGTCGAATTATTTTACTCAAGTCCAACTTGATTTTGGTTATAAACTTTTAAGTGGAGTTATTCATGAGCGGCAACTTCATTTTCCGTCCAGGCGACAAGCGCCTTTAAGTATGACTGAGTCTCGTAACTAATCCACACAAAATTTATCCCACGGTTCAGGCATACAAAGGTTTTCTTCCGCAATTCAATCTTTTCTCTGCTCTCCTACTAATTCGAATATGATTCGCTTGCTGTCGCTCGTTTTACTTTCCATACTCTCCTTTCCTGAAGTAGCCATTGCGAATAGCGGCTGTGTGGTGTTCGACATCTCCTGGAACCTATTGGCATTCGGGTTCGGTGGCAAGGATTACAACGCCGGTACTCAAGACACGTGGACGTCGGGTATGTCATTGTAAATGGAATGTGAAGCAAAAGGCTGATTTTCTTTTTCTACCAGGCCAAGTCACGGATATAACAACATCGGGGCGACCGTAAGTATCAGCCATGTGCCAGTGCTAGGTTGGGATTATTTAAAGCTACGTCAATTCAGTCCGTTCGACGGTGCCAACGCGACCTGTTATCTTTCCGAGGTACGCCTGCCTTCTAAACATCGTTTTACAATCCTCATGTCATTTACTTGTAGTTTACAAATGCCATCTACGTCATGGGTGCCGACACGTCCAACCCATCTTCAATTTTTATCTACGATGCCACCGCGAAATCCTGGACAACGCAAAATGTGACGACGGGAAACTTCAATCCGTCGTCATTCGATGCTATCCTCGATCATGACACCAATGATTTCTGTGCGCAAATTTAACTGATCTCAGCAAATTTGTCTGACGAACGTCTATATATTTAGATGCATACTCGGGTGGTAATCTCTATAACTTGAACATGGGCCTTCTCAAAGCGGCTAACTCGACTCCAATCCCTTGGAATTACATTCAGCAACTACCCTTTACCGCAAATTACCAGTCAGTAATGGCCCTCGCGCAGAATCACGTCCACTTCCTGAACGTTCCCGGTCTGCCGAATGGAAGTGCGGATATCTTTGTGATCCACTGTAAGCACTTCTCGCGTGCGTCGATGCAGGTGCTCAGTTTGTAGATTCTTATTTGCAGCCCCAACCTCAATCTTACGGTAACTTTCCGAATACCTATGGGCAAGCGGCATCATTCTTCCTGAACGTTGGGGTATATTGGGTTCTGAATATGAAGTGCAGTAGCGATATCTAATACTTTTGCAGGTTCAGCAACAGTTTGCCTTTATCCCGGAGGATGGTTCTGCGACTTACGTCGTAAATGTTGAGGTATGTCATGGAAAAACATGTCCAGCAAAGTTTCATTTACGTCGCTAGACAAATACTACGCAAACGTTGGCAGGACCTACCGTCAAGGATGCCGGTGCCACGTATTTTGCTTCTACAACGGCGCTGGTGCAGTTATCCTCCTCGGGAACTGTCTCATATCTTCAATTTAATCCCAACTCAACATCGGCCAACGTGAATGCTTCATGGAATGTTGTTAGCATACTTCCTGTTGCTGTCCAAACGAGCACAGGAGCTCGACCAACTGGATCTGCAAGTGGCACAGCTGCGTCTGCTACATCTACCTCCAAGAATGGTGTTATGAATATTCACACAGAGTCTGCAACTGTTGTGATGGCTTGTTTGCTGGTGCTGTTGACTGGTTTTCTTTGAGTATTTTTGCAAACTGGCCTTTGAACTTGATCTACATATTTAAATAAGTGATGTAGTGTTGATTGTTTGATTGAATGATTTATTTGCTTGGACTCTAATGGGACTCCAATAATAGGGAGTTATTTGATGTGATTTACCATCACACTGTTCTTTCTGGAAGGTGCCAACAGGGTTGGAGGGGTGGGCCTTCACTTATGTGGCTGCTGTTTGATGTGCTGATGCCTCCTGTAACAACTTTAGAGTTGTTATGTTTAGAACTTATTTCACCCTTGAACTACACTGAATTGAATGCTAGTCAGGTTATAAGATGCCCATACATAATAGGGCCAAATATGAGTAGATATGGTATTATTTGTACATATTATCCTGACCTTCCTGTAATGGAAATACACCTGTTACACTCTCCCCCACCAGACTGCTCTGCAGTCTTAAATTTGAAGTAAAGGTGCACAAAAATATGCTCCTGCCCCCTCCCCTACCAGATTCATGCACCTGATAAGCCCATTGAAACCCTCTAATTAGACAGGGACATGATGATAGCCTCCTTTTCTAGTTAGAGGGCAAAAATGAATTAATAGGCTTGGATGAATAATTGTACAGACAAAAGATGTAAAATTGTGACCAAGTCCCTTTTCCCACACTTGAGATTGGATTTTCGGAAGGAGAGGAAGATGTTTGTACATATTTATACATGTTATGACACAACAAAGGATGATTTTCTTATTTGGAAAGAGTGCCAGATTCCAAATCTCACATTTTCAGGGTCAAATTTCCTAAAAAGGAAA
>Ga0137376_10000847_pt1 | contig 15647 bp, 16 predicted proteins | sample SagtaG_23_FD_104814 | JGI IMG/M metagenome (GOLD analysis project Ga0137376, IMG submission 104814) | Vadose zone soil microbial communities from Sagehorn Ranch, Mendocino, California, USA - Sage2_L_20_16 metaG | ecosystem: Environmental > Terrestrial > Soil > Vadose zone | place: USA...
CGACAAGCTCGGCGCCGAGTTCGGCGAGCGCGTCTACGAGGTGCCTGTCGGCTTCAAGAACATCGCGCCGAAGATGATGGAGACCAACGCGCTGCTTGGTGGCGAGGAGTCAGGCGGGTTCGCGGTGCGTGGGCACATCCCGGAGCGCGATGGCATCCTGATCGGCCTGCTATTCGCCGACATGATGGTGAAATCGGGCAAGCCCGTCTCGCAAATCCTGGCCGGGCTCGAGCAGCGGGTCGGGCCGCACGCGTACGCGCGGCATGACATTCACCTGGTGCGGGAAACCTACGATGGCGACCGCAAGCGGATCCTGGAGACGCTCGAAAAGAACGAACCGCAAGAGGTGGCGGGGGTGCCGGTGCAGCGTGTGCGTTCGGATGACGGGTTCAAGTTCTACCTGGGCGACGGCAGCTGGGTCCTGCTCCGCGCGAGCGGCACCGAACCGCTGATCCGGATCTACGCCGAGGCGGCCGACAGTGACGCGGTCGAGGCGCGCCTTCGGGCGCTCGAAGACATCGTGGGAATCAGGCAACGTGCTGGAGCCTAGGCAGCGTGCGGGCCCTATGGCCCTGCCCCTCCGGAGCCTTCGGCGCCACCTCTCCACAAGTGGGGAGGACAAGGCCACCTCGCCATAAATGGGGAGGACTCCTGAGTTCGGCCGGGTCGAGAACACAAAGGTCGATAAACCGTGGGGTTACGAGCTCCGCTGGGCGATCACAGACCGCTACGCCGGCAAGATCCTGCACCTCAACAAGGGCGAGGCGCTCTCGCTTCAGTATCACGAGCGCAAGGACGAGTATCAGTACCTGATCAAGGGGAGCATCGACGTCGAGCTGGGGGGATCGGATGGCGAGCTGACCGCCCGGCGGATGTCCGCCGGCGACACGCTCCACCTCACGCCAGGCACCCGACATCGCCTCACCGCGGTCGAAGACAGCGACATCTTCGAGGTCTCCACGCCCGAGATCGATGACGTTGTCCGCTTGGAGGACAGGTACGGTCGCGTCTAGAATGCCGGGACTGATATGAAGCTGCCGCCGCTGCTGTCGGAAAGGGTCGTCACGAACGATTCCGCCGCCGGAGCAGAACGCGACCGAAGCTTCTTGATCTTCGCGGGCATCGTGCTCGTGGCGATCGCGCTCGTCTTCAAGTCGGAGCTGCTCGGTCCGGGCCAGGTCTGGGCCCTTGCCCTGGGCCTGGTCGTGATCGCCGCCCCGGCGCTCTTGGCCTACCTGCGGGGAACCGAAGAGTTTCCGCGCATCGAGCATTACATCCCGGTCGCGCTGGGCGCCACCACGCTGGCGGGCCTTTCGCTCCTGGTGCCCGAGCGGTGGAAGTACCTCGTGCTGACGGTCACGTTCGGCGCCGGGTTCATCATCGCGGCAAGGCTGGACTACCTGAGGCTGCGTGCCTTTGAAAAGCGCGGCCACCTCGTGCTGCAGGAGACGATCCTCGTCCTCGTCCTCTCGGGCGCCTACCTGGTGGTGGTGACGCTTCCTTTCAATCCCATCCTGAAGCTGCTCTGGATCTTCACCATCACCTTTCTCGCCTCGTACCGCAGCTTTCGTATCAACGGGGTGGCCATTGCGCCGCGGCGGGCGTTCATCTTCGCCCTCTTCGTCGGCCAGGTGGTCACGTTCCTCGCCTGGGCGATCACCGCGCTGGCGCTCTACCTGGTCGTGAACGAAGGCACGTTCGCGGTCATGTTGCTGTTTGCCTGGTACATCAATCGCGGCCTGGTCCGGCACACCGTCGAGGACAGCTTCACGAGGAACGTCGTGCTCGAGTACGGCGCGTTCGCGGTCGTCCTGATTTACCTCTTCGTGTCGAGCTACCAGCCGGGCAGGTAGCTACATACCGAGATAGGCTTTCTGCACTTCCTCGGACGCGAGCAGCTCGCGGCCCGTCCCTGACTGCACGACGACCCCGGTTTCCAGGACGTAGCCGCGGTTGGCCACCTCGAGCGCCTTGTGTGCGTTTTGCTCCACCAGGAGCACGGTTGTGCCTTGCGAGTTGATCTCCCGCACGATGCTGAAAATGGTCTCGATCAGGATCGGCGCCAGACCAAGCGACGGCTCATCGAGCATCATCACTTTTGGCTTGGCCATCAACGCGCGGCCCATGGCGAGCATCTGCTGCTCGCCACCGGAAAGGGTGCCCGCGATCTGGGTCCGGCGCTCCTGCAGCCGGGGGAACAGCGTGAAGACGCGATCCATGTCGGAGGCGATGGCCGCCTTGTCATTCCGCGTGTAGGCGCCCATGACCAGGTTGTCGAGGACGGTCATGCGAGGAAACAGCCGCCGCCCTTCGGGCGACTGGCAGATCCCCAGCTCGACGATTTTCGATGGCCTCGTGTGAGTGATCTCGCGACCGTCGAAAGAGACCGAACCGGTGGTCGGGTGCATCAGTCCTGAGATCGTGCGCAGGGTGGTGGTCTTGCCGGCGCCATTGGAGCCGATGAGCGCGACGATCTCGCCTCTTTCGACCGTGATCGAGACTTTGCGCAAGGCCTGGATCCGCCCGTAGTAGGCGTCGACGCCCTCGAGCTCCAGGAGTGCCATCTGGCTAAGCCGATTTGCCGAGATACGCTTCGATGACCCGGACGTCCTTGCGGACCTCGTCCGGCGAACCCTCGGCGATCTTCTCGCCGTGGTCGAGCACGACGATCCTTTCCGAGATCCCCATCACCACTTTCATGTCGTGCTCGATCAAGAAAACGGTGATGCCTCGCCCCAGGATCTTTTTCACGAGCTTCATCAGTTCGACCTTCTCCTGCGGCGTGAATCCGGCCGCGGGCTCGTCGAGCAGCAGCAGCTTGGGGTCGGTCGCCAGCGCTCGCGCGATCTCCAGCCGCCGCTGCTGGCCGTAGGCAAGATTGCGCGCGTACTGATCCGCGTGCTTGGCGATGCCTACGAAACGCAGGAATTCCATCGCCTCCTCGGTGACTCGTTCCTCTTCTCTTCGCTCCCGGGGCAGCTTGAACAGCGAGTCAAACACTGTCGCCTTCATGCGGACGTGGCGCCCGACCCGGACGTTGTCGAGGCACGTCATGTAGTCGAAGAGCCGGATGTTCTGGAACGTCCGCGCGATTCCCCAACGCGCAACCTGGTGAGGCTTGTAGCCCGTGATGTCGCGTCCGTCGAACACGACGCGTCCGCTCGTCGGCTGGAAGAGACCAGTGACGTTGTTGAAAAGAGTGGTCTTGCCGGCGCCGTTGGGGCCGATCAGTGCGAACACCTCGCCCCGCTTGATGTTGAGACTCACGTTGTCCACCGCGACGAGACCGCCGAAGCGCTTGGTCAGGTCGGTCAGCTCGAGGATGTTGTCGGCCGGCGCAGGCTGCTCGCTCATGTTGCGTGCTCCATTTCCACCGCGGCTTCTTCTTCCTGTACCGCCGCGTGCTTGAGCTCCTGCTCGCGCACCCGACTCGGCAGCAGGCCCTGGGGGCGCAACAGCATCATCGCGACCAGGATGCCGCCGTAGATGATGTAGTTGAGGTGCTGGGTCGCGTCCGCCAGACTGCGTGTGGTTTCAGAGCTGAGTCCGATGCTGTTGGCGAGGCTCCTGACATTCTCCGGAAGGCCTGGAATCAGGTAGTAGACGACGTAGTAGAGGACAAGCGCCCCGATGATGACTCCGCTGATATTGCCCATGCCCCCCAGCACGACCATCACGAGGACGGTGATGGAGACGATGAACAGGAAGGAGTCCGGGCTAACCAGGCTGACGTTCGCGCCGTAAAACGCGCCCGCGAATCCGGAGAATGAGGCTCCGATGCCGAAGGCAAGCAGCTTGGTGGTCACGGTGTTGATGCCCATCGCGGCGGCTGCAACCTCGTCTTCCCGGATCGCCATCCACGCGCGTCCCAGCCGCGAGCGATAGAGGTTGTTGACGAGGATGATGGCAGCGGCGATCAGGATGCAGATCAGCACATAAAAGGCGACCGGATCACCCCCGAAGTTGAAGTTTCTCACGATCTGAAACGAACCGTCTCCAGACCACGGACCCTGGATCCATGCCGGCAGCGTCGGCTGGTCGATGCCGCCGACGGCATTGATGCCGCCTGTCCACTGGTCGAAGTTATAGAAGAGCTGAGGCACGATCTCGCCGAACCCGAGGGTCACGATGGCGAGATAGTCACCCCTCAGGCGCAAGGTTGGAAACCCGAGGACGGCGCCGGCGGCCGCGGCCACGAACAGCGCGACGAACAGCATCAGCCAGAACGGCAGGTGAAACGCATGATGAGCAGGCGACGACGCGAGCTGTGTCGAGGCAAACAGCGCGTACGAATACGCGCCGATCGCGTAGAAGGCGGCGTAGCCGAGGTCGAGCAGGCCGGCGAAGCCGACCACGACGTTCAGCCCGATCGCGAGCAGCACGAACGTCCCGGCACGCGTTGCCTGCGAGACGAGGGCGGTGCCGTCTGTCGCATAGATGGAGGCCATGGGAAAGACGAGGGCGAGGATGAGCAGGATGCTGTAGACGGCCGTATCCCGGTCGCGGATTCGATCCCGCAGGTGGAGGCGCGTGAAAACCGACGTGCTCATTTCTCGGGCACCCGCATGCCGAGCAGGCCGGTGGGCCTGAAGACGAGGACGCCGATCAGGATGCCAAAGACCACGACCTGTGTCCACTTTGACCCGATGTAGGAGTCGCTGAATGCGGCGATCAACCCGATGATGAGCCCGCCAAGGGCCGCCCCGGGGATGTTGCCGATACCGCCGAAGACCGCGGCCGTGAACGCGATGAGCCCGCTACGGAAGCCGAGCTGGTAGTAGACGGTGTTGTAGTAGAGGCCCCAGATCATGCCTCCGGCGCCGGCCAGGAGCGCGCCGATGAAGAAGGTGGCGGCGATGGTGCGGTTGATGTCGATTCCCATCAGCTGCGCGGCGTCGCGATCCTGAGCCGTGGCGCGCATCGCCTTGCCCAGCTTGGTGCGATTGATGAAGATCGCCAGCAGCGCCACGAGGATCGCCGCCACCACCACCACGAAGACGTCCTTGAAGCCGAAAAACACGCCGGCGACGGTGGTCGCGGCTTTCGGCAGGATGTCGGGGAAGTGCACGGTCGCCGGGCCGTGCCACAAGAACATGACACCCTCAAGAAAGAAGGACATGCCGATGGCGGTGATCAGCGGAGCCAGGCGAGGCGCGTTGCGAAGGGGACGATAGGCGACGCGCTCGATGGCGACGTTGATGCCGCCCATGACGAGCATCACCGCCGGAAATACCAGCAGAAGGGCGATGAGATTCACTGTCGTGAACCCGCCTTCCGAGATGGCGAAAAAGCCGAGGATCGCCGAGCCGATATAGGCGCCGAGCGTGAACACGTCGCCGTGGGCAAAGTTGATCAGCTCGATGATGCCGTAGACCATCGTGTAGCCGAGAGCGACGAGGGCGTAGATCGAGCCCTGCGTGAGGCCGAAGATGAAGACCTGCACGAATTCGCCGGGGTGGATCACCGCCTGCGCTGCCAGGAGGACGATTGCCGTGGCGCAGAGGACGTAGAAGCCGAAGTCGGGCAGGCTCATGCCACCCACCCGCCCCGACCGGAACCGTTTCAGGGCAGAAGCGCCGCTCTTGACCGCGCCCGCGTCCAGTGCTTCCCCTCCTTAAATGGTCAAAGGGCGAGGAGGCCAAAGGCGGCCTCCTCGCTGGATTTTGGGCTACAGAGTACTAGGCGGGCTTGGCGAAGTCGAATTGCGTCTTCCACACGAAGCACGCGTTCTTCGTCTTTGACCCGCACACGCCGGTAGAGTCCTTGACGGCGGCGTCGCTCAAGCTTCCGGTGACCACATAGATGGAAACGATCTTGAGGCTCGTGTCGCCGTTCTTGTCGAAGTCGTAAGTGCCGATCACACCCTTGAAGCCGGTGGTCTTGGCCATCTCGGCCCGAACCTGCTCCCGGCTCGGCGTGCCGTTGGCGTTCTTGACCGCACGCCCGATGGCAGCCATCAGGGCGTTGGCGGCGTCGTAAGCCTGCATGGTGTAACCGCCGAAGTCGTTGGGGCCGCTGAATGCCTTGCGGAAGTCGGCGATCGCCTGCTTGGCGCCGTCGACCTTGGTGGCGTCAGCACCGGCCGAGGTCGCGTAGATGTTGGGCTCGTTGCCCGAGGCCTGGTCGACGCAGTCGGAGGTCTCGATGCCGTCACCGCCCATGAACGGAGCGTCCCAGCCGATGTCTTTCATCTGCTTGCGCGGAATGCAGATGTTCTGGTCGTCGGTGCCGCCGACGTAGACGCCCAGCGCGCCGGCGTTCTTGAAGCCGAGCAGGATCGACTTGAAGTCGCTTGTCTGCTCTTTCTTGTATTCCGAGTGCTTGGCGACCGTTCCGCCGAGCGACTTGAACTGCTGCTCGAACGAGCCGGCGATGCCAACGCCGAAGACCGTGCTGTCGTCCAGGATGCCGATGTTCTTGATGCCAAGTGTCTTGTACGCATACGTGGCCATGGCGGGACCCTGGTAGTCGTCAGTGGTCACGACGCGCCAGTAGTTGTTGGCGTTGCCGGCGCGAAGGTCCTGCGGGTGGTACGCGCAACCGGCGATGTCCTTGGTCAGACACGGGTTGGTGTTGGCCGGACTGATCATCACGAAATGCTTCGGCGCGGCGATCGGGATCTCCGCCTTCGCGACCGCGGAGTTGTACGGCCCGACCATGCCGAGGAACTTGTTGTCGTCCAGCATCTTGCGGACGTTGTCGACGCCGGCGTCGGCCGAGTAGGCGCCCTGCCTGCAGTCGTCGAAGCTCTGATACTGGATCGTGTAACCCTCGACGCCTCCGGCGGCGTTCTTCTGGTTGACCGCGAACTGGACGCCGTTGCTGACCGCCTGGCCGCCGATCGTACAGACGGGAAGGTCGGACCCGATCTTGATCGTGCCCTTCGACGCCCCGCCGCCGCCCGTAGTACCGCCGCAGGCAAACGCGACAAGCGTCGCCGTCGTGAGGACTATCAGTCCCCTAGCTCGAACCATATGGTTCCCCCTTGTGCTTGTTGGGAGGCCCATGCGCAAACCACACCTCACGCCTCCCATCACTTGCCGCCCTCTTCCCAACTCGAAGTCGGGGCGAGAGTGCGCCGGCGGCGAGTGCGGCCACATTGGGATGGCCGAACTGCTACTCCGAGGCAAACTATCGACTTGCAGGGCCCTCGAAGTCAAGTCGAAGTTGGCGGTAGGGCTGGTCGGCGGCATTGTCAATAAGGGAGACGGGCGCTGTAATCGACGCTGTCAACCAGCTTCCATGGCGATCGGGGGTCGGCGCTGGTCGCCTCGAAGATGGAGACGAGCCGGTTGCTGGTGTCGCCGGCGGCGTCAAAACCGAAAGTCCCGGTCGCCCCGGCAAGCCCTGAGGTCAGCGCCAGCTCGGCCGTGACCTTCGACCTGGCCGGCAGGCGGCCGCCGGCGTCTCTGATGGCGCGATCCAGGGCCGCATAGACGACCGCGGTGGCGTCGTAGGCGACGATCGTGTACGGGCCGTAGTCGGCTGTGCTCCCGAACGACGCTTTGAAGCCCTGGATAGTCGCCGCCGCGCCAGGCCTGGCAACGGCGTCGGCGATGGGCACGGTGGCGAAGATGCCCGGGGTGTTGCCACCGGCGGAGACGATGCAGGCCGGGTCCTGGGCGATACCATCGCCGCCAATGAATGGCGTTGCCCCACCCAGCGGGAACAGCGCCTTCATCTGCGCGCGGAGACTGCAGCCGGCGTGGCTTTCGCCACCGTAGTAGATCGCCTGCGCGCCCGCGTCTTTCATGCCTCTCAAGAACGGGGCGGCGTCCGCTGCGCCCGGCGCAAGGTCCAGGTGCCCGACCACGCTGCCGCCGAGGGTGCTCAACCTGGCGATGAAGGAATCGGCGAGTCCCTGGCCGTACGCCTCGTGGTCGGAGATGACCGCGGCGCGCTGGATGTGGAGATTCAGATACGCGAAATCAGCCGCGGCGGCTCCCTGGAGCTCGTCGGTGGTGGTGAGCCTGAAGAAGTTGTTGGTATGCGCCGGCCTCAGGTCCGATGCCGCAGGCAGGCCGGCGGACTTGCAGGCGATCTCGGTCCGGGCCGGGTTGAGCAGGGCCGGAATGAATACGTCTCTGGTCAGGCACGGATTGCTGGTCGCGGGGCTGACCATCCCCAGCCCCGCCAGGTTGGCGATCGGAATCTCCTTGCGCGCGACCGCGGCGTCGAACGGTCCGATCATCGCCATCAAGGTGGAATCGGCGACGAAGCCCTCGACATTGGAAGCGCCGCGGTTGGGGTTCGGGAAACCGCCACGCGCGTCGTCCGCGGTCGTGAGGACGACTTCGAAGCCGTCGAGCCGTGGATGCGTCTTGACGAAGTAGCGGACGCCGTTGAGCGCCGGCACGGCGGCCCGGGCTTCATGCCCGGTGAGAGGCAGATCGACGCCGACGCGGAGCTGGGGGCCGGTCGTGGCGGGTGTGCCGGTGGAGGCGCATGCCCCGCAAACCACCAGGAGGACGGCCGCACTCAGCCAGGCCGCGCGCTGCATGCCGGAGAGGATGACAGCCGTTGTGAGGCGGTGGCACTACGTATACTCAGCATTCCCTCGTAACCTTCAGCCCAGCCATTGGAGCGCGCCCCTGTGAAAGCCGACACCAGCGAACACCTCAAGCCCCGCTCGCAGTACGCCGAGGATGCCGTGCAGCTCGCCATCGCCGGCAAGTGGGACGAGGCCGTCAAGCTGAACCGCTTCATCATCGAGAACTTCGGCTCGGACGAAGAAACACAGAACCGCCTGGGCAAGGCGCTGTCTGAGCTCGGCAAGCTCAAAGAGGCGAAGGCTTCTTATGAGGTGGCGCTGAAGCTCAACCCAATGAACAACATCGCCAAGAAGAACGCCGCTCGGATCAACGCGCTCCTCCACCAGAAAGAAGGCCTCAAGGTCGGCGGCACCCGGGTCGACCTCAACCTGTTTGTCGAGGAGATGGGCAAGACCGTGATCACGACGGTCGAGTCGCCGCCGAAAGCCGATATCTGCTCCAAGGTCGCGGCAGGTGACGTCGCCGAGCTGCGCATCGAAGATGACGGCATCATGACGGAGACGTCGCGGGGCGTGAAGCTCGGATTGCTGGAGGCCAAGCTGGCCCGGAGGCTGACCAAGTTCATGCGCGGCGGCAACCGCTACCAGGCCGGGGTGACATCGTGCGACGGCAACACCGTGAAGCTGATCGTGCGCGAGACGTACCAGGACCCTCGTTTTGCGGGCAAGCCCAGCTTCCCAATGCGGCGCAAGCGCGAGGTGGAGTTCCGTCCGTACACGAAGGAGAGCCTCCTCTCGCGCGAGGTCGAGGTCTTTGCCGGCGAAGAAGAGGAAGAGGCTTTGGTGGAGACGCCCGCCAGCGACGACATCGAAGAGGGCATGCACACGGTCGAGGACGAGGCCGAGCCGCTGGACTTCTCAGAGGACGCGGACGGCGAGGTCGAGGAAGAGGATGAAGATGAGAGCTGACATTCCTGTGGCCACGGCCGGGAGGTTTCTTCACCGACCGTAGACCGCAGCTGGGCGGCGTGCCCGGCTTTCGCGACCTGCTCCCGCTCGAAGCCGAGATCCTGCGCGAGGCGCAGGAGTCGCTTCTCGCCGAGATGCGGCGTTGGGGCTACCGCCATGCGATCACGCCGCTCGTCGAGAACATGGACGTGCTCGACCTCGGGCTTGGCATGGAGCAACGACGGCGGCTCTTCAAGTTCACCGATCCACGCGGCGACGTCGTGGCGCTGGTCGGCGAGCGAACGGTGCCGGTGGCGAGGCTCGTCGCGGGCAAGCTGCGCACTGCGCCGGTGCCGCTCAGGCTCTGCTACGCGGGTCCCGTGCTTTCCACGGACGAGGGCCGGTTCCAGCACCGGCGTGAGACCTACCAGGTAGGCGCCGAGCTGATCGGCGCCTCCGGCCCGGTCGCCGACGCTGAGGTGATCGCGCTGGCGGCCCGGTGCATGGAGGCGACCGGCATCCGTCGTTACCAGCTCGACGTCGGCCACGCCGAGTTCTTCCACGGGATCATGGATGCGGTTCGGCTGCCGGACGATGTCAAGAGCTCGGTCCGCGCCGCGCTCGCCGCGCGCGACTTCGTCACCCTCGAGTCGCTGCTCGAAGACACGCCGTTGAAATCCGCCGAGCACGAGCTGCTGCTGCGCTTTCCCGCTCTCCGGGGCGGACCGGAGATCCTTCAGGCCGCGGGTGGACTTGTCCGCAACCGCCGCTCGGAGGCTGCGCTCGCCGAGCTGGCAAGGGTCCGCGAGCTGCTCGTTGCGCACGGCATTGGTGACGTGGTCAACCTCGACCTCGGGGCGATTCGCGATTTCGACTACTACACGGGCGTCATCTTCGAGGGGTACGGGCCCGATTTCGGGCGCCCGGTCGCCCAGGGAGGCCGCTACGACGGGTTGCTGGCGCGGTTCGGCCGGCCTGCGCCCGCGACCGGATTCATGATCCAGCTCGACCTCGTCTCCGAGATGCTGACGCGAGCGCCGCGACCCCTGGCTCTGCCGCGCCTGGACGCCGCGCTGGCCTGGACCGGGTCTGGGCTCACCACCGCTCTTCGTTTGGGATCGACCCTCCGCCTGTTCGGCATGCGAGCGGTCGTGGACACTCAGTCGCGCAGCCAGGCGGAGGCACATGCGTGGTGGCGCGCCGTCGCGGCGGCGAACCTGGTGCACTGCCTGACCGAATCGATGGTGTCGTGGTCGGCCAAGGGCCGGCGCACGAGGCGGCTGCCCCCGGAGCAGGTGGCGGCGCGACTGGCAGGAGGCCTCAAGTGACACCGGAGGACCAGGTCTCGATCGCTGTGCCGACAGGCGTGCTGCTGGACGGCGCCCTTGCGCTGCTTGCGAAGTCGGGGCTGGCGCGGCTCTCTGCCGAAGAGCTCGGCCGGCAGCTGTTGATCGATGGCGGGGCGTTGCGGGTGATCCTCGTGCGCCCGACCGACGTGCCCGCCTACGTGGACCACGGTGCGGCCGACCTTGGCATCGTCGGCAAGGACATTCTCTGGGAGACCCCCGGCTCTCACTATGAGCTGATCGACCTCCGTTTCGGTGGCTGCCGTCTCGTCCTGGCGGTGCCCGACGCCTCAGGCTTCAACGGACCACAGACCTGGCCGCCGATGATGCGCGTCGCGACCAAGTACCCGCGGACTGCCGTCACCTGGTTCGAGGCACGCGGACAGGCGGTAGAGGTCGTGCGCCTGCACGGTTCCGTGGAGCTTGCGCCTCAGGTCGGGCTGGTGGATGGGATCATCGACCTCACGGCCACCGGGCGCACCCTCCGCGACAACCGGCTGCGCATCATCGCGGTGCTCGGCAGCTCGACGGCGAGGTTGATCGCCAACCAGGCGAGTCTCAAGACCCGGACCGCCGCAGTCCAGTCGGCGGTCTCCAGGCTGCGCGAGGCGTCCGGACATGCCAGTTAGGAGGTTCGATGTCGGCTCGTGGCTCGACTCGCCGCTCTCGCGGCGGCGCCTCGATCTGTCCCAGTTCGTGAAGGAGCGCGAGACGGTGGCGGAAATCTGCTCGCGCGTGCTGGCCGACGGCGACGACGCGCTGCGTGAGCTTGGACTCCGCTACGACGGCTGGGCGCCCGCCAAGGGCGAGTCGTTCGAGGTGGCGCATGGGGACCTGGCTTCCGCGTCCAGCCGCCTGCCGACGGCCGACCGGGCGGCGCTCGAGTTCGCGGCTCAGCGCATCCGCGATTTTCACGAGCGCCAGAGGCAGCCTGCGTCGATCGGCTCGCCTGGGCTCAAGCTGGTCACGCGTCCGGTCCGGCGCGCGGGCGTCTACGCCCCCGGCGGCCGGGCGGCGTATCCGTCGACCGTGCTCATGACCGTGATCCCGGCCCGCGTCGCCAAGGTCGCCGAAGTAGTCCTCGCGACGCCGCCGCGGGCAGACGGAAGCGTTCCATCCGCAATTCTCGCTGCCGCGCACATCGCGGGCGCGGACACCGTGTACCGGATCGGGGGCGCGCAGGCGATCGCCGCCCTCGCTTATGGAACGGCGAGCATCCCGCGCGTCGATGTGGTGGCGGGTCCCGGCAACATCTATGTGACCCTCGCCAAGAAAGAGGTGTTCGGCTCGGTTGGCGTCGACGGCATCGCCGGTCCGACGGAGGTCGTCGTCGTTGCGGATGGCGAGGCGCGGCCGGATTTTGTCGCCGCCGATCTCGCCGCCCAGCTGGAGCACGACCCGTTGGCCTGGGGCGTGCTCGTCACCGACTCCAGCCAGCTCGCGGACCGCGTCGAGGAAGAGCTCGTCAGCCTCCTGCAGGGGCTCGAGCGCGCGGACATAATCCGCCAGGCCAACTGCTGCGTCATCGTCGCGGACGACATGGACCAGGCCATCCACGTCGCCAATGACTTTGCTCCCGAACACCTGCTGATCGTGGCCGCCGACGGCGCCCGCCTCGCCGCCCAGGTCCAGAATGCAGGGGCGGTGTTCGTTGGCGCCTATTCAACGGTGCCGCTCGGCGACTACTCCGCCGGCCCCAATCACACGCTGCCCACATCGGGGGCGGCGCGATTCTCGTCGCCGCTTGGCGTGCACACCTTCCTCAAGCGGACAAGCGTGTTGAGCCTGAACCGCGGCGACCTCGAGACCTTGCGCGACGCCTCTGTCCGGCTGGCGGAGATGGAAGGCCTGGGCGCGCACGCCCACGCGATCGAGGTGCGCCTTGAGTAGGAGAGGTCGGGTCACGCGCAAGAGCCGGGAGACGCAGCTCTCGGCCAGGGTCGACCTGGAAGGGCGTGGCCGGGCTGAGGTTTCGACGGGCCTGGCCTTTGTCGACCACATGCTGGAGCAGGTGGCGAGGTACGGCGGCTTCGACCTCCGGCTCCGCGGCGCCGGTGACGTTCAGGTCGACCCCCACCACCTGGTCGAGGATGCGGGCATCGTGCTGGGCGAGGCGCTGTCGCAGGCGCTGGGTGACCGCGACGGCATCGCGCGTTTCGCTTCTGCCTATGCGCCGCTCGACGAATCGTTGGCCAGGGTCGTGATCGACCTGGGCCGGCGCCCGTTCCTCTCCTATAACGTGCCGCTGCGCGGCCGGATCGGAACCCTCGAGTCCGAAGTCGTGGAGGAGTTCTGGCGTGCGCTTTCCATCCACCTCGGCGCCACGATCCACGTCGATCTGGTTCGGGGCCGCAACCGGCACCACATGGCCGAAGCCACGTTCAAGGCGCTTGGACTCGCGCTCCGCGCGGCGATGGCGCCGAGTGGGGCCGCCGGTGCTCCTTCCTCCAAAGGGTTGTTGGGTTGATCGCCATCGTCGATTACGGCGTCGGCAATGTCCGCTCGGTGGAGCGTGCGCTGGTCCAGGTCGGGGCTGAGGCGCGGCTGACCGCCGAACCCGATGAATTGGAGTCGGCCGACGGCATCGTGCTGCCCGGCGTGGGAGCGTTTGCGCCTGCGCTGGCGAGGCTCTCCGCACGCGGGCTGGGCCGCCAGGTCGTCGAGCTGGCGCGGCGTGGCACGCCGGTGCTCGGCGTGTGCCTCGGCTATCAGCTTTTGTTTGAGGAGTCGAGCGAGCACGGTCGCCACGAGGGCCTTGGGCTGCTGGCCGGCCGCGTGGTCGAGGTCACGTCCAGTGAGCGGGTTCCGGTGATCGGGTGGTGTCGGACCACCCAGACCGCCCGATCAGCGCTGTGGGACGGGATCCCCGACCGCTCTTACTTCTACTACGTGCACTCCTTCACCCCCGAGGCCTCGAACCACGGCGTCGGCTGCTCCGACCACTCGCCCGCGGCAGCGGCCGCGGCGGGCAATGTGATGGGAACCCAGTTCCATCCCGAGAAAAGCGGTTCCGACGGCCTACGTCTTTATGCCAACTTCCTCGCCCTTTGCAGCTGATGCCTGCCAAACGCGTCATCCCCTGCCTCGATGTCACCGACGGCCGCGTCGTCAAAGGCGTGCGCTTCAAGGAGCTGCGCGACGCGGGCGACCCCGCCGAGCTGGCCGCGGCCTACGATCGCGAGGGCGCGGACGAGATCGTCTTCCTGGACATCACCGCCTCATCGGATGCTCGCAAGATCCTCCTCGACGCGGTCGAGCGCACGGCGGACCAGGTGTTCATCCCGCTCGCCGTGGGCGGAGGCGTGAGAAGCGTTGAGGACATGGCCGAGCTGCTGACGCACGGAGCGGACAAGGTGTCGGTCAACACCGCAGCGCTGGCGGATCCAGCGCTGATCACGCGCTGTGCGGAAGTTTTCGGCTCGCAATGCGTGGTCCTGGCGATCGACGCGCGCAAGCGGCCGGACGGGACCGGCTGGGAGGTGTTCAGCCACGGAGGCCGCCGCGCCACTGGGCGCGACGCGGTCGAATGGGCGACCCTGGGGGAGCAGGCTGGAGCGGGGGAGATCCTGCTCACGTCGATGGACCGCGACGGGACGCACGCCGGGTACGACATCGAGCTCACCCGGGCCGTCAGCGGCGCCGTCCGCCTGCCTGTGATCGCCTCGGGCGGTGCCGGATCGGCGCGCCACATGTACGACGCGCTCAGCGGCGGGGGGGCAGACGCGGCGCTGGCCGCGTCCATCTTCCACTTCGGCGAGCTTTCGATACGCGACGTCAAACAAGCGCTGGCGGAAATGGGCCTGGAGGTGAGGCGATGACCCCGGACTTTTCAAAGGGGCTCGTCCCGGCGGTCGTCCAGAACGCGGAGACGGGCATGGTGTTGATGGTGGCCTACATGGACTAGGAGTCTTGGTCGAAGACCAACGAGACCGGGCGCGCCTGGTTTCTTTCCAGGGAACGCGGTCTGTGGGAGAAGGGAGCAACCTCGGGAAACACGATGGAAGTCGTGCAGGTACGGCTCGACTGTGACCTCGACGCTGTGCTCTTGAGGGTCAGGCCGGCCGGTCCCGCCTGCCACACCGGCGCCGAGTCTTGTTTTTTCAATGAGACGGATTAGGCTTCCACCCCACTCTCCCTGAAGGGCAAAGGGGAAGGATGCATGTTTATGCAGTCCAATGTATACTCATGCGCTTGTGACCAAAAAGCTGAGGGCTGCGGTCGCCGGGGCGAACGGCTACGCGGGGATGACGGCCGTGCACCTGCTGGCGCGTCATCCCGGGGTCGAGCTGACCCAGCTGACATCCCGCTCGTACGCGGGCAAGCCTTACTCAGAGGTCTTTCCCCTTCTCGACCTGAAGGGCTCGTTCGTCCCGGAGCCGGCGCCAGACGGCGTGGACGTGATCTTCAGCTGCCTTCCGCACAACGTGGGCGCCACGCGGGTGGAATCCTGGCTCGAGGCGGGAGTGCGAGTGGTCGACATGAGCGCTGACTTCCGCCTCCGCGAACCGTCGGAGTATCCGAAGTGGTACCGGCAGCCGCATCCGGTGCCCGCGCTCCTGGAGCAGGCGGTGTTTGGCCTGCCCGAGCTGCACGAGCCCGAGCTGCGAGGAGCTCGACTGGTCGCGGTTCCGGGCTGCTACTCGACCGCGAGCATCCTGGCCCTGGCGCCGGCCGTTTCCGCCGGCCTGGTGGGTTCCGACATCGTGGTCGACGCGAAGTCCGGGGTGAGCGGCGCCGGGCGTTCGCTCGGCCTCGGAGTTCAGTTCAGCGAGGTCAATGAATCGCTGGGTGCGTACGCGATCGAAGGCCACCGCCACCTGGCTGAAATCGTCCAGGAGCTATCTGGGCTCGCTTCTCCCCAC
>Ga0137376_10000848_pt1 | contig 15638 bp, 15 predicted proteins | sample SagtaG_23_FD_104814 | JGI IMG/M metagenome (GOLD analysis project Ga0137376, IMG submission 104814) | Vadose zone soil microbial communities from Sagehorn Ranch, Mendocino, California, USA - Sage2_L_20_16 metaG | ecosystem: Environmental > Terrestrial > Soil > Vadose zone | place: USA...
GCATCTGCCCCAGGGCAACCGAGTAGCCCAACTGAGTCGATAGTATCGACGACGAACTCTTTGTCGCTAAAACCACTCAGCAGAATCCCGATTGGAAGCAGTTTTGAAGGTCAAAAGGCTGCACCAGCCGTTGGTTCCTCGAAGATGAATGTCGCTGGTGTTCTAGAGGCACATTCCAAATTAAGACTTGAGGGTATGGGCTCAGCCGACATTTCGGGAAGATCCTCTCCATTATCCGTACAAGGCACAGTCAGGGGGAGCCGCGTCCCACTTTCCATTAATCCCATATCTACTTACGGTTCGTCTTGTCATATGTTGCCCTACTTGTTGCTCAAGCAGATATATAGATGGCCAAGAACCTGCGATTAATAATCTCCTGGAAAGTTTATATTTGGACAACAGTCGAGATCTACAACTTGATTTTGGTCCGCGGGTTCACGAGGGACCTATCCGACGTCGGAATGTCGTGAGGCATAGTCTATTGACTCGGGACGGCACTTTGAGACGCACGGAAGCGACCCTCATTGCCAATCTAACCTCTCACTCGGAAACTGTAACGGGGTTGGCGGTGTCCCTTGATCACGTATTCTTTGTGTCGTGCTCGGATGACAAAACGGTGAAGGTCTGGGATACGGCACGTCTGGAACGGAATGTGACGAGCAAGCCGCGGCATACATATGGACAGCATCATGCAAGAGTCAAATGCGTGTGTTTTGTAGAAGGTACACATTGCTTTGCCAGCGCAGCCGACGATGGGAGCCTCCATATCGTGCGAGTGTCAGTAACACAAGGTGGTGCTCTACCAAAGTATGGCAAATTGCACCTCGTTAGAGAGCACCGTCTCGAAGTGCCTGGGGAATACATTACATGCATGACGCATCACAACACAGGTAAGAAGCTCAGATGGTTTTCGTCACCAGACTCTCATCGCATTCCTTCAGATAATTCATCCAACCTTGTCTATGCCACTACACATTCAAACGTAACCATCATGGATGTACGGACTATGCGCGTATCACAGGCAATGACAAATCCACGGCATTATGGACCCATTACATGCCTATGCATCGATCGAAAGCGGACGTGGTTAGTTGCAGGGACGTCAACAGGTGTTTTGTCACTTTGGGACCTACGATTTGGACTACACCTGCGAAGTTGGCATGTGCGAGGGACATTTGGAAGTCGGAAACGGATACATCAATGTGTGATACATCCGACGAAGGGGAAAGGGCGCTGGATCATGGTCGCGGTCGAAACACCGTGGCAGAGCGCCGACAGGGCATCATCCTCTATGGTGGAAGTTTGGAATATCGAGAATGGGTCGTTGGTTGAGACGTTTGTGATGCGTACTGCGTCTGTGCAAGGTGTCGAATCGATGCAAGAACCCCAGGAGGTAGCTGGTGTGGAGGCGGAGGCTAGTCCGGCTATGGCTATGGCCTCACTGGTTCGCTCCATAGAAGCAAATTCGACGGGAAATGAGAGGCGGGATGAGAGGCCTGGGGATGGATTCATCCCTCCACCAGCGCCTGATGTGCGCGCAATGGTTGTTGGACCAGATTTTGGCGGGTATCCCGGATTGCATCGATTGGAATTGGGAGACTTGGGAGATTTAAGCACGCGTTCAGCTGCCAGGGGATTCATGATCACTGGATCAGAAGACAAGAAGATCCGCTTATGGGACTTGTCAAAGTTGGAACGAACCTCCATCCTCAGCGGCCTCGAAGAGGAACATGAGAGGCCAACGTACAGGTGCGTTATTGGTATTACGAAATGTGTGCGATGTTATTCTAACAAGTCTGCGTCTTAGTTCGATTACCAGCGACAACGCAGCAACTTATGTGGAGACTTGGCTCGCTCCATCTTCCCAAAACACTAATAGGCCGCCGCAGAGAATAAGCCTGGTTTCACATAACCAACAGACATTACTCAAATCTCATCAGGACATAATTACAGCGTTGGCGTGCTTTGATTCACCGTTCAGGGGAGGGATTGTCAGCGGAGACCGAGCAGGTGTAATAAAGGTGTGGCGTGCAGACGGGGCAGATTAGATAGAGACCTTATCTTATCTTACGGGATGATAATGAGTCATGTTTAGAAATTCTCGAAGAACGTGACCGATCGGTATTTGGATGGTCGCCCGAGCTTTGCTCGCTCGATTCAAGCCATCTATCTTCCCAAGATCTCATCCTTATCTTGCACTTCGTCCGCGCCTTTTACTCCGCATCCCAGTTGCTGCAGCGTTATCAACCATGGCCAACCCGGTCGCGTCTTCGTCTGAACCTGCACAAATACCGGCATTGACGAGCCCTCATGCGGACGGCTTATCAGATCAGAAAGCCAAGAAGGCAAAACAACAGGTCGTCTCGGAATACCCACTAGAGGTGGCGCATTTCAACATGAAATATGGACTATAACTAAAACTCAGGTCTTAGTTGCAACCCCCTCCTGAATTCTTTGACCATCGTATCAGGATGTTCGACCAGCTCAAGGTAGAGTACGATGAATTCGTAAAGGGTGATTGGTTTAGTCGTGCTTTAAACCGTGTCAAATGGGATCTCATGCAAGCCCGCAACAGCGCAACCACGCGAGGAAATGACCGTTACTCTTCCGAATGGGTCTGAGAGAAAGGGTAAGACATGGGAGACGAGCCCTTTAGACGTTGCGAAGGATTTGTCGAAAAGCCTAGCAGAACGGGTTGTCATTGCAAAGGTGCGAATGCCCAAAAAAAAAATACCAGTCGTCAGATGATTTATACATTGAACAGGTAGACGGAGAATTGTGGGATCTCGAGAGACCACTCGAGAAGTCCTGTAAACTAGAGCTGTTAGACTTTGAACATCCGGAAGGTATTCAATTCAATGCTCGTTCCGCGTATCCGCAACGTACAATTATTTTCTACAGGAAAGAAGGTTTTTTGGCATTCTTCGGCTCATGTGCTTGGTGAAGCTGCTGAGAAACACTACGGGTGCCATCTGTGCTTGGGCCCACCCACCGATGATGGATTTTTCTATGAAATGGGAATACCTGATCGGTATGTTCCCTTCTGTTAGGTTTAGCGCTTCCTTCTCATATATGCGCGTCGACAGACCAGTTTCGAACACCGATTATCCCGCGTTAGAGAAACTAGCTGATGTTGCAGTGAAAGAAAAACAAAAGTTCGAGCGACTGGTTGTGTCAAAGGAGAAGCTATTGGAGATGTTCCACGTTCGCCTTATCAAGTTATTCAAAAACGATGGAACGCTAATTTTTGAGGACAGTATAACAAATACAAAAAATATCTGATTGAGACCAAGATACCCGACGGATCGTCTACCACTGTTTACCGCTGTGGCCCTATGATTGACTTGTGTGTTGGGCCTCATATCCCCCACGCTGGAAAAATCAAAGCTTTCATGGTTACCAAGGTGCATTTGATAATCATTATAAGCCTACGAAAGCTGATTTCTATCCCTAGAACTCCGCATCTTATTTCCTTGGAGATTCAAGCAACGAATCGCTCCAGCGGATATACGGTATCTCATTCCCGGACAAGAAGCAGCTGACAGAGTACAAGGCGTTCCTGGCTGAAGCTGCCAAGCGCGACCATCGCAAGATTGCCAAGGTAATTAGTCTTTTTCTGACTTGACTAAGGGAACATTGACCGTTTGTAGGAACAAGAATTATTCTTTTTCAATGACCTTAGTCCAGGAAGTTGTTTCTTCTTACCCCATGGCACGCGGATATATAATTCCTTGGTGGAGTTAATGCGGGTAAGGACACAGCTGTCGTTCTCCCTCAGCACTCATTAGAGATCCTAGTCGGAATACTATAAGAGAAATTACCAAGAGGGTCAGTAACTTTCAACGTCACAATTGATCCATTTTTCGACTGACATGGTTGAAGTTATTTCGCCCAACATGTACAACGTCAAATTATGGGAAACGTCTGGCCACTGGCAGAATTATAAGGATGACATGTTTATTCTTGACGTCGAAAAAGAGAAATGGGCGCTCAAGCCCATGAATTGTCCTGGACACTGCCTTATCTTTGACTCTCGGGACAGAAGTTATAAAGAGCTTCCGATCAGAATGGCTGAGTTTGGTATCATCCATCGAAATGAAGCTAGCGGAGCGCTTACGGGCCTCACTCGCGTGAGGCGATTTGTTCAAGATGATACGCATGTATTCTGCATGCCCTCGCAAGTAAGCATCACAATCAATACAGCAGACATGGGCCTCATGCATTCCTCATTTTCAGATTGAAGAGGAGATTGGCGCTCTGTTTGATTTCATGCAGCACGTGTATGGGCTTTTTGGTTTTGACTTCCACCTAGAGTTGTCTACGCGTCCGGAGAAATACCTTGGCACAATTGAAACATGGAACAGGGCTGAAGAACAGCTGAAACAAGCACTGGATGCAACTTATCCCGGAAAATGGGAGTTGAATCCAGGGGATGGTGCATTCTATGGACCCAAGATCGATATCACTATCCGAGATGCCTTGCGCCGTTCCTTCCAATGCGCAACAATACAACTGGACTTCCAGCTTCCGGAAAGGTTCAATCTCAAATACCGTTCGGCAGACGACTCTGCGAGCCCAGACAAACCACCGACAAGGCCCGTTATCATCCACCGCGCGATTCTGGGAAGTCTGGAACGCTTCATAGCAATTATTACAGAACACTTTGCAGGAAAATGGTACGCGGTTTCGGATCTCCAGCTTTGCATTTGTTGAGGATTTCCATCAAAGGCCCTTCTGGCTCTCGCCAAGACAAGTGGTGGTGATTCCCGTCGCCGCTCCATTCGTATGTCCAATACCAGTGCTCTGCGGTTCGAGTAATCCTTACCTCATTTATAGAAAGAGTATGCAGCGGAGATCGCAAGCTGTCTCAATAAAGCTGGCATCTATGCCGATGTAGACAACGGCGAAAATACCCTTCCAAAGAAAATTAGAAACGGAGAAATTGCGCAGTATAACTTTATATTAGGTGATTCATTATCAGAACCAGTGCTCTGTCGAGCTAACGCGCGGTTGCGTAGTCGTCGGACAGGAAGAATTAGATGCCCGGTCTGTCAATATCAGGAACAGAGATGATGTTGGTACCAAGGCTCGGGCCAGCACCGTTCCGCTTGATGAGGTGGTCGAGAAGATGATTGCGCTTAAGAGTTCTAGGAAACTAGAGAACAGGCTGTGAAATCCTCAATGTGGTGGGATGTATCTATGTGCAGCTGGGAAATCACGGGACGTAATAGAATAAGTAAACCATCATTCGTGGGGTAAGACTCGATTATACTATAGGGTGTTGGTGTCGCCGGATTACCTTTAAGAACGATTTGAGAAGCCGAAAGCGTATCGCCTTGTAATTTTTGTCTTTGTTGGATGGTCAGAATGCAGATATCCACAATTGAAGAGCTCTTGCATAAGTGGATACTCAGGGTTTTACACACCAAGTGTACCCATGAATTGGTTGCGCTGTGGTTAGCGTTATTAGACGGGCGCTTCGATTTATGCGGAAATGCTCACCAGTTGCACGATCGCCTGGCGCTCGGTTTCGGGCAATGCATTGATTTGTTCCTGAGTGAGGCTGAGTACTTGCATCAGCATAGACTAATTGAAGAGATAAGAGTGGGATTGTTAGTTTCGTATCACAATAACAATGACGAGCACGAACTCTTTGGCTTTCGCTTATGTCTGGTGCTGATTGCGGCGCAGACGTCTGAGTCGGCGGCTGCGAAGGAGGTACCTGTGCTTGTGTTGGAGGAGGCGGAGGCCGATAATACGGGGGCATAGGCCCCATGCCTGGAGGCGGCTGATGGTGTGCGAACATTGCACTGGGCGGCGGTACAGACATCGGTGGCGGCGGTGGCGGAGGCATACCTGGAAGTGGCTGGGGCTGTTGAATTGGCGGTGCAGGATATGGCATTTGATGATACATTGGATGTTGAAGATGAGGTGGGGGAACAGGTTGTCTAGCAGCTGGTGGTACAGTATGCCCCGTACCGCCTCCTGCTGTGGCTTCCAGCATTCGTTGCAAAATAGCCGAATCGACTATCTTGTTCAATAAGAGTGCCTGGAACAATGCATAGGCGAGTTGAGGATGTGATACTAGTAATGTTCTTGCTTGTTCGGGATACGTGATGACAAAAGCCTTAATCAATCTTTTGAGGGGCGCTCTTTGTTAAAATGCTGAGGCAACGGTTACCTTCATTTGTGCAAGGACTTCCATCAAATGACTTGGCGACATGCTTGCTAATGCCTGACTGATATGATCGAGTGCTGACACATTTTTTGGTAGCTGAACACCCGAAGGGACGGTTGAGAGGAATGTATTAGGATCTTGACCTTTTCCTCCTCCTCCGCGCCAACCGCGGTGGTCAGGCGGAGCACCGTCAACAAGCTCTCCTCTCACGGTTGTCTTTCCTTCAAGGTATGGGTCGGAATCTGCGAGGTCGATCCTCAGCGGCCGACCACCGACGTCGACGTTGTTTAAGTTGCGCACAGCAGAAGCAGCTGTTTCATGGTCTGGAAAGCGGTTGAAATATGTGGCAATGAGGTCGAACGTTTGGGAATGGATTCAAACATGATCATGTCCCCCACACACATGTCGATGGCGAATCATTGAGCAGATAGTATTTGGTGTTCGGTAGTACAAGAGGCACAGATAATCCACAATTCCAGCATGTTGAGAGGCACAGGTTGAAGCAGACGGTCACAGACAATGAGATTCGGGTAAAGGTTGCGAATGCAAAATTTCGAGTCAGACAGGCTCTCGTTGAGTCAGCGAAAATAAATTGATGTACCCGCAAATTCACAAAAGCCATAGCCTTTTGGCTTGCCAGTATCTCTGTCGAACACCAATCTGAATGGACAGAATGCAGTTTGAGTCGATATGACGGTTGAAAGAACGCAAGGCAGCGCCAGACGACAATACCTAAAGCCTACAACCTGTCCAACCGACTTAAACACTTCGATCAATTGCTCTTCGCCCATGTTGTAGGGCACATTTCCAACTAAATCATCCAGTCAGGGATACGCGAAGATCAAGGACAGTGCTTCGCCTCACCGAAAACAACCTTACTCATGTGGTCGCTGTGACAAGAACAGTGTAGAATTCGCACAGCCACCAGCACAAGCTCTAGTCACTGCTAGTAAACCACTTCTTCGCATCGCCTTTGTACATACTCTGGCGTTAGCCTTGTACTCTAGCGCTCGCCAGGAACGCGCTCGCCAGGAACACGCTCGCCAGGAACATATAAGAAACCTCTTAGAAGAACTGAGGCCAGGATCTCATGGCGCCTTGTAACCAAACCCGCAGGCAGAAGCGTGCTCTAATCCATTCCGAAATAACGCGTCAGGCAACGCGAATTGCATTACAAACTATTTCTGCTTTCGTATCCAGAACACCACGACGATCCCATCTCAACCCCAATTCTTTAGGTTATCTCCCCAGGTATGTCCAACCTTTCATCACAATAAGGGTCGACAAACTTCGTGCTACTCAGGGTGGACATATTGGATGATCCGCGTTCTCCAACAATGGTAGCCATATTCGAGCTACCTGGTGTTAGTAGAGACCAAATTTTGATCACCATATCGCACGGTATAATGCATGTTCGTGGCAGGCGAGTGCAGCGCTCACTTCGGGAGTACTGCCCTCGCGCAGTCAGCGATGGTCTACGTGCCGCTAGCGTCGAATCACCCAGTTCCGACGATTGTGCGCCGCAGGCATCGGTGCGATCCCCTGTGCAAGAGCTGCGTTATGGTTATTTTGGCAGGGGGGTGAAACTCCCCGAAGGCATTAAGGTAAGTGCTGCTCCGATCCGGGGCTCGCTATCTTGGTAATTTTCAATTCAGGAAGATGATTTAACGACATCGCTAAGTGATGGACTATTCATTGTAACATGGCCTCGCCAAGCGAAAGCGACTCCGGATGTAGTCACTCCTGGTGAGGGCCAGACAAGCGAGGGTTGTTCGGGACTGTAATACTTACCTATGACTTGTTCTATGTCGATTAACGCATGATGCATGAAACCTAGGACAGTTTTCTCATGATTTATATTGTCTGCGAAGCCGCCGTAAACGCTAAGGAACCGGGAAACCTCTCATTTCTCGTTTACGGAGTATAGCGAGAATTCATCCAAGTCAGGTCCCACCGTCAATTGGTTGCGGTAGGACCGCTACCTTCATTCCCATTCGCTGTCATTTCATTGGTTTTCGACGGCTGCTCAGCCACGACGCTGGCGTTCGCGCCCGCGGCGCTGGTTTTCGCCATATCACTTCGAAAATACTCGTCGAAGTTATCATCGTTCAGGGAGCCTTTGCAGCATGACCCACAGCAACCTGCATTTTGGCTGCATCCGCATGAACCCCAATGAGCTTTGTCCGTTAGGCACGAAATCAGGTGCACCATAACAAGAATGCTCACCGGTCATACACCAGCTTTGAAGCGACGAGGCGCCGCACAGACCTATCAAAACAGCAAGTGTAAGTACATGTTACACCGCCAGATGGCATTCGAATACCGTACAGCAAGCGCCGCAACATGCGGCTATACAATCAGCTATGCCGTCTGACATGGCGCTTCAGTACAAGCGAGATGATGTGATGGACGACTCGAATGAAAAGATAGGAGTACGTGCTGTTGTGTGGCACGTATTAGTCCCATGCATAGCTAAAACAGACGCCAGCACAGGCCGGATAGTTACAATACGTAAATAGTAACGTGTTAGCTGCAAGCACGATATCTGACGCGCGCTTATCGAGATCATTGCGGATAATGACGCCAAAGTCTTTATTCCTCATCTGGTGTTGCCATCCATACACAGTATATTTCTAGACTATACAACAGACCATTCCATGGAGATATCATTCACGCGTTAATATCGGGGAGGAGCTGAAACAAAATTCCCTGTATGTGTTCCTTCTCTCGTGTTTCTTCAGCTGGCCAAGATTTGATAATCAGATCATTGTCGAGTATGGACCAGTGGGGCGATGGCGTTGCTCGTATATGCGAAAAGTCTTGAACAGAGAGATGCTTACTATCCTGCTTCAATTTCGGGATTAGAAATGGGTTCTGATATGAGGGGACAGCGTACTATATTAAGTTCTGCATGATGTTCCTTGAAGGTATCCGGGTATGCAGTAAAGCGTATATTAGAACAATGTTCAATCACTGGGCTCGATGTAATCGATAGGTATACGTGTACGTTCTGGGAATCGTGCATGCGGAACTGTTGCAAAGAATGAACAACGTTAGAAGGGTTATTCGGTGAGGCCTACCTGATGGCATCCTACTGCAAGAGCGCAGCGCGTCAGGCCATGCAATAGGATGCTGCCATTTACCATGGGTAAGATCAGCACTGAATCGCTTAACTTCTCGACATGGATTGCAGATAGCTGAATAACATCATCACCGAGACCCTGTGAGGTTGCCAGATTGATGATGCAGTGGTCAATATTAGAGATCGTGAGGTCAGAGGGGTTGTTCGATGTTATTAAATCAGCGATTGAGATGTAGCTATAGGAGTAATGTGACAATGAAGCATGGTTAGTCTTGTTGCTCGAGAGAAGCAGTCCTTGAGGCAACTCCTTATCGGTAGCTTGTCCAGCAACGATAGATGGTCTTTGAGACGTATCCGGTCCGGCGACCGCAGTTCGTTTGAAAGCAAATTTGGATTTCGGTTTTCTCGCCACTCTTAATTCTTCCACCATTTTCTCGAGTGCTTTGACTTGCTACTTTTGGTGAATGATTGAAATTATTCAAGATGGAAGACGTACGAGGCCATATTTACGCTGATCATATGTTGGAAGTTTGTCGTGGGCGTCCGCCAGGGATTTGCTGAGATTTGCTAGTTCCTGCGAAAGTTCGGGCATAAGGCTGGGCTGTACTTGCGCGGCCGATATCTTAGCTTCTAGATCTGTAGAGCAGTCCAGCACTACTTGAGATAGATATCCTTAGACAGAATGTCACAGCGAACCGGAGCGTGAGGCTTGAAATACGCGAGGAAATTCATGAGTGTACCAGGAATCCGAAGAACTGGCCATGATGGCCGCTCGAACAAATAAGGATCACTCGTATCGGACAATTATCTCGTCAAGAATGCTAGATATGAAGTATTGTACATCTACACTAATCAAGCGTAGGGCAGGATGGGATGGACAATATGAAAACCCAAACAAACTCTCATCGTCCATATCTGCCTTGACGTTGAGAGCATCACTCAAAAAATGAATAAAGGCGCACTTCTGTAGTTCCCATTCACGGTTGTCCAAAGGGCATACATTGCGTGTCTTGAGCCACCGAGAAATGCAGTGGAAGTGGAAAGCATGCTATAGTAGGCCGTACGTATGTTAGGATTGTTCACGAATTGAGTCTAGATGATCATACATTGCATATTCCCCATGCGGCGTTACACTCTTCACTGGTGGCGGAAACTTGATTTGCCTGACAATCGATGCCTAACGGAAAAAATGAGAGGAGGTGATAAAGGGTTAAAGCGTTCACGACACACAGAGGTCCATGATGTGGTTCCTGCAGATTGCACAATTGTCAACCACAATATCTAAAGACCGTCCTTGAGTGCCACCAAGAAATTAAAGGAGATATAGCTCTACCCCATGCCCATAACGCTACTGCGTTCCACTATAGATTGATGTAAATCTACGTTTTCATGCATCACTGACGTTTGGTTACCTTCTTAACCTCGAATCGTTGCCTGCTTTCTTTTCCTTCGCCCTTCTTGGAGTTCTGAGCGGTGGGAACATCGACTTCCATATCATCGGCCATGGTCAAGGTACGACTACAGGATGTGTGCTGACAAATATAGCTTATCTCACGAGTTTTGGCTCACGTGGTCGAAACGCGGTCGCGCATATGCCTGCCCTAAAGTAGGCGAAAGTTGAACATCCGATTATAGCAACTTGAAGTTCTTGTCGTGCAAGATTGTAATGTCCTTCTGAGCCAGGATGGCGTCCAACAGATCCGACACCTGGTCCCCCAGATATGGGACTGCTACGCACTCCTCTTTTACACCTTCGGAAACCCCACTTTCACCGTCGGGATATTCCTATTCTTCAGGTACAGTCAAGTGATCATGTCATCCTGTTCACTCCTTTGAAATCGCGTCATAGGTTCCCCACATATGTCTTCTGGGAGCAGCGACTCTGGAAATTTTATGCGTCGTGTTATTCTTTCTCCCGCCGCGTCATACGAAAATTCAAGTGATTCCTATACCGACGACAATTCTATTGATGAAGTAGAAGCTGCCCTCACCAATCTCGAAAATGACATTGACAATACTGAGCAAGCATTAACTGAATGGTCGAACGGTTCTTCATCGCATCGCCCAACTTCCTCTACGACTAGTTCCTTCACTGGTTCTTATACTGGTACCCAATCCGGTTCAACCTCGTATATTTCTCCGACCACTCGTTCTTCTTCAACACCAGCCGCGGCTCGTCTTAGCAGAATCACTGAACGAAGTGAAGAATCTCGTTCTTCAGGCATGTCGGGTCACATCGTCCGGCCAACAAGCACGACGGGGGATGGTCTGCGCAGGTCAGCTTTATTATCTGGAGCTACCGCTCATGCACGGTCGTCAACCGACCCAACGGGAGACCCGACCCTTCCGCCTCGAGGACGTGCCACAGAATTGATTGCCGTCTTCGAAACGCAACCGCCTCCTGGAGGTCCTCATACGCGTGCAGCATCTGCTCCTGGTGCTCGTTCTCCTAGCCCTCACTATGCGCAAAGTCAGACAACGTCAACTATGCAAACTACAACTGGCTATACATATGGGCATACTAGTTTTGGTTTCAATTCACGTTCCTCCTCCCCGACGAAGTCAAGAGATGGGTCAACAATATCATATACGGATACTAAGCCTACTATGTCCAGTCTCTTGTCTCCTCCCCCATTGCCTCCGAAGAATTCAGAATCCAAGTTGCGTGCCATGACACCAGGCGCTTTCGAGTCTCGAACTGGTAGTGGTTCATACTTGAGTCCTGGTACGCAAACATCCAGCACTCTTGCCAGTACTCTGAGCCCCCCTCAAACTATCACCGGCACCCGAACGTTCACAAGGACGACAGACACTCGTTCTTACACCACTTCTGGGTCGACTTCAGCGACGGGCACGTCCACATCAACATTGCGCAGACCACAAACGGCACCACGTTCACCTCTTGCATCGGTGCGAAACATAGTTGCATTGTGGAAGGAGCGGACCCCTGCAGGCCGCCCACCCACGTCCAAGCCATCAACGTCTATGACAACATTATCCTCCTCAACTCCTGACGCTCAAGGTATTTTTGGAATACGTGAACGCGTCCAGCGTACTGGCGAACGGCTTCGTGGGGCAAATCAGCGTGGCGAACAGTCAGGGCAAGCTGGCAGCAGTGGACTGCCTCCTGAGTTTGACGTTGGCGAATTGAGCCACTATGCACAGAGCAATGAAGCGGTACTGTTTCTATTTATATCCAAGTTCGATCACTGAACCAAGTTGACGCAGCCGCTGCATATCGGGCTACTTTGGTATCTCAACGTACATGCCCCTCCGCCCTATCGTTGGCAAAGATGTCAAGCACTTCTGTATCCCCACATGCTCCTTCTTTCCTGGCTGGCACCTGGGGGAGGCCGGGGTATTGTTGCCCTTGATTTGCTGAACTGCACCAATGTCCAGTCCACTCCCTCACCTACTCATCCTACTGCTAGGGATGATGTTGGAACCATTGCCGCGCGCCTTCAAAGCTCAGAGCGAGGCGGCCAACCACTGATGGACATGCTTGTTCCATTCCAAATGCTGTATGCGGACGGGATTGAACGTCTTGCCGCAGAGAGCTTGGTCGAGCGTCAGAGATGGGTCAATCGCATGTGGTGAGGAGCAAACTTAAGCAACTCGCATTTTAGCTCATAATTATTCGCTATAGGGAGGCTGTCAATAGACCTGTATCAGCTCCGGATACATCTTCCATCACTCGGTCGCCTACTGGCTCCATAAGAACGATTCTCTCTATTGACAGTAGAACAAGCAGATCCAGCTCATCTAGTATGGGATCCCGTTCAACGGTCTATGTGCCGCCTATGAGCACTCTTACCGATATTCCCGATTTTCGATCCGACTTTTCGTCCAATTCAGGAGCATCTGTTTCAAACCTCGGCCTTCCGAGAAGGGTCTCTCTGGGGTCTTCTCACCACGCGCATACTGTGGACGACACCGTCATTCAAAATCAGGAGTACGTGTATCCTGGTGATCCCCGTCATATCCCTCCTAGCCGGGGAAATTCTCTTCGTCGCACGGGCTCCACAGGCGATCTAGACCAAGAGTTCGCGCGCGCAATGAAGGGAAAGAAGAGCGCTCTCACTGGCTCTCCCGTGACTGTATCCAGTGGACCATCTCTCGGCCAAGATGTTTTTGTCACACCTCCTCCGAGCGTTCCCAGGGGAAGCGATCGTTCTCGATCAGAACATTCTGGTTTCCGATCTGACGAAGCCTTTTTCTCAACTGGTTTAAGTGGCACAAGATCAAGCATATCATCTACTTATCTCTCTCCGTCCGGCGACCAAACAACCACTGGTTTAATTACTGATGGGACTTTACAAGTTTCTTCAAGCGGCGGTTCTCATACTCAGGCCATGACGTCGACGTTCTCGTATGGAAGAACTGATGAGTCTAATTCCTACCTTGGGGGTTCACAAGAACAGAGGTCTTATTCGTCTGCTTCTCCGTCGGGACTTTCATCTTTGTCTCGTGCTAGGGAAGTAAGAAGAAGGCTCAATCGCGTTGCTTCTTACACACTATCTCCAGGCTATACAGACGAGTCTTCAGACAGGGAGAACCCTGGTTCAGGAACTGGAAGCTACACATATAGTGGGACCCCCAGTAGCCAAAGCAATGGTCTTAGTGGAAGATATACACCGGGTAGCGGTGACTACACTGTGCTGAGCGGGAGCTATACACCCGGAAGTGGCGGGTTATCCGTTGGCAATGGCAATTATTCACCTGCAACGGGCAGCTACACAGGAAGCTACACACCTGGAAGCGGAAGTCAGAGCTTCACTCCAGGTAGTGGGAGCTACTCACTTGAAAGCGGCAGCTACACTTCAAATGGCAATTCGGTACCAAGCAATGGTGGTATCTCTGCTACCATTGTTAGCTCCAGTAGCGAGAGCCGATCTGGGCAGGGCAGCTTTACTCCTGGATCCGAAACAGGATATGATATATGCCCGTCATCCGATCTTAGCGGTCTTACTCCGCCTACAACGACTGAAGAATATTCGAGTTCTCCAGCTCTTTCTTCACCAATGTACGTGGCAATCGAGTCCGATCGCACTTTGGAAGTGGAGCCGCGCGACTTGGCACGTGTATCAAGACAGAGTAGCGCTGAATATTTGACACCAAAAGTTCTTTCTTCTCGTGAATCCGTCGCGTCTTTTGATACTTGCCCAACAATTCCATCTGAAAGCGACTATACGACTGCCGACGAGTTGTCTAGTTATGGTTCGGCGCGAGGACCCTCTGAAGCTCCTTCGACGGAATCCGTGGTATTGTCTGTGCCAGCACCAACTTCAGAATACGTCACTGCTCCCGCGATACCTTCTGAAGTACCTTCTGAAGAGAGCACACCCCGTTTATCATCATTAAGATTATCAGAAGAGGAACTACAGTCGGAAGTTGCCAGCGTCCCATCGCGCGTGCCTACTATCAGATCTCTTGCTAGTTCCGCGGGGAGTCCTTCGCTACAAGCTCAAAACATTCACCTTCCACCTTCGGTTACCCTGTCCGAGCGATCTTTGCCGCCTACACCTTTACTACCCGCCCTGCCTCCTTCAGTAACGCGGCGTTCGTCGCCTGCTGTGTCAGTTGTAGAAGACTCTAGAAGCGTTGTATCGTCTATTCCTGTCCGTGACTTGCCACCTTTACCTTCGTCCCCAGCAACGTTGGCTAGTGAGGACGATGAAAGTCTGTTGGGCCCTCTCTCTCCAGCAATGCGCTCCAGAGCGGGTTCAATCCGCTCTTCTTCCTCTTCCTCTGTCGTGTTGTCTCCTGGACCTAGGGAACGTGGTCCCCCCCCTGTGTCTAGACGTTCTGCCGTCCCGAGCCTGGCAGAGTCATCCATCCCACCTGCCGGAGATCTGTCGCTTAAGTCATCCTCTTCATCGAGTTCCCCACCACCTAGTCCCATGATGTGGGCGGGAGACAATGAGACCGATCGTTCGTATGATTCATCTCAGCTGCAGCCATCCCCGTCTATAATGTCAATTGCAATGCCTGAGGTGCCGGATCGCTCCTTCGAAACATCGTTCTTGAGGCCGAGTGGCTCTGTGGTGTCGTCCGTAAACAAGCTTAGCACTTTACCTATTTCCCCTTCTGCGATGACGACCAGGACACTTCTACCTCCGCACCCAGCTCCTGTTGTACGGGTTTCTGAATCTACGTCGTCCATTACACCTACCACGCAATCGATATCGTCCTCGTCCTCGTCGTCCTCTTTCTCCACTGGCCTCTCGAGCTCATCGCGATCCGTAGTGTCACAACCCACCCTGACTCCTTCGCTTTTGGATGTACCACTTCCTGCCGAAGAGATTGCCGAGGAATCCGTGATAGGTAGAGCACCGAGGACAATCTCCACTCTGTTATCCACTGCCCAAGCTTCTGCCA
>Ga0137376_10000849_pt1 | contig 15631 bp, 10 predicted proteins | sample SagtaG_23_FD_104814 | JGI IMG/M metagenome (GOLD analysis project Ga0137376, IMG submission 104814) | Vadose zone soil microbial communities from Sagehorn Ranch, Mendocino, California, USA - Sage2_L_20_16 metaG | ecosystem: Environmental > Terrestrial > Soil > Vadose zone | place: USA...
ACCCTTTTCTCCTCCATACACTGAAGTGCACATATGTGCACCTACCGGAGCGACTCGGCAGGCAAAAAGATACGAACGGTCACTCCCTCTCCAGGAGCACTTTTGATAGTCAGGCTTCCTCCCGCGATAGCAAGCAGCGCGCTATGCGTGAGCAAGCCTCCACCTGTGCCGCTTGTAGAGCTACTCGCGGAAATAATGCCAACCCCGTCATCGGCCACAATCACTTCCAGGTGCGGATCAATACGATCACATGAAGCTTTGAGCGTCAGCCGTAATCGACGATGCACATCCGAGCCGCGAGCATGCCTTGCGGCATTGCGCAATGCCTCCTGCACCGCTGCAAAAATAAGTTCGGCGATAGCTGGTGGCGTTACCTCATCGATGCAATTCGCGGTCTCCTCAGAGACACGCCACTCGACTTCATCAAACGCGAGTTGAAAGTCCTGTTCGAGCATAGTGTGAATCGCGCTCATCATTCCTTCGCGCTCTAATCGATGCGGCGCGCTTGGTGCGGTGGCCCGCATCATCGAGGCAAGACGGCGATGCGCGTCACTAATCCTCTCCACCACGTCGTTTAACACCTCTTCCGGAGATGTAGTGCTCTCTTTTGTTTGCTTGTCCGCGCCAAGAATCGCGCGCAAGGTCTCCAATCGCAACAGGGCAAGATGCATCTGTGGCAGAATATCATCATGGAGAATGCGTCGATGCTGCGCCCCGAGTAACTTCACATCGACAATACGTCGTCGCAGCAATGCAGCGACTGCCTGCATCGCTTCGTGGTCACCCAGTGTGTCAAGAATACGCTGCCCACACGCGTGCGCGAGGTCCATATCTTCATCGGTGAACGCTCCCCCATCCTGCCGTGGACCAAGATAGAGCATCGCCACCAGCCCGAGTTCATCATATATAGGCAATACCCAGCAGATCATCGGCTGCCCATCAATATTGATGCTCACACGTGCCGGGGCGCGATTTCCTCTATCCGACATCTCATCAATACCGTTGCCCGGGGCAAACGCGGGAACAGTATACATAAATTGTTCTTTTGCTTCCAGAGGCCAGCGATAACTAAATATACGCCTTACCGAACCGGCCATAACGGTCATACGCGCAAATTTGACCGCCAGCACATCCTGGCACAGGTGAAAAAAGAGATCTTCCAGCCCCTGTTCAGTCCTTTGTAGATCGGTATTCAACCAGTGGCGCAGATTTGTACTGCGAATAAATGGCCCGAGCAGAGCAATGTAGCGGTCATGCGCTGTGTAACTGCTCCAGGTAAACAAAGCATAGGCGCCAGTCGCCAGCGACGTAATGAGTAATAAACTTCCCAGTGTGCTATGCGTAAAATCCACGAGGAGTACAATGAATATAGCTACAGTAGTGGCTACTATAACAATACCGCGCCACTGCCCAAAAAAACCGCGTCTCGCCAGGGGGCGCTCGATGAGTACACCATGACGCACGATTGAATAGCCAACCAGCAGGATAATGAGAGCTACTGCTCCGGCGGCGATCGTATCAAGTACCAGCAAATGCAGCGGAATCGTTTCCAGTGGCAGCGAGGCAGGAAGAGTGTGAGCGCCATGTTGCCGATATTCAAACCAATCGACGATAGACCAGATACCTACTATCCCCAGGATAGTCGTCAGGCCAACCATCAAGAGAGCTGCCAGGAATAAACCAGGTCGGGCAAGGTGCCATGAAAGCACCGGCTCTTGGAGGAGTTCAACATCGGTTGGGTCATCCCAAAAAGCTGCCGCGAGGACCTGACCCAAACCTGGTATCTTTTTATCACCGCCTATCTCGCTACCTGCAGCTTTTTCTGGACCTTGCATATACTGCTTCACCCTCCGCCCGATAAACCCTCCAAGCGCGCTCACCACGCGCTTCACACGACCGGGGGTAAACCAGGGCCCGATAGCGCAAAATGTTACATAACACAGAAAGAGCACCGGCACAAGTACGGTCGGTGAAAACAGCCCGGCATGCGTGTCCTCGTAAAGATCGCTATAAGCTAACAGTCGGACAGTCCCCACAAAAGTAAACGTCGATCGATAGAGAATGAGCAGCACTAACAGGAGGCAGCCGAGTATACCACTACTCACCAGCAGCACTGGCCGCCGTCGTCGCCAATTTTGATTGATCAGCGCGGCATAGTGCAGGCCAATAGCGAACCAGATATATGGAACACAAATCGCGGGCAGCCACAGGAGGCGCCAAAGAAAATCTTGTGATATGGTATATGAAAGCGGACTGGCTATAAGCAACGCATGCACAAAGAAGAAAAATGCAGAGAAGCCCAGTCCAACCACACCCAGGCGCGCAATCCAGGCCTGTCGATTGCCATTCAACCAGACGGTGAATGCCAGCCAGAGAAACGTCACCAGGTTAAAGATCGAAAGTGCCAGGACAATCGTTTGAAACAGATGTGTAGGCTCAAGAAAAGTTAAGAGCGACATGTTATTCTTCTTTGTAAAGTGGAACCCATTCACCCCTGCGATCCTGCACCAGGGCCGCTCCATCCTCATCCCACATAATCATCCGGTTCATCGTATAAATCAGAGTTGCACGGGCCCGTGCAACTTTGTCATCCACCGCCGTCTCGCTCAATCCCCAGGAAGCATAGATACGGCCATTGGTACGGCTCACGGCACGTTTATCGTGGAGGTTGAGGCGGGCGGCGATCTGTTCGTTTGTCATCCCCTGCGCCACCAGTTCAGCCACGCGCAGCTCATTTGGCTCAAGCAGAGCGCGTGGCGACTGCTCATCCAGGTCACGCACCTCCTGCACCCTATCTTCAATTTCGGGATCAACCAGGCTGCGTCCATTAATGGCATCACGCAGCAGCGGAACCAGCATACTTGGCAGCAGGTAATTACTCTTGCGAACATAAGCATAGTGGGTCAGAATGCCCGAAGCACGGAACTCGCGATAATACTCATCATCATCCTGGATAGAATAGAAAACAACAGGAAGGCGAGGGCGTTCGCGACGAATTGCCACCGCCGCTCCCACCCCGCTGAGGGCATTGCGGGCCGCCTTCTCGTCGTGTAATTGAACATCCATCAACACAACATCCATGTCGAGTTCGAGCGCCCGTGTCACCGCTTCGCGCCCCGTAGCGGCCTCACCAATCACCAGTACGGCTCCCGTCGCTTGTAATCCTTCGCGCAAAGCATTCCGCAGCGGTCCATGATCATCAACGAGTAACAATTTTATGATAGCCATTCCTTACACCCGCTCATCCAGGTTATATCAACAGATATTGCTATAAGTATACCAATATCTGCAAGCAGGAAGACAGTCTCTGAGGCAGCGCAACAAAGCACACAGGGCTTCAATACCCTATTGTAGCTTTTCGTCAGAAATACACCAACAGGCCGGTAGAGAATCAACCCGGAGGAGCACTCCCTTCCATTTGCCACTGCCAGCAGCGAAGTTGCCAGCCCACTCCCTCGACAACCAGAGCGCCTACATAGCTGGTCCCAGGAGCAAGCGCTTGGACTGACCAGCGGTCGCTCGCTTGAGGCTCCTCCCTGCTAGCGAGTAATGTCGCGGGTTCTCCAGGTGTCAGAGACATATCGAACTGATCGAGCGGAATGGATAGTCCTTTCCCTTTGGCTTTAATATATGCCTCTTTTCGGGACCAACATAAGAAAAAAGCTTCTTTCCGTATCGAAAGGGGGAGTGTCTGTAACATTGTATATTCAGAGGGAGAGAAGTGAGAACGTGCCAGCTCCTCATATTCGATGTTGTCACGTATACGCTCTACATCAATCCCCACCTGCCTGTCATAAGCAAAAGCATACAGTGCCAAATCACCCGAATGGGAAAGATTGAATTGCAAGTGCTTTCCTCCGGGTGGAGAAGCAATCGCTGGCTTTCCATAGTCATTGGTCACAAACTGAAGTTTGGATGGATCAACGTCGAGGTAAAGTGCCAGTAACATTCTGAGTATCCCGTGTGCGATCGTCCAGCGGCGACGATCCCTCTCGAAGTAAAACCGCGTGGCCACTCCATACTCATCCGTCGAGAGTACCCGTTGTAGAATAGAGTACACGCGCTCTGGAGCCTCAAGTGAGGCCCTCCATACATGTACCTCATTTTTAGCAAGCGTTATATGTGGCCCAGGTACACTCCACAGCTGGTGAGAGGTAGTCATAGAGCATGATCATCCCTTGTTTCCATAATCCATTCATTCTCCGCAGCTTCGCTGCCTTCCCAGGCTGGCCCGTCAGGCTGCTCTCGCATACAGCCTCCGGTGTAGGCTCTCCATCCTTTCGATGTAAACGCTTAGTATTATACACCTGCTCGATGAACATCTCCAAATTCGCTTCCGCGTCGGCAAAGAACTCGTACTCTTTGAGATACATCTCCTCTTGAAACAAGCCACGGTGCATGGCATTTTAACTAATCCCACGTACACCGGGGTGGTCTATATTGGCCGAACCCGCTGCCATACGGCACGAACCCGTCAGTAGCCTCTGGGGTGGATGCGCGGCGGACACCACTATACCCAGCCGGAGGAATGGATACTGGTCACCCAGATGCCAGCCATCATCAGCCGGGAGCAGTTTGACGCGGTGCAGGCCAAATGAGCCCACAATCGGCGATTTGCTCGCCGCAACAACAGCTCTTCTGCTAGCCTTTTGTCGCACTTGTCGCACTTGTCGCACTTGTTTCAATTGTTTCAATTGTTTCAGTTGTTTCAGTTGTTTCAGTTGTTTCAGTTGTCATGAGTCGCAGGGGTGCTCTTGTACCAGAGGTGGAGGCAACCGGGGTTCTTCCAGGTACAGGCATGGTCAAAGGGGGTTTATCTGAAGTGCTGAGGCTTTAAGCTTGCTTTATCGTGTTCTCATGAAGAGGGGCTGGGCAATGACACTATCTATCGTCACCGGCCCAAAAAATTCCTTCAGGAGAGAACATATACTTTTTCCCACGGTAAGTTCCATGTGCTCCCTTGTACAGGGAAACATTTTGAAGGATTGGAGAGAGCATTGGGCTTGAATCTGAATAAAGCAGTCTCGCTGACCCATCCTTGAGGCACAAGAGAAGTGAATAGATACATCATCCACAATCACCTCATCAAAAAGGCCGAGCAATAGATGGCTCACTGCCTCTTCTGCTATGAGTTCAGCATTCTCTACCTCCTCTGGCAACACTTCAAAAATCCTGCCATAGCTCCGCGCATTAATGTGAAGAAGGTGCATATGTGATCCTTTCTAAATAGCCTTTGTAGCTGTCAGTTTGATGCGATGATGGGCGACTTCTTGTGGAGCAATAGCAAAGCTTCATCCTATCCCTGCCACTCGCACCTCCTGCAAACTTATGAAAAAGATTCCCCATCCCATTTTCTCTTGCTTTACGCATTCCAGGTTGAGTATACTTACTGGGGTCTTATTTAATTGGTTTTTGGTAACCCAAAAGTCTACTCTCATCAAGCCTTCAATGATGTTTCAAACTGACGCGATGCAACCTGGTGAGGACATATTTTGAATAGCATAAGCGCGAAGGCATTAAGCAACAACTTACGCAAGCACCTGCGTGCCGCTGGCTATTTCCAGAAGGACCTGGCCGACGAGCTTGGTTTACACCCGAAGGTACTTAGCCGCAAGCTAAGCGGTAATGGGAACGCCCACCTGACCGAGGTGGAAGTACGGCGCATTATCACTACGTTGGCACGATGGCAAGCGATTACCACCCAGAACGAAGCAATTCAACTGCTTGAACTTGCACAGAAGGAACAAAGCAGCTTTAGTCCTCAGGAGTGGCAAACGCATCCCCTCAATCTTTTAACTAGTAGGAATACGATACATCACACAGATTACGTCTCTCGGCGTTCCGTCCGGCACAATTTACCTGCTCAGCTTACACGACTTGTCGGGAGAGAAGAGGAGGTAGAGCAACTCCGCCAGGTGTTGGGACAGGAAGAGGTGCGGCTGATCACGCTGGTGGGGCCAGGTGGTAGTGGCAAAACGCGTCTCGCTTTGCATGTGGCGAAAGAACTGGTCGATACATTTGCGCAAGGTGTGTGGCTTGTGTCTCTGGCCGCAGCGCGTGATTCAGACAGGATGCTGCTGGGCATCATGCAGATCTTAAATATCAAGCCTGCACCTGCCTTGTCTGCGATTCAAAGCCTGATTACCCATCTGCAAGACAAGCATCTGCTGTTATTACTCGATAATTTCGAGCAGGTAAGTGATGCAGCTCCAGTCATCGGCGAGTTGCTGGCAGCGGCTCCTGGTCTCAAAGTGCTGGTCACCAGCAGAATGGTACTGCATTTGTACGGTGAGAACGAGTTCAAGGTACAGCCACTAGACGTACCCGACTCAAGTGATGCGTTGGATGTAACAAAGCTTGCGCAGTATGGAGCGGTTCAGCTCTTTGTTGAGCGAGCCCGGGCTGTAGAACCGGGCTTTGCCTTGACCACTGAAAACGCAGCCAGCATCGCTCAAATTTGTGCCAGAGTGGACGGATTACCGCTGGCGCTTGAACTGGCTGCTGCTCGTGTCAAGTTGCTACCCCCATCGATGCTCCTGGCACGGCTCTCAGAGGCGCGGCTCTCCGTATTGACGAGAGGTGCCAAAAATCTACCAGATAGGCAACACACTATGCGCAATACCATTCGATGGAGTTACGACTTACTCACTCCCATCGAGCAAGCGTGGTTTGCTCGTCTGGGAGTGTTTAGCGGAGGATGGTCGCTTGAGGCAGCAGAAGCGATGCTGCAGGCTGTTGCAACGGACCTGGATGACGAGGACGCCACTGTTTCAGGGTTCACATTGGATCTGCTTGAGCGCCTTGTTGACAATAGTTTGCTGGTGCGACTGCCAATGACAGCTGGGCAAGTGCGCTTTACACTGCTGGAGACGCTGCGTGCCTATGCACTGGAACGGTTGAACACACATGGTGAGCTTGAGCGTCTACGAGACTGGCATGCCCGCTATTACCTGTGGGTGACAGAAACAGCTGAGATAGGATTAAGAGGTCCACAGCAACTCGTGTGGCAGGCTCGGCTGGTGACAGAGCAGGATAATTTCCGCGCGGCTTTGAAGTGGTCGCTTCAACGAGCCAGAACTGGAGCCACCATGGTTGCAAGCAAACCTGTCAGCCCCACAGGCAGGTCGACCAGTGATGAGGAAGAAATGAAAGGGGTTGGAGATAGCGCCTCATTGCTGGCCGGGCCATTGAAGATAGTGCCCGGAGCCGAACTGCTCGCTGTTGAGGTGTCTCTACGTCTGGCGGCGGCCCTTCGAGCATACTGGGAATGGCAAGGCCACCTGGTTGAAGGGCGAGGCTGGCTGGATGCAGTGCTGGAAGTTCCAATTGTGGAAGGAGCAGGAAGGACGGCACTAGCAGCACGGGCAAAAGCGTTGGGCGAAGCGGCCCGCCTGGTATGCTTGCAAAACGAGCAGAGCAAAGCGGTAGAACTGGCAGAAGCGAGCATCGCGCTCTGGCGGCAATTGGACGATCCCAGGGGCCTGGCGACTGCATTATTTTACCGGGGATGGCCAGCTCATGCCCAGCGCAATCACGAACTGGCCAAAAGTTTGTACGAGCAAGGCCTGCAATTGCTCTCTCCCACAGACGATATATGGCTGCGCGCTCAGCTGCTCTTTTACCAGGGCGCGGCAGCTGGCTTCACATATAACTTCGAGCAAATGCGGTATTACTATGCTCAAAGTAGAGAGCTATTTGAACAGGTTGGTGACAAGAGCGCGATTGCCGATGTGATGAAAGATCAGGGTGGGATGTTGATCCTGGAGGGGAAATACACAGAAGCAATCGCGCTCTTGCTAAAGAGTATTGAACAAAGCCATGAAATTGGTTACAAACAATTTGTTGCAACAGGTATAGGGCTTTTAGGTTTTGCGATTGGTTTGAGAGAAGAACCGGACCCACGTTCGGCTAGCCTGCAGGCGGCTCGACTGTGGGGGGCAAACAAAAGCTTGATGGGTGCTGTTGGTTCAAGCTCATGGTTAAGTAACTCTCCTCTTATTCAAGCGGTTATACTCCAGATTCGCTCCCGCGTGGACGAAGAAAGTTGGCTGGCCGCCCGGCTCGAAGGCCAGGCACTCACCGAAGAGCAAGCTATTGCGGAATGCCTGGCGTTACAAGGTGAACATGAAGAATAAAGAAGATCGCTCTGAAAAACTTTCACGAGCTCTTTCTACCCCCAGATATTAGAACCCCTTTCGATAAAAGCGCAAACTTTACGGAAATGAGTACCTACCTATCAAGCAGAAGCGTGGTATCAACTGTTATCCAGTTTGTAGAACAAACCTGGACGTCAGCTGTTCGCGCCGCCCTGATCCAGTCCGACCTTCCCAGCGTTCCTGCTCCATTCCAGGAGGTTATCAGATCAGGTCATGTCCTAAAGAGGATGAAGGTTGGAACGTCCCCCCTTCGGACCAACGCTAGCCGTACCACCTTGCGTGTCCCGTGACCGGGACCGGCCTGCCAGTCTTTGTCGGGGTGTCCCTCTGACAGACTTCTTCCCTCCGCCCTTTAGCCGGAGAGAGCATGCTCCGCCTTCAAGGCTGCGACTCAAGCAGCCGATGGCGAGGCGGTTTGTCGCGTAGCTTCCAATGCCATTCTCGATAAAACGAGCGATGCACATTCAAAGAGGCATTAAAGTCAGCATTCGCCACGTAATGACAGACGGGACAGAAAAACAATTTTCCCCACTTCTCTGTGATGCGCTTGCCGCCTCGGTGGGAAAACCTTTCCCCCTTGGCGCCGCATCGCGAGCAGTATTGGGATGTCCCATGCGGATTGACTTCGACGGTGACTGTGTTGCATACCGCGTAGGTCTTGTCTTTACTGGAGTGGTTGATCTTGCCTCGAAGCTGATTGGCTTGCCTGCGGTTCATGCGAGCCGACTTGCTTCTCCCGGTTGGCTTGATCTTGCGTAGTCGTTCAAAGAGCAGCACACAGCCGGGATACTTCGCGCAGACATCGGCAATGATGCGCGCAACTTTGTCGGCGGCATCTTCATTCATCCGTCGGACATGTCTCCAGATCTGCTGATTGCTGTGCTCGCCTTTCACCGGCGTGCCTGATTGCCACTGTTTCTTCGCAATACACTTGAGGTGCCCATAGCGGTGTCGGTCAAGACCATGATCGGTCACAAACGCTGTCTCGATGATCCGACCATCTTGCCTGACCGTGATCACGGCAAGATTTTTCACATTGAGATCGACGGCCACTGTGACCAGGTGCGGATCTTCTTTGCTCTCTTTGACCTTCTTGGCCTTGACTTCCTTCACCTGCGGGAAGTGCAGCGCGGCGGACTGCTTGCGCAAGATCAATTTGGGGCTTTGGTTCTCCCAGGCTGGATCACGCCATCGCGCTTCAAAATAGCGGTTCAGGTTCACAGGGTAGTTCTGCCATTCCCAAGCGGTTCCGGTGTAGACCTTGAGCCGGGCGAAGCAGGTGCGTGGGTTCGGGCGCAGGTCGGTCCCGTCCAAGTCCAGACGGAACGCTTCGTCGTAGAGAGTGGGATGATTGGTGGCTCCTGGCAGTCCAGGCTGTCCCTTGTTCTTGCCCGAGGCCTTCCAGTTGGTCAGATGCGAGAGGTAGGAACGCACTTTGCCAATGGCATCTTTGATCACCGAGCGGCGGTAGATGAACGGGAACTCGGGGAACTGGTCGCTGAAGTTGTAGGAGGGCAACGGATGGGGATGGGAGCGGGTGGAGACGGTGAGGGCTTCGGCCCAGGTCAGCAGTTCGTTGGGGGAGATGAGCCGCTCCCGTCCCTCTTGATGCTTCTCTGAGAAATAGCTCACGCGCTCAGCAAGCTTGTCTGGGTGAGCCAGAAAGAAATGGATATAGAAGGCGCGCGCCCTATTCAGTACCTCGACCGTCGCAGTGAGAGCGGCCTGTTTGTCTGTATTGGCTCCTCCCTGGTCTCGCTTGCCCAGATCAAGCAAGAGTTTGGTGGTACGTGTCGCTTGTCCCATGCAACGGCGCTCCCGATGAGAACAAAAGTTCCTGATGCCTCCAGTGTACTGCCTTTGTGCCTTCTTGTCAAGCTTTTTCGACTGGCATCCACTCATAACTTGCCTCGTTTTGCGATGCCTCTTGTGATATGATGATGTATACCCGGCAAGAAACAAAGAAGCAAGCTATCTTCTAACGATATTCGGGAACGATCTTAACATTTTCTGCTTCTATCATTCATCATTCATCAATAATATCAATTGTAGAGAAGAAAGCTGGTTGCTTTAAGAGGAGGATTAGATGGAACTTTCGTTACGTCTGGATACATTAGAAATGGTGGAGATGCGCTACTTGCGTCATCGAGATCGTTACCGAGACTGGCCATCATTTCAATTACTTGCTGCATCAAGGCAAGCAAAGATAATGGCCTATATGACCAAGGATGTGGCCGAGCAACTACACCAGCAGATATTAATAGTAGAGTCGGCTGTCGGCCTGGATGAGGACGAGGATGGGGATGAATTAGATGAAGATAGCATCGATGATGAGCCGAAGGGCAGCAGCGAAGGTGCTAAATCAACCGAGCGTGATAGTTCTACTTTTTCTCCTGCTTTCGCTCAAGCACTTGAACGGCTTAATGACCTGGCACGCCAACGATTACCAGAAGGTAATATCGGCAGTACTGGCAGCAAACAGCCCATACAGAGTGGCGATGTAACTGCAGAGAGTAATGAAGTGAGTGGGGATGATGATGATGCACTTGAGCAATTACAAGACGCTTTTGTCCAGATGATGGAAGTTGTACGTGAGTTAGCTGAAGAGCTCTCAACCGATGCACTCAAAATTTCGGGGCGTTTTCGTTGTGCGCGTACCAACATTGAATTTATCCAGGCGGTCTCCGAAGCCGACGAGGAAGATGATGAGGAAATGGCTGAAGAGAGCGAGAGTGGTGTCATGGAGGTAGAGGTAGAGGTAGAGCTGGTAATGGTTCTGCAGCTCTTCGAAGAAGGGCGAGCCAGACCAGATGATCTGCCTGTCGTTGAGCTTCAACTCGACGTAGATGATTTTGAACGTCTACACGAAACGCTTGACTTCGCTCTGCAGCAAGAGGAAAGAAGTCGCCGCCGGAAGTAGTACAATTGCCGAATTGGAGTTTATCACACATGCAACGATCAATTACCATAGAAGATCTCTACAAGATCAAATTCCTGACACGGCCCTGTATTTCTCCTGATGGTCAGCGCATAGCCTTTGTTGTCACGACCATAGATGACCAGGAGCACGAATATCGTTCATCTATCTGGATGGTTTCTCCAGATGGAGGTGAAGCCTGGCGTTTCACCATGGGCGCAAGTAATACCACCAGCCCCAGTTGGTCCCCTGACGGGCGCTGGCTGGCCTTTGTCTCCGAACGTGAAGGTGAACTGCCGAGCAAAGATGATAAAGAACACAAAAAAAACAGCAAGGGCAAATCACAGGTATGGGTTATTCCGACCAACGGCGGTGAAGCCCGCCAATTGACCTACACGCAGCATGGCGCGTCTCAGCCTGTCTGGTCGCCCGACAGCAAACACCTGATCTACAGTGCTACCGTTGGTCCAGCCGATGAAGAGAGCGGGGAAGGAAAACGACTGCCGAAGGCGCGCGTGATCGATAGGCTGTGGTACCGCCAGGATGGTGTAGGCTTTATCTATGAGCGACGTCGCCACTTTTTCCTGATTGATGTCACTGGTGGTGAGCCGCAACAGATTACCGACGGTGACTGGGACGACAACGATCCTGCCTGGTCACCAGACGGGACTCGCATCGCTTTTACCTCCAATCGCGTGGAGGACCGTGATCGATGGCGCTATTTCGGCGCCGACCTCTACATACTGGCCATTCACGACGGGGAAGCCGGTGAATTGCGCTGTTTAACGGATAGTACTCGTTCGTGTTATTCCCCTTCCTGGTCACCTGATGGCATAACCATTGCTTTTCTCGCGGCCCCCAAATTAGGCTCAGCCAATCATTTTGAGCTTTTTACCATCGATGTCGATTCAGAAGGAGAACCTCGTAACCTGACGAGCGAGTTTGAGGGTAGTTGCGCAGATTCAACCAATGATGATTTGAGCGACGAGCACATGCTGCCAGCTCCTCCCTGGTCTCCCGATAGCAAGACGCTCTACGTCCTGGCATCACACCGAGGCGCTACACGCGTCTTCGCTATCGCAAGTGATGGAGAGGGCAAGCAACCATTAACGCTGACACCTGGCAATGTTTATGTGCGTGATTTCAGCATCGATCACTCCAGAGCTCACCTGGCTCTGCTCATCGAAGACCCGGCACACGTGACTGAACTTTTCACCTGTGCAACATCCTCCCCAGGCGAACTGAGGCGCATTACCAGCTTCAACGACGCGCTTGTTGAAGAGGTCGCGCTTGCTACACCTGAGTACATGCCATACACCGGCGTTGATGGCTGGCCAATAGATGGCTGGATTCTCAAACCTCATGATTTCGATCCGGCGAAGAAGTACCCGATGATTGTAGAGATTCATGGCGGGCCAAACAGCCAGTACGGCTATGGCTTTTTCCATGAAATGCAGGTACTTGCAGCCAGCGGCTATGTAGTACTCTACACGAATCCGCGCGGAAGCACGGGTTATGGTCGAGAGTTCGCCCTGGCGGTCAGAGGAGCCTGGGGAGTCAAAGATTCCCTGGATATCCTGGCCGGGGTGGATACCCTTTTGGAAAGGGGCTATATAGACGAGCAGCGCCAGGGTGTTATTGGAGGCAGTTATGGTGGCTTTATGACCAACTGGCTGATTGGACATACCGATCGTTTCAAAGCGGCGGTGACCGATCGAAGCGTGGTCAACCGCTACTCCTTCTTTGGCAGCAGCGACATCGGCTGGGAATTCGCCGACGACGATATGGAGACGACTCCATGGGAGGACCCGGATCTGTACAGGCGTATGTCACCGATTACCTATGTCAAGCAGATGCATACTCCCCTATTGATCATCCATAGCGAACAGGACTTGCGCTGTGGTATCGAGCAGGCGGAAGAGCTTTTCGCGGCCTTAAAATACCTGGGACGCACGGTGCTCTTTGTTCGCTTTGAGGGCCAGAGTCACGGGCTCTCGCGTGGGGGTCACCCAAAACTACGCCTGGAGCGGCTGCGACACATCAAAGGATGGTTTGAAACGTACTTATGAACCAGGTGGGCTTTTCAAAGACAAACCAGGAAGGGGCGGTTGCATCATTTCCGTTCCTTCCTGCTTTGATAGGCATGCTACGGTTTCAGCATCCCAATCTTATCTTTCCCGGACTCGGTAAACCAGAGCGTATGATCTGCACCCATTACTATACCTAACGGGAGACTACCAACGGTAGGAATACGATAGAGAATGAAATGACTAGCCACAGCATCCAGGCGTGCGATCATGTTATCCGAAGTTACCGTTACCCACACTTCGCCACCAGGGCTGATCGTCAAGCCATACATTCCACCTGATTCATTCCCACTATGAGGGATATAATAAGGAGTAAATTTCCCTGTCCGGGAATCAAGCTTCAACAGAAGTCCCCCGGAGAAGGAGGTAATCCAGAGGGCTCCATGGGCGTCGCTGGCAATCTCCATAAGAGGATCCGTGGGACCTGACATCGTGAAAAAGCTGAACTTGCCAGTACTGGGGTCAAGGCGGCCAATATGGTTGCCGCTAGCTTCGGTAAACCAGACTATGCCCCGAGGATCAACACTTATCCCATATGGATTGAGCTTCTGGACGCTCCTGTCACGCGAAATTGGGAATTGCTTGACCATACCCGTGTGCGAGTCGATCCTCCCCAATGAGTCGGCATTGAGTTCCGTAAACCATACGTTTCCACGAGCATCGAGCGCAATGTCATTTGGGGCACTTGGCAGTTCCAGTCGCCTGGTTGCATCACCCGGGTCAGGAACCGTCAATGTGGGTAAGCCATATACCTGGTACTTCCCCGTCGAAGGATAGTAGTGCCCGATATAGTTGGCATATTGTTCAGCGAACCAGATCGTATCGTCCGGCGCTACCAATAAGCCCATAATACCATTCTGCCCACGTGGCGGCGTTACTTGTCGAAAGGTCTGTGTCGCTGGATCAAAAACCGCAAGATAATTATGCCCCATTTCTCCAAACCAGATGCGCCCTTCGTGGTCGATAACCGGTCGCATCATGCCACTGTTGGTCTGAGGAAGTGGGTACTCACGAAACGTACCTGTACCCGCGATACCTGGTATCGAGTTGGTCTGGATACTTGTGGCGGGTGTTTCAGTAGTACTATTGCTTGTTGATGAGGGGGAAGTAGTTGTATCCGCACAGGCAGCCAGAATAAAAATGAAAAGGGTAAAGCAAGTAATAACAGTTACGCGTCTCATCTTAATTGTTCTTTCAAACCGTTCTGTTTACTCCGCCAAAAAACCGGCTATACCGTCCTCGGCAAGGTGTGACAGTCGTGCATTGACCAGCGTATTCTGCCAGTCGCGCGTCTCAGACTCCGGAAGGTCAACTATTTCGACGCGTAGATAATTATCGGTCAAGCCCTCCCAGCGCCCATGCTTCCTATCCTCGAGAAGGACCTGTACTGTGGAACCAAGAAACTGCTGGCGGAAGAGACGGCTATGTTCGTCATTGAGCGCGAGTAGTTGTTCGCTGCGCGCCTTTTTGACTTCATCCTTGATCTGTCCTCTCATACGTGCAGCTGCCGTACCCTGGCGAGGCGAGAAGCGAAAGACGTGTGATTTGGCGAATTGCAGTTCACTGGCAAGCTGGAAGGTCTGTTCAAAATCACTCTCGCTCTCACCTGGGAAACCGGTGATGATATCCGTGCTGATGGCAACTCCAGGAATGAGCCTCCTGGCGGTGGTGACCAGTGTATGATAGCGCGCGCTGTTATAGCGACGGGCCATACGCCGCAGTATGGTGTCCGACCCACTCTGCATCGGGAGATGGAAGTGGCGGCACATGCGTGGATTCTGCCACAATTCGAGCCACTCGAGGCGAAAATCTTCAGGCTCTAGTGACGAGACCCGAATACGAGGAATAGTTGTCTCTTGCAGGAGTGCGGCAATCAAATGCCCAAGGTCCTGCTCTTTGTTCTCATCGGGATGGTAATCGCCCAGGTGGATACCTGTCAGTACGATCTCCTGATAGCCCGCTCGTTCCTTGCGCTGCACATGATCAACGACGGAAGCAATGCTTCGACTGCGTGACTCACCGCGTACATAAGGTACAATACAATAGGTACACCGGTTATTGCAGCCATCTTGCACCTTCATCTGCACCCGAGTACGCGACGTCAGCCTGTCATTGCTTGAGGCAAGCAAGCTCGTCTGCCGTGACGTAAATGGAGAAAGGGTAGGTGGATTGTCAGGTTGTGGCTCCTGGCCCGACTCCCCGTCACTCAAAAGTGATTGGTCACTGCCGATATGGTGAGTATCAAGTGGCAGCACTGGCAACACGTGCCGCTGTTGCAGATACTGGTTCTCAGACGTGCTAATCTGTTCTGCAGAATGTCGAGAGCTATATGCTTTCCATCGCTCCTTGACTGCCTCAACGAGAGAACTCTTTCCAGTGTTGCCCACGACTAGATCGACGCCTGGCAGCGCTGCTACAGCTGTGGGATTCAACTCAGCATAGCAGCCAGTGACAACGAGGAGTGCACCAGG
>Ga0137376_10000852_pt1 | contig 15623 bp, 8 predicted proteins | sample SagtaG_23_FD_104814 | JGI IMG/M metagenome (GOLD analysis project Ga0137376, IMG submission 104814) | Vadose zone soil microbial communities from Sagehorn Ranch, Mendocino, California, USA - Sage2_L_20_16 metaG | ecosystem: Environmental > Terrestrial > Soil > Vadose zone | place: USA...
CTGCGCGAGGTCTGCAGCCTGACGACCGAACAGGTGGCGGCCGCGTTCCTCACCACCGCACCGACGCTCGCGCAGCGCATCGTCCGCGCGAAGGCAAAGATCCGCGACGCTCACATCCCCTATGAAGTACCGTCGCTGCCCGATCTTCCGGAGCGCCTGGCGAGCGTGCTGCACGTCGTCTATCTCGTGTTCAATCAGGGCTACTTCACGCGCGCCGATCTCGCGACGGAGGCGATTCGGCTCGGCCGGCTGCTCGTCGAGCTGCTGCCCGAGCCCGAAGCGATCGGCCTGCTGGCGCTGATGCTGTTGCACGACGCCCGCCGCGCCACGCGGACAACGACCGGTGGGGTGTTGATTCCGCTCGAGGAGCAGGACCGCTCGCAGTGGAACCAGGAACAGATAAAGGAAGGGGTGGCGCTCGTGCACCGCGCGTTCCAAACGCGTCGCGCCGGTCCTTACGCCCTCCAGGCCGCCATCGCGGCTGTGCACGCCGAAGCGCGGTCCTCAGCGGAGACCGACTGGAGCGAGATCGTCGGACTGTACGACGTGTTGCTCAGGATGGACCCATCGCCCGTCGTCGAGCTGAACCGCGCGGCCGCCGTCGCGATGCGCGATGGCCCCGAACATGGGCTCGCGCTCATCGACGCGATTCTCGCCCGCGGTGAGCTGGAGGAGTATCACCTCGCGCATGCCGCGCGCGCGGATCTGTTCCGGCGACTCGGCCGCAAGAGCGAGGCGACTGCGGCCTACAAACGGGCGCTCGAATTGGCCGTCGAGGAGCCCGAGCGACGCTTGCTCGAACGACGATTGCAGGAGCTCTGACGCTCAGTCTTCCGGATACCAGTTCTTGTCCCAGGCATGCGGCTTGAGCTTCGCCAGCATCGCGGCCGGCAGCGATCCCTTCGTGGACACCGCCGTGTTCTGGCGTACGTGCGCCGGGCGGCGCATCCCCGGAATCACCGTGGACACCTCGGGCGATGAGAGACAGAAGCGCAGCGCCAGCTCAGGCAGCGTTTCAACTTGATGATCGAGCACGCTCGCCAGCGCCTTCGCCCGCCGTTCCGCCTCGGCTTTGCGATCGCCCGCGAAGTACTCGGCGCGCCAATCACCGGCGGGGAATACCGTATTGGCTTTGATCTGGCCGGTCAACGCGCCTTCATCGAACGGCACGCGGACGATGATGCCCAGCGGCTTCTGTTTGGCGAGCGCAAACAACGCCTTCTCGGGAGCGCGGTCGTAGATGTTGTAGATCACCTGCGCGGTTTCGAATACCGGGTCCGTCAGGACGCGGAGTGCGGTCTCCGGCGCGTGGTCGTTGATCGAGATCCCCCAGTGCAGGACCTTTCCTTCCTCTTTGAGCCGCACGATCTGCTTATAGGACGCTTCCCAGTCTTTATCCTCCAGCCATGCGTCGTTCCAGACATGCAGCTGCTGCACGTGCAGCGCGTCCATGCCGAGGTTTTTGAGGGACTGCTCGGTGCAGGATGCGATGTACGTGGCCGGGAAGACGTCAGCGAGTGGGTAATTCGCTTTCCCAGGCCACTGCCGATTCTGCGGCGGGATCTTCGTCGCGACGACGACGCGGCCTGCGCGGATCTCGTGCTTCAGCTCTTCCCCGATCACGCGCTCGCTGTGACCGGTCCCGTACGCCAGCGCCGTGTCGAAGAACGTGATGCCCTGCTCGACCGCTTCGTGCAGCGCCTTGCGGCCTTCGGCATCGTCCACGCCGCGCCACATCTGGCCGCCGATACCCCAGGCACCAAAGCCGATCTCGCTGACGCGGTACCCGGTCGCGCCGAGGGCCCGCGTCTTCATGGCCGCGCTCCCGCGCCCGTATCCAAGCCACTGCTGAGCACGTCGCGGAGCGGCGTGCGCCGCAATTCGGCGGCGAACTGCGGGACGCCCTTCGTCATGAGGTCAGTGAAGCGCGTCGTTGCGTCCGCGAGCCGTCCGGCCAGCACCTCGTGCACCGCGACTTGCTGCGTGGTTGGCGCGAAGTCGGCACCATTCTCCGCCAAGTCCGACTGCAGCGCGGCGAGCCGGCCGTAGAGCTGGATCGGATTGCGGAAGGCATCCTCCCGCGCGCCCGTCAGGTTCACGTCGAAGAGCGCGCCTTCGACCCGGACGATGCGCCGCTCGAGCGAATCGGCGAGCGCGGCGACGCGCTTGGCTGCGGAGTCGGCCACTAGACTTGAGTCGCGAAGCTGCGCCGTGAGGTCACGCACCTGCTTGCGCACCCATTCGAGGCGATTCACCATGCGCGCGATGCTGTCCTGCTCGGCGCGAATCGTGCGCGCGAGCTTGCCCTGTGCCTGCACGTCCGCGTCCGTTCCCGTGGTGTTGGGATCCTTGAGGACCGTGAGCGTCTGCTTCGAGGTCACAGGCGTAGTGCCCGAGTCCGCGATTACGACGCTGACGGTATAGCTCCCGGGCAACACCAGCGGGCCGCGCAGCGAGAGATCCAGATCCCAGGTGACCAGTGGGCGCGTCCCGTCGGCCCCGACACGAACCCACGTCTTGCCAGGGGGTGGCGTCCGAAGTTTCGGCGTCGCCGGCGCCGTGTAGCGCAGGTCCCAGCAGACACGGTTCAGTCCCGGCTTCCGCGCTCCCTCGAGCACCCGCACGGTGTCACCCTGCGCGTCGAGAATCACGAGCCGCAAAGGCTTGAGGCGACGCGTGCTATCACTGGGGCTGGGGGTTGGGGGCGCTGGGGGTTGGGGGCTGGGGCATGTGGTGCTTGGCGCGGTGGTTGAGCCGGTCGTGGTGTCCGCCAGCGCCGTCGAGACGTAGTACGTGAGCGGCACGCCGGCCGGCCCGTTCTCCGCCTGCACTGCGCTGTTCGGTGCGTTGGTGACTCCCTGCTGGTCGCGCAGCCGGTAGGCAGGTGGCGGCACGAATAGGCTCGCCGAGCTCCCCAGCGTCGCGGCATCGAGCTGTTCGAGCGGCGAAATGTCGTCGAGGATGTAGAAGCCACGCCCGTAGGTCGAGACGACGAGATCGTGGAAGTGCGGCTGCACGGTGAGCCACGACACGGGGGCGTGCGGCAGGTTGGTCTGGAGCGGCAGCCAGCGGGCGCCGTCGTCGAACGTCACGTACAGCCCGTTCTCCGTTCCCGCGAAGAGCAAACCGCGCCGCACCGGATCCTCGCGTACGATGTGCACGAACGAGAGCGGCGAGCGCGGGAACGTCTCCGAAATCTTTCGCCAGCTCTTCCCGAAGTCCGAGGTCTTGAAGATGTACGGATCCAGGTCGTCGAGCTCGTGCAGGTCGGCCGCGAGATACGCGGTGCCTGCATCGAAGTGTGAAGGCTCGATGTTCACGATCTTCGCCCAGGGCGAGAGCTTCGGGATGTTGCCCGACACGTCGGTCCAGTGGGCGCCGCCATCCATCGACACATTCACGCGGCCGTCGTTCGACCCGGTCCAGAGGACACCCGCCCGCACGGGTGACTCGGCGAGCGCAAACAAGGTTGCGCCGTCGAATGTGTAGAGGTTATCGGTCGTGACACCGCCCGAGCTTTGCTGGTGCGTCGTGTCGTTGCGGGTGAGATCGGGACTGATCACCTGCCAGCTCGAGCCGCCGTCCTTCGTCACGTGCACGACCTGGCTCCCGACGTACACTTTCGTGTGGTCGTGGGGCGAGATAGCGATGGGGAAGGTCCAGTTCCAGCGGTACTTCATGTCCGCGGGCCGCCAGCCATAGCCCGCTTCGGGCCAGACGCGCACGTTCCGTGAGTGGTCGGTCCGGACGTCGTAGACCTCGAGCCCGCCGTCGTAGCAGCCCGACCACACCGTGGCGTTATCCACCGTGTCGGGAATGGCGAAGCCACTTTCACACCCACCCACGTGACCCCACTGCCCCTCGTTCAACCCGCCCGCGCGACTGCGACTCGGCATCCGGTAGGACGAGCCATCCTGGCGATTGCCGTAGAGGTAGTAGGGCACGCGCGTGTCGGTGTGCACGTGGTACATCTGCGCGATCGGCAGCACGACGCGGGTCCAGGCCTTACCGCCCGTGAGCGTGATGCTCGCGCCTCCGTCGTGTGCGATCATCATGCGGTCGGGGTTCAAGGGATCGATCCACATGTCGTGGTTGTCCCCGCCGGCCTGGAAGCCGGAGCGTCCGAGCGTCTGGCCGCCGTCGCGCGACATGCTGAATCGCACCGACACGAAGTAGAGCCGCTCTTCATCGTCGGGCGCGACGGCGAAGCGCACGTAGTACGGCGCGCGCTCGGCCATGTCGTGGTTGCGCGACACGACGCGCCAGAAGGTGCCGCGGTCGTCGCTGCGGTAGAGCGTCGGGTCGCGGTCCTCGACGAGCGCGTACACCGTGTTCGGGTTCGAGGGCGCGACCGCCACGGCGACTTTGCCGACGACGTGCTTCGCGTCGGGCAGCCCGTGACCAACCAGGCGCTTCCACGTGAGGCCGCCGTCGTGCGACGCCCACAGCCCGCTCCCCGGCCCGCCGCTCTGCAGGTGCCATGTCTTCACCTCGAACTGCCACATCCCGGCGAACAGCGTATTGGGATCGCCCGGATCGATGGCGAGGTCGGAGCATCCGGTGTTCGGATCCACAAACAGGACGCGGGTCCAGGTGCGACCGCCGTCCGCGGTGCGATAGACGCCGCGCTGCTGCTGGGGCCCGTAGGCGCGGCCCAGCGCGCAGACCAGCACAATGTCGGGATTCGTGGGATCGATCACAATGCGGGCGATGCGCCCGGTGGAATCGAGACCCATGTGCTGCCAGCTCCGGCCACCATCGGTTGAGCGGTAGGCCCCGTTGCCCAGCGCGGTCATTGACCGGATGAAGAACGTTTCGCCCGTCCCCGCCCACACCACATTGTGCGCCGAGGGCGCGATGGCGAGCGCGCCGATCGCCTGCGCCGGCTCGCTGTCGAAAACCGCGCGCCAGTGCACGCCGCCGTCCTCGGTCTTCCAGATCCCGCCCGACGCCGCGCCGACGTAGGCGACGAGTGAGTTCCCGGGCTCGCCCACGACGGCGATGGCGCGGTTCCCTTCTGGTCCGACGAAGCGGTAGTGCAGCCGCGTCCACAGTGTCGTGTCCACCTGCTGTGCAGCGGCGACGCGAATGGAGGACGCCGCAAGCAGAAGCGCGAAAAGAGCCCGCATGGATGACCGTTCCTTTATCTGAGCTGAATAGGCACGGTGGAAGGTGTGAGTCCGTCCCCTGCCGCGGTTAGCGTGACGGTTCCCGGTCTGGTACGGGCGCGGATGATGACGAGCGCCTTGCCGTTGAAGAGTCGGACCTGGTTCGCTTTGAACGATGTATGGCTGGTCTGGTCGCCGTTGTCGACGCCGACGATTCGCGCATCCCCGCCGCTAAGACGAAATCGAATGAGCGGCTCCGCCGTCGGCACGAGGGCACCGGCACGATCCTGAACGGTGACCGTGACGAAGGAGAGGTCGTCGCCATTGGCGCGAAGGCGCGCGCGATCGGGCGCCAGCGCGACCCGTACGGGCGCGCCGGCAGTCCTCACCTCCGCGGTTGCCCAGACGCGGCCTTCCTTACGCGAGACAGCCCGTAACGTCCCAGGCGTGTACGCGACGCGCCACATCAGGTGACTCACCGGCTCGGGCTTGCGCTTGGTGCCGAGCGATGTGCCGTTCAGGAACAGCTCCACCTCGTCGGCATTCGTGTAGGCCCACACGTCGATCGTATCGCCCGGCGTCCAATTCCAATGGGGGAGCAGATGGAGCATCGGCTGCTCCGTCCACACGCTCTGATATAAGTAGAAGGGATCCTTCGGGAATCCCGCGAGATCGACTACGCCGAAGTAGGAGCTGCGCGCCGGCCACTCGTAGGGCGTGGGCTCGCCCAGGTAGTCGATGCCCTGCCAGACGAAGATCCCCGAAAGGAACGGATAGCGCTCGAACAGCCGCAGCGATTCCTCGTGCAGCGATCCCCAGAACGCGCGACTGTTGTCGTAGGAAGAGAGCCGGCCATTCTTGGGCGGCTGCGGTCCGCGGTTCTTCTCGTATGGTGTGTAATAGACGGCGACGCTGTCGGAGGGCTGTTCATAGACGCCGCGGCTGTTGAGCGCCGACATCGCCTCGGTGATGATGAACTTCGCGCCAGGGTATTGCGCCGGAAAATCGGCCCACACCTCGTGGTGATAATTGTGGCCCAGCAGATCGAGCGCTCCGGCGTGAAAAACCGGATTCTGCGGGCTCCCGTTATTCGCCGCCTGTGTGATCGGCCGAGTCGGATCAAGCGCTCGCACGATTCCGGCAAGCTCGCGCGCGATGGGCGCGGCAGTCGAGTCGCCGTTGTTCCACTGCTCCATCACCTCGTTGCCGATACTCCAGATGAAGACGCTGGCATGATTGCGGTCGCGCAGCACCATGTCCGACAGATCGCGCACGTGCCAGGCGTCCCAGTCGAGGTGGTAGTCGTACGGCGTCTTTTCCTTCTTCCACATGTCGAACGCTTCATCCATCACGACGAAGCCCATGCGGTCCGTCAGGTCGAGCAGCTCGGGGGCGGGCGGGTTGTGCGAGGTGCGGAGGGCGTTCACACCCATCGCCCGCATGATCTGGAGCTGGCGCTCGATCGCGCGCGTGTTCACGGCCGCACCCAAAGCGCCGAGATCGTGGTGCAGGCACACGCCGCGAATCTTCACGGGGCGCCCGTTCAGGAAGAATCCTGAATCGGCTCTGAAGACGAACGACCGCACGCCGAATGGCGTGGTATACGTGTCGCACAGCCTGTTCCCGCACCTGACGCGCGATACGGCGCGATAGAGATACGGCCGCTCGACCGACCAGAGGACCGGCCGCGAGACCGTCAGATCTTGCACCAGCTCGGCGACCGAGTCGCCTGGGATCCGGCCCATGGTGGATACGGCCGCCACCTCCCTGCCGGCGGAATCGTACACGACCGTGCTGAGCACAATCGGCTGCTCGACCTGCCGTTCGTTGCGGAGGCTCGTTCGAATCGTGACGTGGCTGGAATCGACGCTCACCACCGGAGTCGTGATGTACGTCCCCCACTGAGCGACGTGCATCGGATCGCTCGTGACCAGCCGAACGTGGCGATAAATCCCGGAGCCGGAGTACCAGCGTGAGTTCGGCTGCTGGGAATTGTCGACGCGCACGGCGATGACGTTGCGGCCCGCCCCGAAGCGAACGTTGGGCGTCAGCTCATAGCGAAACGAGCTGTAGCCGTACGGCCGCTTGCCGAGGTACTGCCCGTTGATCCACACTTCGCTCTTGCGATACACGCCGTCGAATTCGACGAAGACGACCTTGCCGCTGTCCCGCGCGGGGACGGTGAACGTCTTGCGATACCACCCGACGCCGCCCGGGAGCGCCCCGCCCGCCACGCCGGCGGGGTTCTGCTCGCTGAACTCGCCTTCGATGCTCCAGTCGTGCGGCAGGTCCAGGGTGCGCCAAGCGGCGTCGTCAAATGCCGTCTCCTGCGCACCCGGGACATCGCCGAGATGAAAGCGCCAGGCGTGATCAAAGTTCTGCGTTTGACGCTGGGCGAGGAGTGCCAGGAGCAGCGCGAGCACGGATTAGCCTCGGAAGTAGAGATACGCCGCGAGGATCAACACCAGCACGACGGCGGAGGCGATGACCTCGCGAGCGCTCCAGCTGGCACGAGAGCTGGCGCGATCCTCGACCGTGACGGTCCCGTACGTCAGACCGACGAACTGCTCGGGTCGTGGCGGCGCCGTCGCGTAGCTCACAACCACCATGACGATGACCGACACGATGAAAATGAGGAGGCTGTAGTACTGGAAGTAGAGATTGTTGACGATCCAGAGGAACGAGCCGGGGTTGTAGCCATCAGCAAATCCCGGCAGATGCAGGCTCACGGGTGTATCCACCGCAAGGCGGAACACCCCGAGCACGAATCCAACGAGCAGCGCGGCGAGGCACCCTTTCGAGTTCAGGCGCCGGTTGAAAATGCCGAACACGAATACCGTGAAAATCGGCGGCGCGAGATACCCTTGCACACCCTGGAGATAATCATAGAGCCCGCGCGCACCCTGAATCACCGGAATCCACAACAGACTGATCACGACCATCGCCGCAGTGGCGGCTCGACCCACCCACACGAGCTGGTGCTGTGACGCGTTGGGCCTGAACTTCGTGTAGAGATCCATCGTGAACAGAGTCGAAGACGCGTTGAAGGCACCGGCCATGGAGCTCATCAGCGCGGCAAGGAGACCGGCGACCACGATCCCACGCAGCCCTTCCGGCAGCAGGTTTCGCACCATCAGCGGAAATGCGGCTTGCGCGGCTTGCGGGATCACGTTGCCTTGCGCATCCACCATCGCACCCAGACCGGGGGCGCGGCCGGTCTTCGCGAGGGCGAGCGCGATGAGTCCGGGGATGATGAAGAGAAACACCGGCGACAACTTCAAATAGGCGGCAAAGATGCTCCCGCGCCGCGCCGTCGCCTCATTCTTCGCTCCCAGTGCCCGCTGCACGATGTACTGATCGGTGCACCAATACCACAGGCCGATGATGGGTGCACAGAACAGCATGCCGAGCCAGGGATAGTTGCCGTTGAAATACCACGCGATGCGGCCTGTCTCCTTCACCGGCGCCCACGTGCCCTCCATTCCTGCCGGGACCAGCGGTTTCCACAGGTTGAACAGATCGGGATCCAACGCGTGGCGCAGCTCGTGCCAGCCGCCGAGCTTCGCGAGCCCGAACAGCGTGAGCAATCCCGATCCCGCGACCAGGACGAACGTCTGCAGCGCATCCGTGTACGCCACGGCCCGCATTCCGCCGAGCACGGTATAGAGGCCGGTGAGGAGCAGCACGGCGACCGATCCGATCCAGAAGCTGTTGAACGTGGCGCCGCCCAGCCGGAGCGAGACCTCGGGCAACAGCGTCGCGAACACGACGCCGCCGGCGAAGATCGAGACGGCGAACTTCGTGAACACGTGCGCCACGAGCGTGATGACGGAAAGCACCCAGCGCGCGGTGGGTGAGAAGCGCCGGCCGAGAAACTCGGGCATGGTGTAGACCAGCGCGCGGGAATAGAACGGGACGAAGAGCCATCCGAGCACGAGGAGGCACCAGGCATGCAGCTCGTAATGCGCGAGCGCGACGCCGCTCGTCGCGCCGGCGCCCGCCAGGCCGACAACATGCTCTGAACCGATGTTGGACGCGAAGATGGAGGCCCCGACCAGGAACCAGCCGAGATTGCGGCCGGCCAGGAAGTAGTCATCCGCCGTGTCTCGGTTGCGCCTCGCCACCCACCAGGCGACGCCGAGCAGCAGGGCGAAATACAATCCGATGATGACCCAATCGAGGCCAGCCATCGCGCCGAGACTACACCTCACCGAACCGCTGTCAAGAAAGGCCCGTTTGTGGCCGCGTGACCGCCACAGCGGGCGCGCGTGCCGCAGTGCTCACGCCACGACCCACCCCCGTGTCAGCCGGAGCGTCAAGCGTCGAGCGCGCAAAGAAAGGACTTACGCTGGCGTACTGTGCAAAGCCCGAGCCGCAACGGGCGGCATGACGCTTGCGGCTGATATATCAGTGCCGCCCCTCCTCGACGGAGGCCTTCCATGAGATCCGTGCTCGTCGCGTTGCTCCTCGTTGTTCTGCCGCTGGCACTCTGCCGCGCTCAAGACGTGGGAAAAGTCACCGGCGTTGTGAAGGATCGTACGACCGCCGCCCCGCTCGCGGGCGCGCAGGTGACCGTCCTGGGGACGCGCCTCGTAGCCGTCACGGACGCGGCCGGAGGCTTCGCCCTCGACGGCATCCCGGTCGGGACGGTCACCCTGCGCGCACGGACGATCGGCTACGGCTCGGGCGAGCAGGCGGTGTCCGTCGCGACGGGTGAGGCGACCACGGCGGACTTCGAGCTGCAGCCGCAGGCCGTCGAGCTCGAGGGCGTCGTGGTGGTGGGCTACGGTACGCAGCGTCGTGACGCGATCACGGGAGCCGTGGCGAGCGTCACGTCCGACCAGTTCGTCGAAGCCCCCACCCGCGACGCCGCCTCGCTCATCGCTGGGAAGGTCCCCGGGCTCGCCGTCACGACCGCGAGCGGCAATCCGACGGCCGGTACGGAGATCACCCTCCGCGGCACTCCGACGATCCAGGGCCCGCGCAGTCCGCTGGTGCTGGTGGACGGCATCCCCGGCAACTTGTCCACCGTCGCCCCGCAAGACATCGAGTCCGTCGACGTGCTGAAGGACGGCTCGGCGGCCGCGATCTACGGCTCCCGCGCATCCAACGGCGTCATCCTCATCACCACGAAGCGCAACGCGGGCGGCAAGGCGACGATTCGCTACGAGTCCTACGCGAGCCAGCAAACGCTATTTCGCTCGCCAGACTTTCTCACGGCGGCTGACTACCGCCGGCTCATCCCGCAAGGCTACGGGTTCCAGGACCTCGGCTACTCGACCGACTGGCAGAACCTCGTGCTCCGCTCCCCCGCGAGCGCGACGCAGAATTTGACGATCTCGGGCGGCGACGCGGCGACGAACTACACGGGGGCCCTCACCTTCGACAACCGTCAGGGGATCTTCCAGCGCTCCGACGACCACCAGCTCACCGGGCGCGTGCACGTCGCGCACACCATGTACGACGGGCGCCTGGTCGCCGACCTCAACATGCTCACGCGCGTCGAGACCTCCTTCTTCGGACCCGATTACAACTACGCGTGGCGCCAGACACTGATCCGCAATCCGACCGACCGCGTGTTTGACGACCAGGGTATGTGGCAGGAGCGGGGCACCTACTTCTACGTGAATCCGCTGGGCCTGATTGACGAAGACAACGGCAGTACCGAGAACCGCAACCTGCGGCTCCACGGGACGCTGACGCTCGTGCCGGTGAGCAAGCTGCGCCTGTCCATCATGGGCGGCACGGAGCGCGGCTCCGTACAGCAGGGCGACGCCACGACATTCCGGCACGTCAACACGACCCAGAACGGGCAGAACGGGACGGCTTACCGCTACAGCGGCTCGGACGCCTCCAAGATTCTCGAGATGACCGGCACGTACGCCGACCGGATCGAGCGCCACAACGTCAACCTGCTCGGCGGCTACAGCTACCAGGACTTCGAGAACGACTGGTTCTCGTTCAACACCTATAACTTCCCCACTGATCTCTTCGGCACGAACCGCCTGCAAAGCGGCGACGCGTTGGCGGCGGGCAAGGCCGGCGTCCAGAGCTTCAAGTCGTCCTACAAGGTGATCGGCTTCTTCGGGCGCTTGAACTACGACTGGGACAACCGCCTCCTCCTGATGGGGAGCCTGCGCTACGAGGGCAACTCCAGGTTCGGTGCGAACCACAAGTGGGGGTTCTTCCCGGCGATCTCGGGCGGCTGGCGCGTCTCGCGCGAGGGCTTCATGCGCGGCGCGCCGTTCGTGAACGACCTGAAGCTACGCGTCGGCTACGGCGTCACGGGCATCGCGCCGCAGAACTCCTATCTCTCGCTCACGAGTTACACCTACGGCAGCCGCTTCCTGTACAACGGCCAATGGGTCCAGGGCCTCTCGCCCACGCGCAATCCCAATCCCGACCTGCGCTGGGAGCGCAAGGGAGAAATCAACCTCGGCGCGGACTTCTCCCTATTCGATTACCGGCTCGCCGGCAGTCTCGATCTGTACCAGCGCGACACGAAAGACATGCTGTACAACTACTCCGTCCCCGTGCCGCCGTACCTGTTCGGCTCGATCCTCGCGAACGTGGGCCACATGCGCAACAAGGGGATCGAGGCACAGCTCACCTACGATATAATCCGCTCGCCGGCCTGGCGCTGGACCACGAGCGCCAATTGGTCCACCAACTCGAATCGCCTCATCAGCCTGTCGAACGACGTCTACCGCACGAGCGACTGGTTCACGGCGGGCTACACCGGTGAGCCGATCCAGCTGCCGACGCACCGCATCGACGTCGGTGGACCCATCGGAAACTTCTACGGCTACCAGTCCGTGGACATCGATTCCGCCGGGGAGTGGATCGTCCTCGATCGCAACGGCAACCGCATTCCCATCCGGTCCGTCACGCTCGCCGATCGCCGCGTCCTCGGCAACGGGCTGCCCAAGCAGTACGCGGCGTGGAGCAACACCGTCCGCTGGAACAAGGCCGATCTCACCGTCAACATGCGCGGCGCGTTCGGATTTCAGATCCTCAACTTCCAGCGGATGTTCTACGAGAATCCCACGATCCTGCAGTACAACATGCTGCGCTCCGCGTTCGATCCCGTCTACGGCAAGCGCACCGTGAACTACAGCCTCGCGCTGGTCAGCTATTACATCGAGGACGGTGACTACTGGAAGGTGGACAACGTCACCCTCGGCTACACGCTCGGCCAGCTGCGCGTCTTGTCGAACGCGATCACGAACGCGCGCGTGTACGTCTCGGGCCGCAACCTCTACACGATCACGGGCTACAAGGGCCTCGACCCAGAAGTCTCAACGCGCGGCCCCGACGGCCTGTCGCCGGGCGACGACCTGCGCGACAAGTACCCGACCACCCGCGTGTGGAGCGTGGGTCTGAGTCTGACTTTCTGAGGAGGACCGAAAGGAGCCGACCGTCATGCGAACCGCATTCGCCTGTTTGACGCTCGCGCTGGTCGCGTGCACCGACCTGACCGAGGTCCCCTACGGCGAAGTCACCGAGAAGAACGTGAAGCCGTCCATCGGCTCGCTCATCGCACCCGCGTACACCCCCCTGCGCCGCGTGTGGATGGGGTGGTATGGTAACCTGGACTTCCAGGAAGAAACGGCTGACGAGTTGCTCACGCCCGTCCGCCCCAACGGCTGGTACGACGGTGGCACCTACATCAGCTTGCACAAACACCTGTGGGACGCGACGCAGGGTCAACCGGCGACGCTCTGGGGTAACGCGTTCTCAGGGATCAACAACGTCAACCGTATCATTTATCAGATTCAGGCCGGCATCGTGCCGGTGCCCGACACCTCGAAGCCTCGCCTGATCGCGGAGCTGCGGGCGCTGCGCGCGTACAACTACTCGCTGCTGCTCGACAATTTCGGCAACGTCCCGATCGTCACCGACTTCAAGGCGACGGGCCTCCCCGACCAGGCCACGCGGCAGCAGGTGTACGACTTCGTCGTGCAGGAGCTCACGAGCACGCTGCCGGATCTGTCGCCCTCCAAGGGCACGGCCATGTACGGCCGGATGAATCGCTGGGCCGCGTACGGAATCCTCGCCCGCGTGTATCTGAACGCCGAGGTCTACACGGGGACGCCCCATTACGACCTCGTGCTCCTCGCCACCCAGGCGATCATGGATTCGGGGGGCTACGCCCTCGAGGCGAAGTATCGCGCGCCCTTCGCCCGCAACAACGACAAGTCCATCGAGATCATCTGGGCCGTGCCGTACGATGCGATCAACGCGACCGAGAGCAACTTTCACATGAAGACGCTGAAGCCGGAGCTCCGCTTTGTCTTCAACCTCCAGGCGCAACCCTGGGGCGGCAGCGCGTCGAACCCGCAATTCATCGACACGTACGACTCGCTCGACACGCGCCTCCACGACACGTGGCTCATGGGACCGCAGTTCGACGCCCAGGGGCGCGGCTACAACTTCATCGAGCGCGTCCCGCGGATCGACTCGACCCAGTTCAACAACGGCTATCCCGTCTGGAAGTACGAGGTGTATGCCGGTGAGACCGGCGCATCGGACGTGGACTACCCGATCATTCGTTACGCGGAAGTCTTGATGATGCGCGCCGAGGCGCTGCTGCGGACCGGCCAGGCCGACGCCGCGGCCGCGCTCGTCACGCAGGTGCGGCAGCGGGCCTTCGCCGCGACCGATCCCGCGCGCGCCGTAGTCACGGGAGCCGAGCTGATGATGAGCAGCCGCTACGACTACGGCTGGTCCGACATCGACGGCGTCGTGAAGAGCGGGCCGGGCGGGACGCCCGTCACGGGCGGCGGGGACGACGTGGTGTACGGCCGCTTCCTGGACGAGCTGGGCTGGGAATTCGCCGGCGAGGGCCACCGCCGGCAGGACATGATCCGCTTCGGGATCTTTACGACCAAGACGTGGTTCAATCACGTGCCGAACGGCACCTACCGCACGCTGTTCGCGATTCCAGAGAACGCGATGACCACGAACTCGAAGTTGCGGCAGAATCCCGGGTACTAGCGGACGATGTGGCGCGCGGCGGCGGCCGCGACGTTCGCGCTCGCCCTAGTGGCGTGCGCTCGGCGGGGGACTCGCCACACTGATCCGCCGGCGGCGGGCAATGCAACAGGTGCGGTCGCGTCACTCCCCGAATCGACGCTCGCCCGCGCGGACGTCGGCAGCGTGGAGGACTTGCTCCAGGGCCGCGTGCCCGGCCTCGAGGTGATCCACGCCCCGAGCGGCGACATCGCGCTCCGCATCCGCGGCACGAACTCGCTGCTCGAGGAGGGCGAGCCGCTCGTGATCCTCGACGGCATGCCGCTCACGCCGCAGGACCTGACACGCGCCCTCCGGGCCTTGCGGCCGCGCGACATCGCGAACATCGAGGTCCTGAAGGACGTCAGCTCCACGGCCGTGTACGGCACGCGCGGCGCCCACGGCGTGATTCTCATAACGACCAAGCGGGACTGATGATTACGCGCATCCGATCCCTGCGCGAGGAGGTGTACGAGCACCTCCGCGCCCTGATGCACGAGAGGCGACTCCGCCCCGGCGACGAGCTGGACCTGAACGCGCTGGCGGCGAGCATCGGGATCAGCCGCACGCCGCTGCGCGACGCGCTGCTGCGGCTCGAGTGCGAGGGCTTCGTCGAGATCCACAACCGCCGCGGAGTACGGGTCACGCCGCTCACGTTGAAACGCATTCGGGACATCTACGAGATTCTCGCCGGCCTCGAGTCTACGGCGCTGCGCAGCGTGGCCGAGCACGTCACCCCCAGGACCGTCGAGCGCATGGACGAGCTGAACCAGGAGATGCGTCGGGCGCTCGACGCGGGCGATTTCGCGCGCTTCTACGACGCCAACCTGGCGTTCCACGGTGCGTACCTCCATCTGTCGCACAACGAGGAGCTGCTTCATCGTATTCACACGCTGAAGCAACGCCTCTATGATTTTCCCCGGCTGCCGGGATTCGTGCCCGAGTGGGAGCGCGCGTCCATCGAAGAGCACCAGGCGATGATTCGCGCTCTCCAAGGCGAGCGCGTCGACGAGGCAGCGGATTTGCTGCGCGATGTTCATTGGAACTACAGCTACCAGGAACCGTTCGTACGGCGATACTACCTGGCGCAGGAGGGTGTCCATGACGCTGTCTCGCCGTAACGCCCTGAAGCTCGGCCTCGGCGCCGGCGCGTCGGCGCTCCTCCCGGGCCGGGGGCTCGCCGAGGCGCTCTCCGCCGCGCCGCGCGCGGCTGGTGAGACGGGCACGGTCCGCGCCCGGCCGCTCCCCCTGTCGGCGGTACGGCTCGCGGGCGGACCACTCAAGCACGCGCAGGACTTGATGGCGCAGTACCTCTTGCGGCTCGACGCAGATCGGATGCTCGCCTATTACCGGGAGCGCGCGGGACTCACACGCAAAGCCGAACCGTACGACGGCTGGGACGGCGGCGGCCGCAATCTCACCGGCCACATCGCGGGCCATCACCTCTCGGCCGTGAGTCTCATGTTCGCGGCGACGGGCGACGCGCGCTTCAAGACCAGAGCC
>Ga0137376_10000853_pt1 | contig 15619 bp, 15 predicted proteins | sample SagtaG_23_FD_104814 | JGI IMG/M metagenome (GOLD analysis project Ga0137376, IMG submission 104814) | Vadose zone soil microbial communities from Sagehorn Ranch, Mendocino, California, USA - Sage2_L_20_16 metaG | ecosystem: Environmental > Terrestrial > Soil > Vadose zone | place: USA...
AAGCCCGCGAGCCCGTCGGGCAGGGGCGTGCCCTTCGCCCGGTGGAGCGCCACCTTGAGCACGCCCAGGCCGAGCAGCGCGCACTTGAGCCGGATCGGCGTCAGCGGGATTCCGATCTCCTCGAGCAGCTCCTCCTTGGGCAGCGAGGCCACGTCCGAAGCGGATCGCCCCTTGACCATCTCCGTCAGCATCGACGTCGCCGCCTGCGAGATCGCACAGCCACGTCCCTCGAACTTCACCTCGTCGATCGTCTCACCGTCGTCGGCGAGCGCGACCGAGATCGTCACCTCGTCGCCGCAGAGCGGGTTCATGCCCTCGGCCTGGGCGTCGGGAGCCTCCATCGCCCCGTGCCCGCGAGGGTTCTTGTAGTGGTCGAGGATGACCTCGCGATAAAAGTCGCTCATACGCCCCAGCCTAGCTAGGCGAAGACTTTTCGGGCCTTGTTCAGGCCGTCCACGAGCCGGTCGATCTCCTCCGGCAGCGTGTACAGGTAGAAGCTCGCGCGATTCGTCGCCGCCACGCCGAGCTTCTGCATCAGCGGCTGGCAGCAGTGGTGACCCGCCCGGATCGCGACGCCCTCCAGGTCGAGCACCTGCGCGACGTCGTGCGGGTGGATGTCGCCGAGGTTGAACGAGACGATCCCCGCGCGCCGGTCGGCGGGCGGCCCGTAGAGCTTGATGTCCGGAACCTCGGCCAGGCGATCGAGCGCATAGACGGCGAGCTCGTGCTCGTGCCGCTCGATCGACTCGAGTCCGACCTCGTTGATGTAGTCGACCGCCGCGCCGAACCCGACCGCCTCCGCGATCGGCTGCGTGCCCGCCTCGTACTTCGCCGGCACCTCGCCCCAGGTCGTCTCCTCGAACGTGACCTTGCGGATCATGTGCCCGCCGAGGTTGAACGGCTCCATCGACTCGAGCAGCTCGAGCCGGCCCCACAACGCGCCGACGCTCGTCGGCCCGCACATCTTGTGCGCGGAGAACGCGAAGAAGTCGCACCCGAGCGCCTGGACGTCGACCGCCTTGTGCGGCGCCGCCTGCGCCCCGTCGACGACCATGATCGCGCCCTGATCGTGGGCCCAGGCCGAGAGCTTCTCGATCGGGTTGATCGTCCCGAGCGCGTTCGAAACCAGGTTGTTCGCAACCACCTTGACCCGGCCCTCGCCGGCGATCGAGTCCAGAGCGGACAGGTCCAGCTCGCCGTTGTCGTCGAGCTCGATCATCTTCAGCGTCGCGCCCGTGCGACCCGCGATGTACTGCCACGGGACGAAGTTCGAGTGGTGCTCGAGCTCGGTCACGACGACGACGTCGCCCGGCCCGAGGTTCACGAGCCCCCAGGCGTAGGCGACGAGGTTCAGGCCCTCGGTCGCGCCGCGGACGAAGACGATCTCCCGGTCGGAAGGCGCGTTGACGAACCGCGCGAGCTTCTGGCGCGCACCCTCGTACTCGGCCGTCGAACGCTCCGAGAGCGTGTACACGCCGCGGTGCACGTTCGCGTACGACGTCTCATAGAAGTCCTTCAGCTTCTCGAGCACCTGCCGCGGCTTGTGCGTCGAGACAGCCGAGTCGAGATAGGCGAGCGGCTTGCCGTGGATCTGCTGCTCGAAGATCGGAAAGTCCGCGCGCAGCTTGTGCGCATCGAGCTTCGGCGGGCTCGTCACGGCCATGCACCCATCGTACCCCGCTGTCGGAGGCCCGTTTCGCGCCCACGCCTGAATACTGGGCCGCAGTGAGCGTTCAGAACCGCCAGACGGCCGGCCAGGTCGCGCGTTTCGGACTCGTGGGCGTGATCAACACGCTCATCGACTACGTCGTCTTCATCACCCTGACGATCGTCTTCAGCATCCCGCTCTCGAGGGTCTGGGTCGCGAAGTACGCCTCGAGTGCGGTCGCGATGGTGGTCAGCTTCGTCCTCAACCGACGCTTCGTCTTCCGCTCGCAGCGCCGAGACGTCCGCGGCGAGGTGTTCCGGTTCGTGACGGCGACGCTGATCGGCGTCTTCGTGATCCAGAACCTGCTCACACAGTTCTTTGCCAGCAACTTCCAGTACTTCGGGAAGGCTGCTTTTCGAGCCGTCGACGCAATCGGGCTCTCGGAGATCACGTTCACCGTCCACGACAGGACGATCGGGATAACCGAGAGCTTCACGATCAAGACGGTCGCTTTCGGGCTCGCGACGATCGCGTCTCTCACCTGGAACTTCTTCACCTACAAATACTGGGCCTTTCGCCAGGACGAAGACAAACCGCACTGACGAAGTGCGTCGAGCTCCACGGAGCTCGTCACGGCCACGGCTCTATGGGGCTCCGGGAGGCTCGAGCCCCTGCGTGTCGCTCACCAGATACAGCGGGCGGCCCTTCACTTCGTCGTGAATGCGGGCGACGTACTCGCCCATGATCCCGATCAGAAGGAGCTGGATTCCGCCGAGGAACGCGACGAAGACCGCGACCGACGCAAGTCCCGGGACGCTGTAGAAGCCGGCCAACTTCGAGACCAGGAACACGATGCCGAGCAGGAACGACAGCGCGGACACGATGAACCCGAGGTTGAGCGCCAGCCGTAGCGGATAGGCGGAGAAGCTGACGATTCCGTCGGTCGCGAACCTGAGCATCTTGCGGAGCGGGTACTTCGTCTCGCCCGCGTAGCGCTCGTCGCGGCGGAACGGGACACCGACCTGGCGATATCCGATCCAGCTGAACATCCCACGGACGTAGCGGTTCGACTCCCGCATCGACCGGAAAGCGTCGAGCGCGCGGCGGTCTACGAGCCGGAAGTCACCGACGTCGAGCGGGACGTCGACGTCGCTCATGCGACGGAACAGGCGGTAGAAGAGCGACGCAGTCGCGCGCTTGAACGGCGTTTCGCCCTCACGCCTTTCTCGCACGGCGTAGACGACCTCGTAGCCTTCGCGCCAGCGGGCCGCGAGCTCGAGCGCCACTTCGGGCGGGTCCTGAAGGTCCGCGTCCATCACGATCACGGCGTTCCCGGCGGCGACGTCGAGCCCGGCCGTGACCGCGATCTGGTGCCCGAAGTTCCGCGAGAGGCGCAGCAGCTTGAAGCGCGGATCGGCTTCCCGCGCCAAGCTCATCAGCTCGTAGCTCCCGTCGCTGCTCCCGTCGTCGACCAGAATCATCTCGGCGGCCCCGTCAAGCTTGCCCACGAGGTCCGTAAGCCTGCGCACGAGCTCCGGGATCGTCTCTGCTTCGTTGTAGATCGGGACGACGAGCGAGTACTCGGGCAGGGACGGCATCGACACGCGCCCATTATCGAGCCGCGGGCTGTCGGTACCCGTTTCGGTCCTCCCCCCGCTTTGCGCTTCAATGTTCGGGAATGCGCCGCCTCGCCCTGCCCGCGCTCGTCCTCGTCGCGCTCGCTCTTGCAGTCGCCGGTTGCGGAGGAAGCAAGGGCTCGTCCCCTTCGGACAATGCAGCCGCCGGCAGCGGGACTCCGGGCGCGAAGGTCTTCGCGACCGCAGGTTGTGCGAGCTGCCACACGATGGAGGCCGCCGGCGCGAAAGGAAAGGTCGGCCCCGACCTCGACGAGCTGCGCCCCAACGAGCAGACGGTCAAACGGCAGGTGACGAACGGCGGAAACGGTATGCCGGCGTTCAAGAGCAAGCTCTCGCCGACCGAGATCCAGCAGGTCGCAGCGTTCGTATCCACGGCGGCGGGCACCGGCCGCGCCGGAAAGATCTCGTGGGAGCCAAACGACCAGAAGGTCGAGGACTGCACGGACACGGCCTGCTTCGAGCAGGCGTTCGGGAACCTCGCCTACAACGAAGGGCCGAAGAAGGCCCTCGAGGAGCTGGACAAGCTCTCAGCCACCAACGGCACGGTCGCGGCCGATTGCCACCCGATCGCGCACAAGATCGGGGCCGGCGGTCTCCTCCGCTACAAGGGCGACGTCGGCAAGGCGTTCGCCGACGGCAGCGCGACCTGCGGGTCGGGCTACTACCACGGTCTCCTCCAGTGGAAGCTCGCCGGAGTCCGCGCCGACCAGGTGGCGGGCATCGCGAGCACCGTCTGCAAGAACCCGAAGATCGAGGCGAACGCGTTCATCTACTACCAGTGCAACCACGGCCTCGGGCACGGACTGATGCTCTACACGGGTCTCGACCTGCCCCAGGCACTCGACTACTGCCACAAGCTGCAGACCGAGCAGGACTCGATCATGTGCAGCGGCGGCGTCTTCATGGAGAACCAGAGCTCGTCCTTCGGGCTGCACTCGCATTGGCTGAGCACGAAGAACCTGCTCTTCCCCTGCAACAGCAAGTACGTGAAGCGGCAGGACAAGCTCTACTGCTACCTGCTCGTCACGTCGCACATCCTCCCGTACGTCCACGGCAGCTGGAAGAAGACCTCGGACTGGTGCCGGAAGAGCGACCCGGGCTGGGTGCAGTACTGCTTCCAGTCGCTCGGCCGCGATGTTTCGGGCGTGGCCGTGCACAACCCGCAGCAGATGAAGACCTACTGCGCGGAGGCGGGGAGCGGCGAGAAGGAATGCATCTACGGCGCGATCCGCGACGTCATGAACAACAACACGCAGGACCCGAACGGGAAGGCGTTCTGCGAGGTCGTCGCCGCCAAGTTCCGCAACTACTGCTTCTGGGGCATGGGCACGATCCTCGGCACCCAGCACAGCGACGAGGCCGGGAAGCGCACCGCCTGCGAGCAGTGGGCGAAGGGTGAGGACCTGACGCAGTGCATGTCAGGCGCCGGCGCCTAGCCGAGCGGCGGGGCTACGAAGGAACGACGAGCACGACCCGCGCGCCGTCTGGCGTGACGTTGCGGATCTGTCCGCGCGGGTAGAGGGTCGACAGCTCAGTCGCCATCGGCTGCCAGACCTCGCGGCGCATGAAGAGGGCGAACGGCGGCGCGGCGCGGAAATCCTTCAGCGTGGTCGGGTCGACCGGGGGCTGGACGAGCGTCGCCGGTCGAGTGAAAAGTGAGAGGCGGTCGTTCCCCGGGCCGAGATTGCCCCACTCGTAGTACGGCTGCGTGTCGCTGGACGCAACGTAGAACTTCTGCCCGGGGACGCTGTCGTGCGCAGCCGCGAACCGTCCCGTGCTACCGATCGGCTCGCCATGCTTCCGTCCGAGCTGCACGTAGTCCCGGGCGGCCGAGACGTTGAGCGCGACGACCGCGACGACAAACACTCCGACGATCAGCTGCGGCGCGTACCGAACCGAGCGCCACCGATTCGTCGCCCAGCGCAGCGCCTCGACCACGAGGTACGCGACGAACGGCAGCGTGATCAAGAGCCGCGTGTAGTTCGGCGCCTTGTTGACGAGGAACGCAAACGAGAGCCACAAGATCAGGAAGCCCCCCAGCATCAGCAGCGCTCCCTCGTCGTCGCGCCGTCGGCGGATCAGCGCCAGACCGACGATCGCGACGCCCACCCAGAGCAGGATTCCCATCAGCGGGTCGAGGAAGCCGTGTCCATAGTTCGGATAGATCCAACTGTGGTCGACGACCTTGCTGTTGAAGGTGCCGAGGCCAAACTTGATGTTCTTCACCCAGCCGTCGAACTCGCTCTGCGCGAAGACCCACTGCTGCTGCTCCACGCGAGCGTCCTTGTAGATGAAGAGGCTGTCGCCCTGTCCGCTGTGGACCGTTGACGGGATCGTCGACTCGGAGTAGATGATCGGCGTCGCCGCCAGTGCGAACCCCGCGGTCGTGATCGCACCGACGGTCAGCAGCTTCCTCGCGGCGAAGCGTCTCTTGTAGAGCAGGCCCAGTCCGAGCAGGAACAGGAGCCAGATGGGGAACACGACTCGCGCCGGGTAGTACACGTAGAAGCCGAGGCCGGCGACGAAGCCGCCGAGGAAGATGGCGAGCTCCTGGCCATGGCGCAGGCCCCAGACGAGGAGGATAAGTGCCACCACGAGCACGAAGACGGCCGTGTTCTCGCGCATCGCGAGCCGGCTGATCATGAACATCGAGTGGTTGACGCCGACGAGCAACGCTCCGAGGACCGCCCAGTTCCGGGGGAGCAGGAGCCGGAAGAGCACGTAGCAGGCGGCGATCGTCAGCAGCCCGACGATCGCGTGCAGGAGCCGCATGTGGTAGAGGTCGACCCCGCCGATCAGCTCTCCGAGCTTGCCCCAGACGACGAATAGGCCCGCCGGCCGGGTCAGGTAGAAGCTGTACGCGAACGGATCGCCCGGGTTGTGCGCATAGTCCTTCGAGACGGTCATGATCGCGATCTCGTCCGAGCTGACCTGGACGGGCCAGCGATAGAGCGCGATCAGGTAGAGCGGCGAGCACAGAGCCGCGACGCCGGCCGCGAGACCGACGTCGAGTACCGCGAGCCGAGGCCAGACGCGCGCTCGCAACCCGAACCCGACGGCTGCGACCGCCACGCTGGCGAGCCACAACCAGAGCATCCCGTGGCTATAGCCGCTGGCGATGTAGATCAGCAGCGACAGCGCCCCGAGCGCGAGCCCGAGAGCGATCAGGCCGAGCGGGACCAGCTCGTCGAGCGGACGGCTGCGCCAGGAAAAGCGCGCCTCGCGCGCTGGCTGCTGTCCGACGACCCCCACGAGCGCCAAAGAGTAGCCATCGGCGGGGGAAAGTCCTAGTCCCATCTGCTTCGGACTCGACTCGTCGCGAGCCCTTCGCTTGAATGTGGCGCGTGCGTGCATCGCCCATCCGCGGCGCGGCTCTTTTCGGCCTCGTTTTCCTCGCGTTGGCCGGCTGCGGCGGCAACGGAAACGAGAGCTCCTCGACGAGCTCGCTACCGGGCGCCAAGGTCTTCGACAGCGCGGGCTGCGGTGGGTGTCACACGCTGCAGGCTGCGAAGTCGAAGGGGACCGTGGGGCCCGATCTCGACCAGCTGCGCCCGGACGCACAGACGGTGGAACGTCAGGTGCGAAACGGCGGTGTGGGCATGCCGTCCTTCTCGAAGAAGCTGAACGAGGTGCAGATCAGCCAGGTCGCGGAGTTCGTCTCCGAGTCGACCAGGAGCTCGACGATGGGTGGCTCGGTCGCGGCGGGCTTCAAGCCCGCCGACACGAAGATCGAGGACTGCAAGTCGACCGACTTCCACTGCTACGAGCAGGCGTTCGCGAACATCTCGTACAAGGACAGCCCGCAGACGGCCCTCGATCTCTTCGACAAGGACATCAAGACGCCCGGGCCGATCGAGCGCGACTGCCACCGGATCGCCCACGCGATCGGCGCCGGAGCGCTCTCACACTTCCACGGAAACATCGGCCAAGCGTTCGTGGCCGGCCGTCCAAGCTGCACGTCCGGCTACTACCACGGGATCCTCGAGCGCGCCTTTCTCGGAGTCGACCAGAGCAAGCTCGGCTCCTCGGCCCGCAAGTTCTGCGCGAGCCCCGAGGTCCGCAAGTCCGAGTTCATCGCCTACCAGTGCGTCCACGGGCTCGGACACGGGCTGATGATCTACACCGGTTACGACCTGCCCCTGTCCCTGCACACGTGCGACAAGCTCAAGCAGGGCGACCAGCTGAGCTGCACAGGCGGCGTGTTCATGGAGAACTACCAGTCCTCGTACGGCGTCACGTCGCGCTGGTTGAAGGCGAAGGACCTCATCTACCCGTGCAACTCCGTCGCCGAGAGGTACAAGTACTACTGCTACGACCTGGTGACCGCGCGGATCCTTCCGAAGGTGAACTACAACTGGAAGAAAACCGCCGCCTGGTGCAGACGGAGCGAGCCGAAGTGGGTCCCGGTGTGCTTCCAGTCGATGGGCCGCGACGCGTCCGGGTTCACGCGGCTCGACCCGGCAAGGATCCTGAGGATCTGCCGCGCCGCTGGGGACATGGCGCGCGAGTGCATCTATGCGGCCGCCGTGGACATGACGTACACGGACGTCAGCCCGAGGCGCGCCAAGGTGCTCTGCAACACAGCGCCGGCGGCGACGAGGAGCTACTGCTGGACCGGGATCGGAGAGATGCTCGGTTCGTTCGACCGCGAGCCGTCCAAGCACAAGGCCAGATGCGAGGCGGCAACGACGAACTTCATCTACCGCGAGGACTGCTACCGCGGCGCAGGCGTGTAGCGAAGGCTAGCCCTGCGGGATGCGGGCTTCTAGCGCCTCGCCGAGTGCTTCGCGGACCGGCTCGAGCTCGATTCGGTCGAGCACGTCCTGGAAGAAGCCGCGCAGGATCAGTCGCTCCGCGTCCGACCGCGTGAGGCCGCGGGCCATCGCGTAGAAGAGCTGGTCTCTGTCGACCTGGCTGACCGTCGCCCCGTGTGTGCAGCGGACGTCGTTCGCCTGGATCTCGAGCCCCGGAATCGAGTCGGCGTGCGCCTTCGGCGAGAGGAGGAGGTTCCGGTTCTCCTGGTACGCGTTCGTCTTCTGCGCCTCGGGCTCGACGCGGATCATCCCGCGCCATACGGCGGTCGCCTCGTCGCGCAGCGCGCCCTTGAACGCGAAGTCCGAGGTCGTGTTCGGCGCCTGGTGCTCCTGGAGCGTGTCGTAGTCGAGGTGCTGGTCGCCGTCCGCGAAGTACGCGCCTGTTACTCGGGAGGTTGCGCCCTGGCCGGCGAGGTCGTTCTCGATCCGCACCTTGCCCTTCTTCGAGCCGAAGCCGCCGGCGACCCAGTCGAGCTCGGCGTCGCGCCCGACGCGCGCGCGGTGCGACGCGAAGTGCCACGTCTCGCGCGCGAGGTTCTGGAGCGACACGTATTCGACCTTCGCTTCCTGGCCGACGAAGAGCTCGACGACGGCGTTCGAATAGCCCGCGAGCGCGGGGTCGGCGCTTGACAGGTCCTCGATCAGGCTGAAGCGGCTGCCCGGTTCCGCGACGACGAGCAGGCGCCAGAAGAGCGCCTCTCCGTCCGCCGGATTGGCGATTCGTACATACAGCGGTTGCTCGAGGACGACCCCCTTCGGAACGTGCACGAGCAGCCCGTGCTTCCACTCGGCCGCGTTCTGCGCCGCGAACTTCTCGTCCGCGCCGACGAGCTCACCGAGCTGCGGGTGCGACTCGTCGAGGAGCTCGAAGCGAATCCCGTCGGGCGCCCGCTCGATCTCGATGCCACCACCATCGACCGTGGCCAGCCCGGACACGTCGATCTCCAGCATTGTCCGAGGGCCTGTCCCTTGGACATGGCCGTTCTGAATGAAGGCGTCCGGGTCGAAGCCTTTGAGGTCGGTGAACCGCCACGACTCGTCCGTCGTCGTCGGCATCGGCAGCGCGCGATAGCGCTCGAGGAGCTCGGGCCTGGTCACGGGCGAGAGCCGTCGGGATAGGGGGCGTATCGGTGGTGGATCGTGATCCCGTTGCCGTCGGGGTCGGTGAACGAGGCCCCGTTGCACGCGCCCGAATCCCAGACATCGCCGCACTCGACGCCTGCGCCCTCCAGCTTCGCCTTCGCGGCCTGGACGTCCGGGACGCGCAACGCGATCGAACCGGGCGGCAGCGGCACGAACTCGCGGCCGTGCCCGTCCGCCGAGACGAGCGCGAGCGTGACGTTCCCCGTCTCGAACTCGATCCAGTCGTGCAGCGAGTTCGGGTTCTTCTCGAGCCCCAAGACATCGCCGTAGAACTCCTCCGCTCTCGCGACGTCGTTCATCGGCACGGCGATGTAGTCGACCCGCACGGCCCCGATCGGCATCAGGGCTTCGATCCGTCGCGGTACTCCGCGTAGCGCTGATGGAGGGCGAGCAGGTTTCCGTCCGGGTCGGAGAAGAACGCCATGTGACAGACGCCCGAGTCGTACGGCTCCGGGAACTCGAACTCGACCCCGGCGCTCTGCAGTCGCTCCATCGTCGTCGCGACATCGGCAACCCGGAGTGCGACGCGATACTCGGGCCGATACTCCCCGCCGCCTTTTTGCTCCGGAGTGCTCAGCACGAGCCCCACGTTGTCCGCCTCGAACTCGGGCCACCCCTCGCTCGCCAACGGATTCTGTCCCAGGCCTAGCGTCTGCCCGTAGAACTCCGAGGACTGAAGGCGGTCTCTGACGTTCACGCCGATGAAGTCCGTCCGCTCTACCTCCGTGACCGGGATCTCGAAGCGCTCGGATGGCGCGTAGCGGCGGTGGAGTTGAAGGTGGTTGCCGTCAGGGTCCGAGAACGGCGCCCCGTGGCAGACGCCCGAGTCGAACGTGTCCATCGCGAACGAGGAGCCGCTCTGCTCGAGCTCGGCCCTCGCGTCCGCGACGTCCTCGACCCGTAGCGCCACGACGCCGCCGTACAGCGAGAGCGCGATCGTCAGGTTCCCGGTCTCGTACTCGACCCACTTCTCGCCCGACGAGTGTGGATTCCGGGCGAGGCCGAGCGTCTCACCGTAGAACGCGTCCGCACGCGACAGGTCTTCAACAGGAACCGCTAGGAAATCGACGTGCGTGGCGCGGATCAGCCGACGGAGCCTTCCATTTGGAGCTGGATCAGACGGTTCATCTCGACCGCGTACTCGAGCGGGAGCTCCTTCGTGATCGGCTCCACGAACCCGGAGACGACCATCGCCGACGCCTCGGCCTCCGAGAGGCCGCGCGACATCAGGTAGAAGAGCTGCTCCTCGCCGATCTTCGAGACCGTCGCCTCGTGGCCGATGTCCACGTCGGACTCGTCGATACGGATGTACGGGTACGTGTCCGAGCGCGAGTCCTCGTCGAGGATGAGCGCGTCGCAGACGACCTTCGACTTCGAGCCGACCGCGCCCTTCGCCACCTCGAGCAGACCGCGATACGACGCGCGCCCGCCGTCCTTCGAGATCGACTTCGACGTGATGATCGAGGACGTGTGCGGCGCGTAGTGGACCGCCTTGCCGCCCGCGTCGAGATGCTGGTCCTTGCCGCCGAAGGCGATCGAGAGGACCTCGCCGTGAGCGCCCTCGCCCATCAGCCAGATCGCCGGGTACTTCATCGTCAGCTTCGAGCCGAGGTTCGCGTCGACCCACTCCATGGTCGCGTTCTCGTACGCGACGGCGCGCTTCGTGACGAGGTTGTAGACGTTGTTCGACCAGTTCTGGATCGTCGTGTAGCGGCAGCGCGCACCGGGCTTGACGATGATCTCGACGACGGCCGAGTGCAGCGAGTCCGACGAGTAGACCGGCGCCGTGCAGCCCTCGACGTAGTGCACGTATGCGCCCTCGTCGACGATGATCAGCGTGCGCTCGAACTGGCCCATGTTCTCGGCGTTGATCCGGAAGTAGGCCTGGAGCGGCATCTCGACCTTGACGCCCGGCGGCACGTAGATGAACGAGCCGCCCGACCAGACGGCCGAGTTCAGCGCGGCGAACTTGTTGTCGTTCTGCGGGATGATCTTCCCGAAGTACTCCTTGACCAGGTCCTCGTGCTCGCGCAGGCCAGAGTCCATGTCGAGGAAGAGCACGCCCTGTTCCTCGAGGTCCTCCTTGAGCTTGTGGTAGACGACCTCGGACTCGTACTGGGCGCCGACGCCGGCGAGGTACTTCTTCTCCGCCTCGGGGATCCCGAGCTTGTCCCAGGTGTTCTTGATGTCCGGCGGCAGGTCTTCCCAGGAGTTCGCCTGCTTCTCGGTCGGGCGGATGTAATAGAAGATGTTGTCGAAATCGATCCCGGTCAGGTCGCCGCCCCACTCGGGTAGCGGCCGGGCCAGGAAGTACTCCAGCGACTTGAGCCGGAACTTGCGCATCCAGTCGGGCTCGTTCTTGTGCTCGGAGATCGCCGCCACGAGCTCGGGCGACAGCCCGCGTCCCGACTTGAAGAAGTAGTCCTCGGGATCGTGGAATCCGTACTTGTACTCGTTGCCGATGCCGGCAACGATCTCGGTTTCCGTAATAGCCACCTAGACTGGCTCTCCTTCCGGGAGGAAAGCCTCATAGCCTTCCGCCTCAAGCTTGTGTGCGAGCTCCGTCCCGCCTTCCTCAACGATACGCCCGTCGACGAAGACGTGCACGAAATCGGGCTTTACATGGTTCAGGATCCGCTGGTAGTGCGTGATCACGAGCGCGCCGGTCTCAGGGCCAACGAGTTCCTGCACCCCTTGCGCGACGATTCGTAGCGCATCGATGTCGAGGCCGGAGTCGGTCTCGTCGAGCACCGCGATGCGCGGCTTCAGCATCGCCATCTGCAGGATCTCGACGCGCTTCTTCTCGCCGCCCGAGAAGCCATCGTTGAGGTAACGCTGGGCGAGTTCCCGCGGGATTTTCAAGTGCTCCATCGCGCCGAGCATGTCCTTCCGGAACGCGGGGATCGGGATCGGGTCGTCCTCGCCGCCGGCCTTCGCCTTGCGGATCGCGTTGATCGCCGAGCGCAGGAAGCTCGTGACGGTTACGCCCGGGATCGCGTGCGGATACTGGAAGGCGAGGAAGAGCCCCGCCTGCGCGCGCTGGTCCGCGCCCATCTCCGAGAGGTCCTGACCGTCGAACAGCGCCTCGCCGCCGGTGATCTCGTAGGCCGGATGGCCCATCAGCGCGTAGGCGAGCGACGACTTGCCCGAGCCGTTCGGGCCCATGAGCGCGTGGATCTCGCCGGGGCTCACCGACAGGTCGACGCCCTTGACGATCTCGGTGCCGTCCTCGAGCGAGACGCGCAGATCTCTCAGTTCCAGCAGTGCCACTTTGTGCGGTCCAAAACCCTTTCCGGAAGCGGGTTCTCGCTTCGCTTCGTGTCATCGTAGCTAACCCTTTCGCGACCGCCGACAGTGCTACCCTTGGCCCATGCCCGGAAACATCGGTTGGCAGGGCGCGATCATCATCCTGATCGTCCTGCTCGTGGTCTTCGGGCCGAAGCGGCTTCCCGAGATGGGGCGCTCCCTCGGTCGGGGAATGCGCGAGTTCAAGGACTCGGTCACCGGCAAGGACGACGACGATGAGCCGCGCGAGCTGGCGCCGGCCGCCGACGACGAGCCCGTAGCCGGGCCGCCGCCGCGCGAACGCGACTCCGTCAGCTAACGCATGGCCAGATTGCCGCGGCGCCTCGCTCACGGTGAGGAAGCGTCGCTCGTCGAGCATCTCGAGGAGCTGCGGACGCGGCTGATCATCTCGCTGGGGTCGGTCGTGGTGCTCTTCATACTCACGTACGCCTTCCGGGACACGATCATCGGCTGGCTCTCGAAGCCGCTTCCTGAAGGCACGAAGCCGATCACGCTCAGCCCGACCGAACCGTTCACGACCTCGTTCAACGTCGCGTTCTACGCGGCCATCGCGCTCGCGATTCCCGTGCTTGTCTGGCAAATGTGGGCGTTCCTGGCGCCGGCGTTCGATGACCGCCACCAGAAGACGGTCTTCAAGCTGGTGATCGTCGCGACGGTTCTCCTCGCGATCGGCATGGCCTTCGCCTACTGGGTCGTGCTGCCGACGGCGATCCCGTTCCTGCTCAATTTCGACTCTGGCCTCTACAACGCGCAGGTGCGCGCGAAGGACTACTACTCGTTCGCGATCGTCACCATCCTCGCGTGCGGAATCCTCTTCGAGCTGCCGATCTTCATCCTCGGGCTCGTGCGGCTCGGGATCCTCCCGGCCGGGCGGCTGCGCAGCAACCGGCGGATCGGGGTCGGGATCTGCATCATCATCGTCGTCCTGCTCCCGGGTGTCGACTTCGTCTCGATGGGGCTCCAGATGATCCCCGTGCTCCTTCTGTTCGAAGGGTCGATCTGGGCAGCGGTCTTCTTCGAGAAACGCTGGGCGGCGCAGGGCGTTCTGCCCGGCGAGCCGCTGACCGGCACCGGCGAGAGCTGATGTATCCGAAGATCGAGCTGCACGTCCACCTCGAGGGGACGGTCAGAGCGGGAACCCTGCTCGAGATCGCGCGGCGCAACGACTACGGGTTGCCGGCGGACACCGTCGAGGGTCTCGCGTCGCTCTATGAGTACCGGGACTTCGAGCACTTCATCGAGGTCTGGATCCTGACCACGAACGCGCTTCAGACCGCGGTCGACTTCCGGCAGGTGGTCGTCGACTATGCGGCGGAGGCGGCCGCACACGGCGCCGTCTACGTCGAGGGGATCTTCTCGCCCGCGGAGCGCGTCGCGCGCGGTGTGGGCTGGGACGAGATCTTCGCCGGCTATTGCGACGGCGCACACGAGGCCGAGGAGCTACACGGGGTGACTGTTCGCCTGACGCCCGATATCTACCGGGGAGCGACCGACGAGGCCGCGGAGAATGTCGTCCGCTACTCGTCCGCCTACCGCGAGCGCGGTGTCGTCGGGGTCGGCCTGGGCGGGCTCGAGGCGCAGTTTCCGCCGGAGCCGTACGCGCCCGTCTTCGAGCTGGCGAAGTCCGGGGGACTGGGCTCCGTGCCGCACGCGGGCGAGGTCGCAGGCCCCGAGTCGATTCGCGGCGCGCTCGACGCGCTGCACGCCGATCGCATCAGGCACGGAATCCGCGCCGTCGAGGATCCGGAGCTCCTCGCCGAGCTCGCGGAGCGGCGGATCGTCCTCGACGTCTCTCCGGTCTCGAACGTCCGCACAGGGGCAGTCGACTCGCTCGCCGAGCACCCGCTGCCGAAGCTGGTCGAGGCCGGGGCGCTCTGCTCGATCTCGACCGACGACCCCGCGATGTTCGACACGGACCTCACGCGCGACTACGAAGCGGCTAGCTCGCTCGGGGTCGGCGCGCGTGTCGCGTTCGAGGCGGGCCTGGCCGGCGCGCTCTGCGACGAGGCCACGCGGGAGCGTCTCCGCGAGCTCGGAAACAGCTTCGACTGGGCGAAAGTCCCCGAAGCCGAGCTAGTCTAGGAGTGTGGCCCGATCCGGAGCACGACGGAGTAGCCAGACCCCTGTGCGGAAAGCACCGCGCCCGCGCGAGCGAGCGCGGTCCACACCGACTCGGACCGAGTACGCCGGCGTCGAAGGGGACATGTTCTTCCCGAAGCTGCGACGCCAGGCCAAGTGGGTCTTCGTCTTCCTCGCGCTCAGCTTCTCGGTCGGCTTCGTCGTCTTCGGCGTCGGGGGCAACGGTGGCGGGGGCCTCGGCGACCTCCTGCAGGGCGGCAGCAGCAGCACGAGCGGACCATCCGTCAGCGACGCGCAGAAGAAGATCGACAAGGGCAACCTCGTCGCGTACAAGGAGCTGGCCGACGCCTATCGCCAGGACGGAAACATCGACCAGGCGATCACGGCCGGCGAGCAGTACCTGAAGGTGCGGCCGAAGGACTACGAGTACATGCGCACGGTCGCCGGCGACTACGAGGGTCGAGCCAGCCGGCAGCGCGACCAGGCCACGGCGATCCAGGATCAGGTGACGTCGAGCACGGGCGGTGCGACGTTCGCGCCTCCAGGGAACTCGCGCCTCGGACGCGCGCTCGCACCCGGCAGGATCGACCAGGAGCTGACGACGGCGGCCAACCAGAAGCTGACCCAGCTCTACTCGGGCCTCCAGGGCTCGTTCGCGCGCTCGACGCAGCTGTACCAGCAGGTGACGAGGCACTCGCCGAACGACGTCCTGCTCCAGCTCCTGCTCGCGAACGCCGCGTACCAGTCGCAGAACAGCCCGGTGGCGCTCAAGGCCTACCGCCGCGTGATCAAGCTCGCGCCCGGCAGCAGCGAGGCCGCCCAGGCGCGGCAGCAGATCCAGTTCATGAGGGCTCAGCCGACGGGCTGAGCGGGTTAGACTCCTGCACGGTGGAGGGGCGATGAACTTCGACGTGCAGACAGAGAAGGTCGACGATTCGACCTACGTGATCGCGCTCGCTGGCGAGGTCGACCTCTACACGGCGCCCGAGTTC
>Ga0137376_10000857_pt1 | contig 15603 bp, 16 predicted proteins | sample SagtaG_23_FD_104814 | JGI IMG/M metagenome (GOLD analysis project Ga0137376, IMG submission 104814) | Vadose zone soil microbial communities from Sagehorn Ranch, Mendocino, California, USA - Sage2_L_20_16 metaG | ecosystem: Environmental > Terrestrial > Soil > Vadose zone | place: USA...
AACGTCGCGCGATTGAGAATGCCGATGTTTTCCGGAGTGAGAGCGACGACGGCCACCAATACGTCGAGGCCTTCGAGGAATTCATTGAATTCTCCGTCGGCGAAGCAGCGCATGCCGGCGATCGACTGGCGATGGCGAGCGAAACCCCGCACGGTGAAATCGAAGGTCGCAAGCGCGCGCGCAATCTCGCTCCCGATTACACCGATCCCCAGCACGCCGACGTGAACCTCGCTCGGCGAGCGCGGCGGCAGCCGATGCCAGCGGCGATCGCCCTGCTGATGCGCGTAGATGTCCAGGCGTTGTGCGAAGCGCAGCGTCGCCGCAAGAACGTAACGAACCATCTGCGGGGCCATTCCGGCATCTTCGAGCCGGATCACCGGCACATCGTCCGGCAGATTGGGCAGCGACAGCAAGTGACCGACCCCCGCGGAGAACGCAAAAACCGCCTTCATCCGGCGCTCGCGATCAAACAACGTCGCGTTGCGATAGCCGGTTACGACATAGTCAGCGTCGGACGGGTCCGAGCTGTCTCGAGACATTCCGTCGACCAGCGCGATGTGCGCTTCGGGAAGCGCTGCCTGAAACATCGCAACGATACTCGTCGCTTCATCGATTGGCGTGCTGATATGGATGCGCATCACGGCGACGATTCGTCCAGATCGACGAGATCGGCGCCTTCCGGGACGCGGTCGCCGACCCCGTAGTTCACCGACGTCACGACACCGGCGAAGGGTGCGGCGATCGTGTGTTCCATTTTCATCGCCTCGAGCACGACCAGCGCCTTGCCCTTCTCGACTTTCTCGCCCGGCTTGACCAACACTGACACGATCGTTCCGGACATCGGCGCCATCAGGTGACCGCCTGGCGCTTCCTCCTCGCCCGAGTGTGCGAGCAGATCGATCAGCGACAATCGGCGTCGCACACCGTTCGCGAATACCCAGCGTTCGTCGCCGACCCGAACGACGTCGGCGGAAAACGTTGCACCCTCCGCTTCGATGATGAGCCTTCCGTCGCGGCGTACGACCGAAGCCTCGACTTCATTTCCGTCGATTTCAACGTGAAGACGACCGGAGCCCTGCGCTCGGATCTTGATCGCATGCCGGGCCTCGCCGTCGGCAAACATCAGTTCGATTGCGTAGGTCGCGCTCGCGTTCCACCACGCGTCGATCGAATGCCACGGCGAATGCGGGTCGCCCGACACCGCGGCTCGTGCAGTCGCGGCCTCCGCAAGATCAACATGTTCGGCCAGCGCAGCGACGAGCAATGCGCGCGAGGGCGTCGGCGAGGCCAAAGGAAACAGTGCGGCCCGATGCTTGTCGATGAGACCGGTATCGAGATGCGCCGACGCAAACGCCTCGTGCTTGACCAAGCGCTCCAAAAACGCGATGTTCGTCGCGACGCCGACCACCTCGCATTCACCGAGCGCCGCCAGCATTTCTTGTGAGGCGCGCTCGCGATCCTCGCCCCACACGATCAACTTGGCGAGCATCGGGTCGTAAAACGGGCTGATCGTGTCGCCCGTGCGCACGCCGGTGTCGACACGAATGCGCCGCGTCGCCGCCGGCATCCGCCAATGGACAAGGCGGCCGATCGACGGCAGGAAGCCGCGTTCGGGATCTTCGGCGTAGATCCGTGCCTCGATCGCGTGGCCGTTGATCTCAAGCTCCTGCTGCGTTTTCGGCAGCGGCTCGCCGGATGCAATCCGCAGTTGCCATTCGACGAGATCGACGCCGGTGATCATCTCGGTCACCGGATGCTCGACCTGCAGCCGCGTGTTCATCTCCATGAAATGAAACGTCCCGTCCTGTTCGGCGATGAACTCCACCGTGCCGGCGCCGACGTAGCGAATCGATTGCGCTGCGATGACCGCCGCCTCGCCCATCGCTTTACGGCGTTCGCGCGTCATTCCGGGCGCCGGCGCCTCTTCCACGATCTTCTGATGGCGACGCTGCACCGAGCAGTCGCGCTCGAACAGGTAGACCGCATTGCCGTGCGTGTCGGCGAACACTTGAATCTCGATATGCCGTGGCGAAGCGAGATATTTCTCGACCAGCACGCGGTCGTCGCCGAACGACGCTTTCGCTTCGCGTTGCGCGGACGCGAGCGCAGCCGGAAACTGATGGGCGTCGCCCGCGATCTTCATCCCCTTGCCGCCGCCCCCGGCGGTCGCCTTGATCAATACGGGATAGCCGATCGCTTCCGCTTCGCGCGCGAGAATCGCCGGCGACTGGTCATCGCCGTGATAGCCGGGTACCAGCGGTACACCGGCCTTTGCCATGATCGTTTTCGCCGCTGACTTGGATCCCATTGCCGCGATGGCCGCGGGCGGTGGTCCGATGAACACAACACCTGCTTTCGCACATGCCGCAGCGAACGGCTCGTTCTCCGACAAAAACCCGTACCCAGGATGGATCGCCTGGGCGCCACTCTCGCGGGCGATTCGAACGATCGCTTCCCCATTCAAATAACTTTGGCGCGGCGCGGACGGACCGAGCCGATACGCCTCATCGCAAAGCTCGACATGCAATGCGCGTGCGTCGGCATCGCTGTAGACGGCAACCGTTCTTACAGCCAGGCGGCGGGCGGTGCGCGCGACACGGCACGCGATTTCGCCGCGGTTGGCGATCAGGATTTTCGAAAACATCTTGAGATTCAGCGTGCGGCTTGGCTGTTCGCCAGAATCCTAGCGTTCAGCGGCTTTCCTCGTGCGGCGGAACATGGCCGAACCAGCCTCCGACGTGCGCAACGATGCGCCGGATCATCCGCCACACACGCGGGATCAGCCAGATCATTACGGCGGTGAGCGCTGCGACGACGATCAACGCTGCGATCGGATGCGAGAACGCGAGCCACAGAACCGTTCCGACGGCGAGCTCTTCCGCGAACGATGCTGCCCAGTTGGAGAACGGCTCCGGCGAGGTGTTGATGACCGCGCGTCCGCCCGCTTTCGCAAAATGGCTGCCGGCCGCGAGTGTGCCACCCAATATCGCGGCCGCAATCATCGTCGCCGACGACGAATCGCCGAACACACTCGCGGCAAGCGCGGCGCCGGCTGGAATGCGGACGAGCGTGTGCACGAGATCCCATAGCGAATCGACACCTGGAATCTTGTCGGCGAAGAACTCGACGAAGCACATGAATCCGGACGCGGCAAGGACATAGGGATGCGCAAGGACTTGCAATCCCCCGGGCAGTTCGACCCATCCCAGATAGCCGAGCCCGCCGACGATGAATAGCACCGCGTACAAGCGCAGGCCGCTTGCCCAGCCGATCGACGCAGCGAGCGCGACCAGCTGCCACGTGTCGAACGATTTGAGCGCATCCATCAAGATGTCTCCTTCGGCTCCCGCGGCGCCCATGGCGCGGAACGTTTGCCTAAGAATGCGGCGACACCGTCGCGTCCCTCTTGCGATGCGCGAACGGCCGCGATGTGTTCGGCTGTGCCCGCGATCAACTCCGCATCGATCGATCGATGCGCGACGCCGCGAATCAGCGCCTTACACTCCACTTGGGCGCGGGGTCCAACGAGCAACAGCGAACCCAGCAGCTCATTGATTCGCGCGTCGAGCTCGACCATGGGAACAATATCGTGGACGAGTCCGATGCGAAACGCCTCCGCGGCGGTAAAGCGCTCGGCCGTGACGAAATATCGCCGCGCTTGACGAGCACCGATCGCCTCGATCGCGTACGGAGCGATCGTCGCCGGAATGAGCCCGAGCTTGCCTTCGGAAAACGCGAACGTCGCTTCCTGCGCCGCGATCGCGATGTCACAGCAAGCGACGAGACCGACGCCGCCACCCATCGCCGTACCATGGACACGCGCAATCGTCGGCTTCGACAGGCCATACAGCGTGCGCAGCATGTGCGCGAGCGCGTTCGCGTCGGCCACGTTCTCCGCGTGACCGTGGCCCGCCATTTTCTTCATCCAATGCAGGTCCGCGCCGGCACAAAAACTCTTGCCCGCACCCGCGAGAACGACGGCACGCACGGTCTCGTCGCCGTCGAGGGTGTCGAGCGTTGCGGTCAACTCCGCGATCAACGTTTCGTTGAACGCATTGTGAAGTTCGGGCCGGTTCATCACGACGATCGCGATCGCGTTGCGCATCGTGACATCGACCATGGTCGTTTTTCGTGCTCTTTTCGTGGCTTTTGCCCGCATGGTCATCACATTCGGAATACGCCGAACGTCGTCTTGTCGATCGGCCGGTTGAGGGACGCGGAAATTGCGAGCCCGAGCGTTCGGCGGGTATCGGCGGGATCGATCACCCCGTCGTCCCACAGCCGTGCGCTCGCGTAGTACGGGTGTCCTTCCTTTTCGTATTGTGCACGGATAGGCGCCTTGAACGCGTCTTCATCGGCGTCGCTCCACGTGCCCTCCTTGGCTTCGATCGCGTCGCGCCGGATCGTCGCGAGAACGGTTGCCGCCTGTTCGCCGCCCATCACCGATATGCGCGCGTTGGGCCACATCCACAGAAAGCGCGGGTTGAACGCACGCCCGCACATCCCGTAGTTTCCGGCGCCGTAACTGCCGCCGATGATGACGGTGAATTTCGGTACTTGCGAACATGACACGGCAGTGACCATCTTCGCACCGTCCTTGGCAATTCCGCCTGCTTCATATTTGCGCCCGACCATGAAGCCCGTGATGTTCTGCAGGAATACCAGCGGGATGCCGCGCTGACTGCAAAGCTCGACGAAGTGCGCGCCCTTCTGCGCCGATTCCGAATACAGCACGCCGTTGTTGGCAACGATGCCGACCGGATAGCCCCAAATACGCGCAAACCCGGTGACGAGTGTCGTCCCGTACCGCGTCTTGAATTCATCGAGGTCGCTCGCGTCGACCATGCGGGCGATCACCTCGCGCACGTCGTACGGCTTGCGCATGTCGGCGTTGATCACGCCGTAGAGCTCTTCGACGGGATAGTGCGGGTCTTCGGCTGGCGCAACCTCGAGCTCGACGCGCTTCTGCCGATTGAGCTTGCCAACGATGCGCCTCGCGATCGCGAGAGCGTGGTAGTCGTCCTGCGCGAAATGGTCGGCTACGCCGGAAATGCGCGTATGAACGTCGGCGCCGCCAAGCTCCTCCGCTGAAACGATTTCGCCGGTAGCAGCTTTGACGAGCGGAGGACCGCCGAGAAAGATCGTTCCCTGTCCGCGCACGATGATCGCCTCGTCGGACATCGCAGGAACATACGCGCCGCCCGCCGTGCATGAGCCCATCACGACGGCGATTTGCGCAATACCCGCCGCCGACATCGTCGCCTGGTTGTAGAAGATCCGGCCGAAGTGATCGCGATCCGGAAAGACTTCGTCCTGATTCGGCAGGTTGGCGCCCCCGGAATCGACTAGATAGATGCATGGCAGCGCGTTCTGGTAGGCGATCTCCTGGGCGCGCAAATGTTTCTTCACCGTTAGCGGGTAATACGTCCCACCCTTGACGGTCGCGTCGTTGCACACGATCACGCATTCGCGTCCGTTGACCCTCCCGATGCCCGTGATGATTCCGGCAGCCGCGATAGTATCGTCGTACATGCCGTGCGCGGCGAGCTGCGACAGCTCGAGAAACGGACTGCCGGGATCGATAAGCCTGCGCACGCGCTCGCGCGGCAATAGCTTCCCACGCGATGCGTGTCGCGCGCGCGCCGTTTCGCCGCCGCCCTCCTCGATCGCCGCAACCTTTTCGCGCAAATCCGCTACGAGCGTGGCCATCGCCGCACGGTTTTGCGCAAACGTCGGATCGCGCGTCGACAGTTTTGTCGTCAAGACCACGGCGGTCCTATTTCTCGAGCATCGCGAGACGCGCGGCCAGGAGCACGAACAGTCCGCCGACCGCTCCGGCGAGCCAACGAGACCACCGCGTACTGTCACGCAGTCCGCGCCCGGCGCGACTCGCGATCCACGCCACAGGCAAATTGACGAACAGGCTGTTGAAGTTGAACAAGGAACCCAACAACACGAACGAAAGCGTCTTTGCCGGCGCGTCGACGGCGATGAACTGCGGCAGGAACGCAATAAAAAAGAGCGCCACCTTGGGATTGAACACGTTGATGATGAACGCGTCGCGGAAAATTTTTGACGGGGCAGCGGGCGTCACCATCCGATGCGGCGTATTCGCGCGTTGCGCCTTCGTAGTACCCGCGATCAGACGAATGCCCGCGTAGAGCAAGTACGCAGCCCCGCACCATTTGACGATTTCGAACGCCGCTGCCGATGTCGCAAGCAACGCGGAAAGACCCGCTGCCGCTGCGATCGTGTGCACGACGCAGCCCGCGGTGATGCCGAAGGTCGCCGCCGCGCCATCGCGGAAGCCACCGGCGACCGATCGCGCAGCGATGTATGCCATGTCCGGCCCCGGCGCGAGGTTCAGCAGCAAACCCGCCGCAACGAATAGCAGAAGATCATGAATGCCGGTCATCGGTCGAGCCTCATGCTGGCACAATCATGCCTTGGCCGTCGGCAGCGGATGACCAGGCATCAGATCGTATGGATGCGCCCAACCGGGCAGCGCACGAATGCGAGCGAGCCAATCGCGCACATGCGGATAATCGTTCCAGTCGACGCCGATCTCGTCGTCGAAGAACAGGTATCCGCAGAGCGACAGGTCGGCAATCGTCGGCTGGTTGGCCACGACGAACGCGCGTCCCTCGAGGTGCGCGTTCAAGACCCGCCAGGCGACTTCGGCGCGCTTCCCGAATTCTTCCAGCAAAGCCGCGTTGGGAGTTGTCACGAACGTCCGCATGAAACGGTACGTCGCGGTGTAACTCGTCAGCTTGTGATTGTCGTAGAGAAGCCAGCGCAGGATTTCGCGCCGCTCATCGCCATCGGAAGAACCGAATTGACCGGTCTTATCCGCCAGATAGTTCAGAATAACGCCCGACTGCGCGAGTCGACGCGCCCCGTGCTCGAGCACCGGCACCTCGCCCATGACGTTGATCGCGCGATACGCGGGCGAACGGGTTTCGCCATTGAAGTAATCGACAAAACGCGGCGTCCAACTCGTGTCCGTCATCGCGAGCATCAGCGCCACCTTGTAAGCATTGCCGCTTTGCGCGAAACAGTAGAGCGTGTAATCGGTCGTCATCGATCGTTTCGCTGAAGTCACGCGAGCTCCGGCGCCCGCGGGAGGGGCGACCACAACTCGACCAGATGTCCCGCCGGATCCCGCAGGTGCGCGACGCGTTGGAGCCATTCAGTCCTGTCATGCGGCGCGGTCAGCAGCGCATTGCCGGCGAGCCTCACGCGCGCCGCGGCTGCGTCGACATTTTCGACCCGCAAGCACATCACGCAATCGTCGCCGACGTGTGTCGCCACTGGTACGCCGATCACCTCCGCCATCAGATCGGAACGATAGAACGCGAGATGGCCACTCGGCGTTTCGAACTCTGCGTACACGCCTGGAACATCGACCACCAGCTTGAGCCGCAGCACATCACGATAGAAATGCAGCACCGGGCTGAAATCCGAAACAAGGTAGCGAAGATGCGAGAGCGCGGTCGTCATCGCGTCAGAATCCCCCGACGGCAAGCCAACGATCGATCTGGTCAAAGCGGTCGAGACCCCAGAACGGCTCGCCGTCAGCGAAGACAAACGGCGATCCGAACACGCCCCGCGCGATGGCGCCATCGACTTCATGTCTTAGCGCTTCCTTGATCGCGGGATCGTCGACGCTCGCGCGCGCACCTGCGCGATCCACTCCTGCGGCAGCCGCGAGGTCCGCGGCGATATCGGGGTTCGAAATGTCGCGGCTGTCGAAAAAATATCCGCGGTATAGCGCCTTCGCAACGCGAGCTGCCTGTTCCGGCTCGCGGGCCTTGGTCCACAGCACGATTCGCGCGGCGGCGTGTGTCGCAATCGGGAATGGCGATGGCATCCGAAAATCATCGATACCGTGATAGCGCGCGCTACGGAGAAAGTCGCGCTTCGAGTAGTCGCCTTTCAACGGAATCATCGTCAGTGGCGCCCCGCCGGTTTGCTTGAACACGGCACCGAGCAACATGGGCCGCCAGTCGACAGCGCGGCCATGCTTCGCGGCGAGCGCATCGATCTTGTGCGAAGCAAGATAGCCATACGGCGACGAAAAATCAAAGTAAAACTCAATGGGTGCTTTCATCGGCAATTTCCCATGCAGAATTCGGCGATCGCCGCGGCTTTTTCGTCATGATGCAGCGGATTCTTGTTGCCGCCTAGGGTCGCGACCGAGACGCGGCTACTGGGCAAGCGTGCGTCCGATCACGAGCCGCTGGATCTCGCTCGTACCCTCGTAGATTTGGCAGACGCGCACGTCGCGATAGATCCGTTCGACCGGAAAGTCCGTGACATACCCATAACCGCCGTGGATCTGCAGTGCAGCCGAGCACACATGCTCCGCGATCTCGGACGCGAAAAGTTTTGCCATCGACGCTTCCTTGAGGCAGGGCTCGCCGGCGTCGCGTAACGCTGCTGCGTGCCAGATCAGCTGACGTGCCGCTTCGACTTCCACCGCCATGTCGGCGAGCTTGAACGTGATCGCCTGATGCTCGACGATCGGCTTGCCGAACGACTTGCGCTCGCGCGCATACGCGAGCGCGGCGTCGAAAGCGGCGCGGGCCATCCCGACTGCCTGTGCCGCAATGCCGATCCGCCCCGACTCCAGATTCGCGAGCGCGATGCGATAACCGTCGCCTTCGCGCCCGAGCAGATTCTCCGCGGGAACGTTGCAGTTGTCGAACACGATTTGCGCCGTATCGGACGCGCGCTGGCCAAGCTTGTCTTCGATGCGTGCAACGATGTAACCCATTGTCTTCGTATCGACGATGAAAGCGGAGATTCCCTTCTTTCCGGCTGACTTATCCGTCACCGCGAAGACGATCGCGACGTCCGCGTTCTTGCCGGACGTGATGAATTGCTTGACCCCATTCAACACGTAGCGGTCACCTTGCTTGTCGGCTTGCGTGGCGATCATTGCGGCGTCCGAGCCGGCTTGCGGCTCGGTTAGACAAAAGCAGCCGAGCGACTCGCCGCGTGCAAGCGGGAGCAGATATTTCTGCTTTTGGGCTTCGTTGCCGAATGCGGCAATCGGGCCGCAGACAACAGAGTTCTGGACGCTGACGATCGTCGACGTCGATCCATCTCCCGCGGCGATTTCCTCGAGTGCCACGGCCAGCGACAAACAATCCATGCCGGCGCCGCCCCAGCGCTCTGGTACGACGATGCCGAGCGCACCGAGCCGGCCCAGCGCCTTCAAGGCCTCGCGTGGAAAGATGTGATCGCGATCCCACTTCGCCGCATGTGGCGCAAGCTCTTCGCGCGCAAAGGCTCGCAGCGTGTCGCGCAGCAGTTGCTGTTCTTCGTTGAGCAGCATGGCATCAGGGTTTCTGTTCCCACGCAAGACGTAAAGCAAGGGCTCCGAATACGCCAGCGAGCGCTCGCCTCGACCAGCGTCCCCAGCCAGGCCGCGCGACGAAATAACGTCGCATGCGTGCAGCCGCGAGCACGAACAGCGAATCGCCGGCAATCGCGAGAGCAAGTTGCGTGGCCGCCAAAACGAGGCTCTGCGTCAAAACGCTGCCGTGCGAGGGCGATACGAACTGTGGAAACAATGCGAGCTCGAACAACGCAACTTTTGGATTCAGCAGCGATGTCAACAAACCCTGACGAAACAGTTTTCCGGCATGCAGTTGAGTCGGTGCGATCGATTGCGTCTTGTCGCCTTGCGAACGCCATGTCGTCCACGCCAGCCACGCGAGATAAAGCGCGCCCGCCCATCGAACGGCATCGTACGCAACCGGGACCGTCGCGAGCAGAGCAGACAGTCCTAATGCCGCCGCGAGAGCATGCGCCGCAACTCCCGCTGACGTTCCGGCGAGCGACACGAAGCCCGCCGCGCGACCCTGCGCGAGCGTTCGCGAAACGAGATACAGAACGTTCGGACCCGGCGTCGCGACCAGCGCGATGCACGCAAGACAAAACAGCAGCCAGGTATCGAGCGGCAGCACGTTGGCTCTGTTACGGCAATTCGATCGCCATCGCCGTCGCTTCGCCGCCGCCGATGCAAAGCGCCGCGACACCGCGCTTCTTGCCATGCTTGCGAAGCGCCCCGATCAGCGTGACGATGATTCGCGCGCCAGACGCACCGATTGGATGACCGATCGCGCACGCTCCGCCATGCACGTTGACGCGCTCGTGCGGAATTCCATGCTCCTTCATCGCCGCCATCGTGACGACGGCGAACGCCTCGTTGATCTCGAACAGGTCGACATCCCTCGTCGACCATCCGACATTGCGAAGGAGTTTGGCAATCGCCTCGACCGGCGCCGTCGTGAACTGTCCAGGCTCCTGTGCGTGCGTCGCGTGTCCGACGATCACGGCGAGAGGCGAAATACCGCGCCGCTCCGCATTCGATCGCGTCATCAGCACCAGCGCCGCTGCACCATCGGAGATCGAGCTCGAGTTCGCCGCCGTTACCGTGCCGTCTTTCCGAAATGCCGGCTTCAGCAATGGAATCTTGTCCGGTAAGGCCTTCGCCGGTTGTTCGTCTTTGTCGACGATGCGCTCGCCGCTCTTGCCAGTCACGGTAACAGGCGCAATTTCCCACGCGAACGTGCCATCGTTGTTGGCGTTTAGCGCACGCGAGAGCGACGTCAGCGCGAACTGATCCTGCGCTTCGCGCGTGAACCCGCTTTTCGCCGCGCAATCCTCGGCGAACGTCCCCATCAAGCGGCCCTTGTCGTAAGCGTCCTCGAGCCCGTCGAGGAACATGTGATCCTGTACGACCTGATGTCCCATCCGATAACCGCTCCGTGCTTTCGGCATCAGGTACGGGGCATTCGTCATGCTTTCCATGCCGCCGGCGACGATGATGTCGCTGGTGCCCGCGGCGATCTGGTCGTGCGCGAGCATCGCGGCTTTCATCGCCGAGCCGCACATCTTATTGACCGTCGTGCAACCGGTTGCGAGCGGCAAGCCCGCTTTCAGCGCCGCCTGACGCGCAGGTGCCTGACCCTGCCCAGCCGGCAGCACGTTGCCCATAATCGCTTCCTGCACGTCGTCGGGACGAACGCCAGCACGCTCCACCGCCGCCTTGATTGCGACAGCGCCGAGATCGCTGGCGGAAAGCGCAGCGAAGTCGCCTTGCATCGCAGCCATTGGCGTACGCGCCGCGCCGACAATGACAATTGGATCATTCAACATTCGAACCTCCTTCAAGAGCTCGCGATCCTCAGCCGGCCCACGGCAGGCGGAAGTCGACAGCATGCGCGACCGCACGTTCCTTGACCTCTTCCGGAAATGCGCACGCCTTGCGCGTTTCCGTGTCGAGATACACGCCCGTGAGCATGGTGACGGCGGCGACATCACCGGACTCGCCGTTGCGCATCTCGTGAACGAAACGAATGACCCGCTCGCGAACCTCGAGCGCGCCGGTACCAACGCTGATCACATCGCCGGCATAGAGCTCACGCTGATACGCGATGCGCTGTTCGACCGCCGCCATGCCGCGACGGTTGCGACGAAGGTACGCCGGCGTGAGACCGAGGAGCGCGAAGAACTGCCACGTGGCCTCATCGAATTTGCCGACGTACCACATCACGTTCATGTGACTCATATGATCGCAGTGCCACGGATAAACGGCGCCGCGGTAGGTGTCGATGAGATGTGCCATAACGATTGCTTATTTCGTTTCGCTGAAGAGTTCGCGGCCGATCAGCATTCGACGGATTTCCGACGTGCCGGCGCCGATCTCATACAGCTTGGCGTCGCGCCAAAGTCGGCCGGCCGGATATTCGTTGATATAGCCATTGCCGCCGAGGCACTGGATCGTTTCGCCCGCCATCCACGTCGCCTGTTCCGCGGCGTAGAGAATCGCCCCCGCGGCATCCTTTCGCGCCGTTTCGCCGCGATCGCACGCCCGGCCAACGGCGTAGACATAGGCACGGCAAGCATTTTGCGTCGTGTACATGTCGGCAACCTTGCCCTGAATCAACTGGAACTCGCCGATCGGCTGGCCGAACTGCTCGCGTTCATGCACGTACGGCAGCACGACGTCCATGCACGCCGCCATGATGCCGAGCGAGCCTCCGGCCAGCACGACGCGTTCATAGTCGAGCCCGCTCATCAATATCTTGACGCCGTCGCCTTCGCGGCCGAGGACGTTCTCCGCGGGCACCTCGCAGCCGTCAAACACGAGCTCGCAGGTATTCGAGCCGCGCATGCCCAGCTTGTCGAGTTTCTGCGCCGTCGAAAAGCCCTTCATTCCCTTTTCGATCAAAAACGCGCTAATGCCGCGCGAGCCCGCGCGTGCGTCGGTTTTCGCATACACGACGAGCGTATCGGCGTCGGGCCCGTTGGTGATCCACATCTTGTTGCCGGTCAAGATGTAATAGTCGCCTTTGCGATCCGCATGCAGCCGCATCGACACGACATCGGAGCCAGCACCCGTTTCGCTCATCGCAAGCGCACCGACGTGCTCGCCCGAAACCAGCTTCGGCAGATATTTGCGCTTCTGCGCTTCGCTGCCGTTGCGCCGGATCTGGTTGACGCACAGATTCGAATGCGCGCCGTACGAAAGCCCTACCGACGCCGACGCGCGGGAGATTTCCTCCATCGCCACGATGTGCGCCAGATAGCCCATGTGCGTACCGCCATAGGTCTCCTCGACGGTAATGCCGAGAAGTCCGAGGTCGCCCATCTTGCGCCACAGGCCCGCGGGAAATTGGTTCGAGCGATCGATATCGGCCGCGCGTGGCGCGATCTCGTTCACAGCAAACTGATGGACCGTCGCGCGCAGCATGTCGATGTCTTCGCCGAGCGCGAAATTGAGTGAGGGAAAATTCAGCATGATCTCCTCTTCATCAGCCGTCCGCCTTATCATGCAGGACGATCAACGTCTGTTGCATCAGCGCGACGAGCGTCCGCTGGTTGCCCGTCTCTGCATAAACTTCACCGCGGGTGATCGCAGGCGTCCGACCCGCTTTCACGACGTGACCTTCTGCCAGCAAGCGCTCGCCGCCCGCCGGCGCGAGCAAGTTCAGCTTGAATTCGACGGTGAGCACGGAACTGTTCTCGGGAAAGAGCGTAAAGCCCGCGTAGCCGCCCGCTGTATCGACAATCGCGCTGACGATCCCGGCGTGGACGTACCCGTGCTGCTGCGAGATTTCCGGCCGCGGCTTGATCGCAATCGCGCAATATCCCGGACGCAAGGCGACGATCTGCGCGCCGATCAGCGTCATCGCGCCCTGCCGCGCAAAGCTCGACCGCGCCCGTTCGGCGTACCCCGCGAATGCCGGCGTAAAGGTGGCAGAGGCGTTGGACATTGACCTGGACCGGGCGACACCACTGGGCGTCAGACGCTTGTCCCTTGGAGCGTGATTCTGACTTACGTTTACGTAAACGTCAATTAGGGTAAATTCGGGACTATCGGTCGCCCCAAGTTGCGAATTGTCCTTCTTTCGGGAGGCACCGTAGCGGCGAAGCCACAAGCATGAGAGTCGATCATCAGACGCCGGCTACATTGCGCCCGCGGCGAAGGGCGGCGACACGGGGAGCGCTTTTGGCGGCCCCTTCCCGGTTCGCGGCGTCCTCTTCTTTCAGCCTTCGTCGGCAGTCGCGTTCGATACCGTCGATTTCTGCAAGGACGGCGTCGATGTCTTCTTTTTGTTGGAAGAGCCGCGCGCGACGATCGGCAAGCAATGCGAGAAATTTGGAGATCTGCGCGCGTTCGTTGCGTGCAACCTCGTAAAGGTCGAGCAGCTCGCGGATCTCGGACAAAGCAAGCCCGAGACGTTTGCCGCGCAGGATTAGTTTGATCCGCACGCGCTCGCGCTCGCCATAAATGCGCGCCCGACCATTGCGGCGTGGCGTGACGAGGCCCGAATCTTCGTAGAAGCGAATCGCGCGCGTCGTCAGCGCGAATTCACGCGCGAGGTCGGAAATGGAATACGTTGCGCCACCGCCGAAGGGATTCGGCGCTGCGGAACGGCGACTGGTTGGCATGACGGCAAGCGGAACGCAGCGCGATCGCCACGGTTCCGCAGTAAGCGATTGACCCAAGATACCATACCGTCTTCGCCATTCGGATGAATGCTCGATGAGTGCATCGCAGAACGCCGCGCTTGATTATCTGTTCGACGCCCCACCGCCGCCGGGAGAGGTTCGCGAGGTCGCGCCGAATATCGTGTGGCTGCGGATGCCGCTGCCGTTCGCCCTCGATCACATCAATATCTGGTCGCTCCGGGAAACGCGCGGCTTTACGCAAATCGACTGCGGCTACGGCGACGCGCCAACACGCGCATTGTGGTTGCGCCACTTCGATACGACGCTTCGTGGTGAACCGATAACCCGCATCATCGCAACGCATTGTCACCCCGATCACTTGGGTAACGCGAAGTGGCTGTCGGACCGCTTCAACTCACCCGTCGCAATGACCGAGTCCGAATACCTGGCCGCCCATGCAATCATCGATCAACGTGCAACGCATGCGGTAACCGATACATGCGCGCTCTTCCGACGCCATGGCATGACGGACGAGCATCTTGTAGCGCTCGCAGCAAGAGGGAACCACTATAGGAACGGCGTTCCGGAAGCCCCGCAACGCTTCGAGCGGTTGATTGCCGGCGATCGCTTCGAGGCCGGCGGAACGACATGGCACGTCATTGCGGGCTTTGGCCATTCGCCAGAGCATGCCGCGCTTCACGCCGAAAGCGCGGGCGTTCTTATATCGGGCGACATGCTGCTGCCGAAGATCACGACCAACGTCGCCGTTTGGCCCGTCGAGCCTGACGGCGACCCGTTGGCGCGGTTCTTGGGCTCGCTCACGGCGTTCGAAACGTTGCCGCCGGACACGCTGGTCTTGCCCTCGCACGGCCTGCCGTTTCGCGGAATCGCGCTTCGCGTCGCGCAGTTACGCGCGCATCACGCCCTGCGCCTGGATGAGCTCGCCGCGGCGGTCTCCTCCGCGCAGGCGCCCCAGTCGGCCGCCGACGTGATACCCGTGCTGTTTCGACGCCCGCTCGATATGCAGCAGCGGTTTTTCGCGATGGGTGAAGCGATCGCCCATCTCAACCACCTGTGGCACGCGGGCCGCGTCACACGGTTGATCGACGCCGACGGCGGGATCCGGTTCGCCGCGTAAAATAGGTCCCCCACGCTTGACGCTATCGCGTCTGCGCTGCCCCCGAAGGGGGAGTAATTCGCGCCTTGGGACGGCCCTGCGGCGCGAATGTACCGTCGCGAAAACTATTAGGGAGAGTAATGTCCATTCAGTCCACCGCGGAATCAAAAAGCGCCGCGCCGCCACACGATTCGGCCGCGCTTGCCGAATCGCTCGCGTCGGCAGCCGACAAGAGCGCCAAGCTGTTGGGCGAGTTCGCGGCGCGTAACGCCAATGGACCGCGGTCGGTGTTCGGCGACGAGCTCGGTGTCTGCAAAGCGTTCTTCGAGCTTGCGGCAAAGATGCTCGCGAACCCGTATCGACTCGCCGAAGCGCAACTGAACCTGTGGTGGGACTACATGAGCCTGTGGCAGTCGTCGATGTTGCGGATGATCGGCGCGCCGGCAGAGCCGGTCGCCGAACCCGCCAAGGGCGACAAGCGCTTCAGGCACGAGGATTGGCAGGAACATTTCCTGTTC
>Ga0137376_10000861_pt1 | contig 15592 bp, 21 predicted proteins | sample SagtaG_23_FD_104814 | JGI IMG/M metagenome (GOLD analysis project Ga0137376, IMG submission 104814) | Vadose zone soil microbial communities from Sagehorn Ranch, Mendocino, California, USA - Sage2_L_20_16 metaG | ecosystem: Environmental > Terrestrial > Soil > Vadose zone | place: USA...
CAGTGTCCGCTTTTTCTGCGTCCTTCCTCTTTTTGGCCAACCCAACCAAAATCTGTGACGGTGTGCATCTTTTTCCATCCACAGACCATCTTTCCCAAAATCCCTGTGCACCTGATGATGCATGTAGTACCCGTACCCTCCAAGCACCCGTACCCGTGACCCGCGCGGGTTTGCCAAACCCGAGCCAATCCCTAGGCTCGGCTAAAGGGGGTCGGTGAACAAAAACGGAGATGGCTGATGGGGTTGCCGGGAAGCGCGATTGCTGACTAACATGGTAGGTAGGCTGTTCACACAGGTATGGTGCTCATGATTGAGTGATCACTCGTAATCGAGGCGTTTTTAGGGTTCTTGTCCAACATACACATGATTACGGATTTACGAGAGAAGTTCAAAATTACTGATATGGGTGAACCTAGCAAGATCGTCAACATCCAATAAAGGCACAGGGGAAGTAACAATGGAGCACTATTGCTGGAAAACCAGGGACAGGTCTCAATCTCTGAGCAGCAGAGAAACCGGGGGTGAAGACTCCTGACTTGAGGTCTGCTGCTCGCTCTGCTACTAGGTGATGTAGGGCGATGTAGACAATTTGACAGTGATACACCGCGCAGTGTTCTTGTTAACGATGAGGTTAAAGCTAAGGTTGTATTTGCAATGGTTTCAGAGAAGATGGACCCGGAGGCGGCAGTGGCGGTCTCTTGATCCCCATTGGCGCAGGTGGCAGACAACAAGGGGTGTTGGGTGATGATACGCCGTTTCCTAGATACCAAGGATACAAAGTCCACGGGAAATATGCGTAAGCATGTTACATCATGCTGGGATAAAGCAGCACTCGATGCTGCTGATAGCGCGGCGAAGCTGGTGACGTTCGCACGAAAATTGTGGGTGTGAAGCTGAAAGACGGGTCAATCACGGCTTCGTTCGAAAAAAGGGAAAGGGAAAGCGGACTTACTCAAATCGGCCTCTTACATGCGTTGAGATGAAAGCCGAGCTTGTCCGATGGGTATGCGTAAACTTGCGGCCATTTGATATCGTCAATGACAAAGGATTTGGCATCGTGATGAAAACGGGACAGCCAGAGTTGTATATACCGTCACCGGCCACAATTTCTCGAGAAGTTCGGCTGATCTTCACACGGACGCGGCAGAGAATTGCTAAAATGCTGAACGTGAGTCAATTGTTCCATCAGTAAATGAACGCAGCTTACCGCATTAAATCAAAGGAACATGATGGCCGACTGAGTTTTACTACTGATGCGTGGACATCACCTAACCACCGGGCCTAAGTTGCATTGTTTGTTCACTTGGAAAAGGACGGTGCAGCTCTATCCGCGATTTTAGATATTATCGAACTTCCAGAGGTGCGGTGCTTACTTTATGACCCGTTCTTCACTCTTAACCCGTCCTCATCTAGTCCCATTCAGGCGCAAATCTTGCAGCCGCACTTGCAAAGATTCTGGATGAGTTTAAACTATCAAAAAAGGTCAGTAGCTGAATCATACAATAAACAGGAAGAAATGACACATCGTACTATAGATTCTGTGTTTCACTTGCAAAAGCAAATGACAAGATGATTGATGAATTAAAGAAGGTGTTACCAGAGTATGCTGGGTGGTCAACGCATGCCCGGTGCTTTCTACACATGACGAATCTGATTGCAAAGTCTTTACTTCGAGCTTTTGACATTAAAAAGGAAAAGAAAACGATGGAGGAAGATGGAGATGACCGTGATGAGCTTGAAAAGCAGATTGAAGAGCTGAGTGAAGGCTTGGAGCGGGACGAGCAGGCGATGATCGCTGATGCCCAGGGTAGCAACAATAAGGAGGGGCTCGACGACATTGAAGGCTTGATTGACCTGTCCGAGGAAATGGATCCCAGGGAGTCCATGAAGAGTGTACTCGCCCCGTAGCATTAGTGCTTGCGAACATGTGAAGATAATTATTTGCCTGAGTCCTATCGAGCCTGATCGCACATCGTAGCTCTGCAAACTGGCCTTTAAGACCAACAACTTGACCACTATCATTTTGCCCGCCTGGTATGAAGCGTTGGAAAGCCCAAAATTGAAACGACATTGTATTGTATACCGCGTGACGTCCAGATGCGCTGGAATTCTACCTATGACATGCTGTCATTTGCGCTGGAGTACGAAAAGGCAGTCAAGCGCATGACACAGACATGGGATCTGGCCCTGCGCACGTACGAATTAAGCCCCAAGGAGTGGAAGTTGGCACAGCAGTTGTTATGTCGGAAAATCCAGGAACCAATTGTGATCGGTGAGCAATTTTGATGGCATCATGATTGGATCAAAATTATGAGCGATGGTCGCGATCGGATCGTGAAGTTTAGTAGGTCTCGTCTGTGTAGTTGTAATCAACATGTAAACATCCTCCACTCCTTTCAATGCTATCTGTATAGGTCCCTTGAGCAGCCTATCTTGTTAATGAAGCAAAGGGATCGTAAAAACCGGTAATCACAATCATCGTATGCTATGATCATATTCGATCGTAATCCCAATCCTGGATCACCTTGATCACGTGGATCACGCACTGGTGGCATTGTCCCAGTCGAAGAGGAAGAGGAAGTAAAATTCACTTAATTGCTACCTACTACACCGAGTTTTGTATAAGTATTGATGCGTGTACTGACGTTCAATCCATATTGTAACATTGAGCTTTGTTTTTGTTCTTTGACGATGCATCAGCCACTTGGCAAGTATGGGCCGCCACTTCGTGCGGCAGGTCCGAGGCCTTTTCTTACATTCTTATTACTAGCCTTAACATTCTCCAGATATATCGGATCGTCTTCATCTGTTTCAGTGAGGAAGAGGGCGAAAGCGGACCCGTACTAGTAGCTACAGCGGGCAGCTGTGACGTGGCAGTGCCCATGTTTGGCACAGCGTGCCAAGTCGCGCCTCGGCAACCGGCTATTCGGTTTACCGAATCTTAACGGCGCGTTACAAATGGCCAGCCAAATTGCGCTTATAAGACCGAAGCCTTCGTTACACTACGGCCTCGGAAAAGCGGCCTTAGCGGTGTAAAGAACAGAGTTCGTCGTTCCGAGCGTAGACTATACCGCAGTTGCCGCTTCTCGACACTGATAGCGCTTAAAGATTGGTCGATACGTGGGGTTCGTTCAGTACCTCAGTAACTCTGCTGCTTCTGCATGTACGCGTCCCGCACTGCGCCGAGAGCTGGGAGAAAATCAGATGATCGTGGGGCGAAGAAGCATTCGGAGGTGGAGGGCTCTCGGTAAAGTAAGGAAAGTCTACGCCGTGTCATCTGATGGATATTTCCCTAAGAGAATCGGATGGGGTGATGGTGATGCGGCGGCGGCATGCCTTAGGGGCTCGTGTATGTGTTAGCTATGCCATAGCACTCAGGCATTGGCAAAGGGCCCGGGGCGAATGATCCGTGAAAAGGTTGCGCAGGCAACTATCTTTGTCCCAACGTTCAAGGACCTCCCTGAAGCTTACTGGGATAAACTTTAGTGATATCAGATAGACTTAAGACTACCCGGTAACAGCCTGAACAGTAGTCTTAGTCTAATACTATAAGGACAATGATGCGTTGATAGGATTAGTCTAAGAACATGCTCAGTTTGTACGCTAACATTCAACTGTCATAGACTGAGCCTACGATAGATTTCAAACATTTTAGAACACACTGAGTACTAGACATAGTAGCCGAGCCTATGATAGATTTTAAATACCATCTGAGACTATGGGTTGACTTGAACTACGTAAATAAGCAGCCTATAGTGATAGGCTCTAGTATCTACACAGAAGGTCACGGTTAAACATTGTCTAGTGATAAATATTAAACTCACCGAGTTATCGGACGTTTGTTTACATGCTTGTTCTTGTATCCATCGGCATGCAACCTGGTTATAATGATTAGCTGATAAAGGGCGTTATAAAAAGGGACTGCTTACCTATCGGACGCGCGCTTCCCAGGCTCTGGCAGCGGAATCTTGTTTTTTTTGGATGGGGGCTCGACATTAGGCGGAACACGTTCTTGACGCTTGCACTTGACAGGTTGTGCAGTCGATGTAACATTTGGTGGTAGTTTAGTCAAATTTGGCGTAATGACAGCCTTTTTTGCATGGCGCTTGCGCTGTGCTTTCGGTGGCTGCTCCTGTTCTGTGGTAAGTGTAACTGCTGGACTGTCAGGGGTATTAGACACCGCAGAAAGGGCTGAAGCGATCGCAAACGCCATTTGTTTGTCCGTCAGGCAATGTTGGTGGGGACCTTCGGTTGGGGTGGAGGATGGTACTGTCAGGCTGGCGTTTTGTAACGTGTTGATTGGGGCCGCTGTTGGGTTGGTTATCTCTTCCATGTCACTACCATTATCAGGTGTGATCAGTAAGCGCCAAGCACAGTCTCAGAGTCATCATCAACGTTACAATCAGCCTGGCCGGGAATATAAACAATATGTTTGTTTGTGCCTCGCTCCGGTGCAGAGTCCTCAATGATGGGAGCCGTAGCCACACGGCCGTCTTTGGCTACGCATTTCGTGAGAACAGCGTGTTGAATTAAATTATTAATAGACTTACAAGGCAACGCTGAGGATACGAAACCTCGGAAACGATCGCAAAGATCTTTTTGAATATCTGGTATGTGCGTCCCGAAGTTTCTGACCTGATGCTCCGAAGATACAGTAGAGCTAGAATATATTATCAAATATCAAGTAAACCTGGCACGAGAGCAAATGCATACCTGAAGGTAACTATTTCTGCGTTTTCATCTTGGTATGCGCCAAGAACGAAGAAAAGTGAAAACACTGTTGCCGTGTCCGCCCCAATCCCACCCGCAAAGTCTCTTGAGTGCAATAGCCGTGTTGGTGGCAATATCCTTCTGCGATCTAATTACGGCGGTTAATACAGAGAATGAAATAAATATATAGATCAGATCTCACGCGTATATCTCCGATTCATCAGGAGGGCCACGAGCTTTCATGTTGAACGTCTTCGCCTCCTCTTCATACTTGGCTTGTGTCTCTTCATCAGCGTCATCATACATCTCATTTCGTATACGGTAGTAAATCTGTAAATTATCCTTCGATGACGCAACCGTCCTTTCACAGGCTCCCCCGTGCAGCCGGCTACACTAATAGTTTTACGAATCATGAGAAAGTGTCCATGTGGTTTGTCTTCATCCCTAAGAAGCTCGTGTATCCCTAGAGATACAACAGGCTAAGACTTTTGTTGGCGTTTTGTCCGTTACCTTGCTTGCAAGGTTTATTCGTTGTGAACTTTTCTCTCAAAATAAAACCAGGTTACATATTCAGAGGGCCACTGATCGGAAATGTGAATGTATCCCCTAGCCGCCACCGGGGATCATGGATTGATCTTTAACGAGATAGTTAGTATATGGTATACGTTGGGCTTCAATGATCAGTCACCTCCCCATTGACTTGGGACTTCTTTGGGTAACGAATCACCGCACTACCCACATCATCATGTCACGGTCACATGTCATGCACACTTATACCCATGTACGCTGCCTGTGATGTTCAAGTGATGGCTGCTCCCGCTCCTGCCCCTGCCCCCGCTCCAGACTTTGATCGGATCCAACAAGAATGGGACACAGTCTCCCAATCATCCCGCCACATTAACGACGAGCTTTCACTCCTTCCGCCTTTTTTGGCCCAATTCAACAGACAAGAGGACCTACGACAGCGACTGGATCAGCATCTTGAGCAGGTGAGAAGCAACTGGAGGAGAATAACCAATATCCTTACATTAACCAGGTGCTGCGGGCTTTGGACCGCATGGAGGAGAACTCCTTTCGTCGAGCAAGCAACATCCACCTTGGATTTGCTGACCGGCTGTCTATACCCACCCGCCGCACTGGGCAGGAGGTCAACCTAGGAGTCGGTTACTGGTCTAGTGGCGTTTGCATTGACAAGATTGCGGATGCGACCCGTAAGTCCATCATTGCTCCCCAAGCCTGCCGCTGACAGGGTTCATCTACAGTTGAGCAGATGAACGATTTGATTAATAGAATGGGATTAAATTTGCCACCGGGAGCAGCACTTTTGCCAGATAAGAAAGTAAGTCTAGCATCCTCCTCCATACCCTTTTCTAAGCTAGTATGGGTTAGAAATATGTAAGGAAGTATCTCGGGATTCATACTCATTAGTAGTGCGTTGAAGTATGACGGATACAACCTCGGACTCCGGCATATCTGGCGCGTGCATATGGACTTGCCATATCCTCTCGGATATGTATTTCTTCACCTCTTGTTTCTTATCATGTACCTAGCTTGATTGTATTCCAATTCCAATAGGTACATCTACAATATATATAGATCTCGTTTGTATTCCACTGATCAGGAAAAACGGAATTACCTTGCTTGCAAGGTTTATTCGTGTCGAACTTTTATGCCAAAATACGACCAAATAACCCGGCTTCCTCCTTCACGGCCGCCGTGTCTGCCGCTTAGCCCCTCGGCTTTATCATCGAGACCGTGCCGCCATTGTGCTCCACCCGCTCTTTGGCCGTCAGAGCTTCCCGCCCTCGCTTTGAATGTAGGAGTCCAAGATCGTAGAGAGCATTCAATATTCAGGCCCCATCCCGATACAATGGTCGGAAATTTTACGGATCGTTCTGACCTTCGCTGTCGTCGCCGTCTCTGGTGGCCTCCACCTCTTGTCTGGGTTCCACCATCCTAGGTTCTCGTCCCGTCGCTTCGCCCCTTCACTCGCAATCTGATAACGTTTCAGGAGACATGTCGGCCCCCTCCACTTCCTCGCGCGAAGAGTCGTACAATCGCCTTTCAGCGATGCACGTGAAAACCCTCGTCACTATGCCTCCCACTTTTGTGGACTTCCATCCACTGATCGCCAATACAAGCATGAGCTCGTATTGTGGATTCTCCAGAACTCGTCTCAACAAATTCTAAACGTGATCCTGTCATTTGCAGCGGCAAGAGATGTACAGGACGATCGTAACCGTCGAAAACGAGTCCGGGAGTCTGTCGACGTCGAAGATTCCGAGCGGGATGCCATCCGTGTACGGGAAGACCAGCCTCCGAACCCCTCAGTATTTCTCGAACTTCCGTCAGACGTGGAGATCAAGAGCTGCTATCGTGCCTTCTACGAATCCACTTCCAACGCGCGCCTCCGATCCGGCGTTTGTGGTGTATGTGGGAGAAGGGCCTTTTATGACTCGGATCAATTAAAATGGTTCTCGCTACAGCGGATCCCCAACAGACATCGTCTGGTTCCTTCTGTCCCTCACCCCGCACATCAATTGTACTTCGACCTGCTTCTCGAACCAACCGCAACTCAAAACACGCCCGAGGGTTTTTGTTCAAATTTGTCGTCACTGCATTGGAGAGTTGAAGTCTGGAGAACGTACTCATCCCCCTAGGAGGTCCCTGGCTAACAAGCTTTGGATAGGGGAGGTTCCCGAGGTCTTGAAACGGTTGAGCTTTCCAGAACACTTACTCATCGCTCTGGTCTATCCCAGAGTTTTCGTGTTTAAATTATTTCCGAGACGATTGAACAATCGGTACTTTGGAGGTGACAACCCCACCCTCCAACGCGCCATGCGCGGCAACGTCTGCAGCTACGAGCTTGATGCCCCTGGCATCGCCGACATGGTCCTGGGCAATTTGATGCCACGCCGTCCTTCGGTACTTGCGTCAGTGATTCAAATCACGTTGTTTGGACAGCGACATTTACCCGATAACTGGATGCGCAACCTGTTTCGCGTGCGACGCCGATATATTTGGGAAGCCCTCGTATGGTTGAAGGCAAACAATCCGTTTTACCAAAGTGTCAACATTTCGTCAGTCAACCTGGACTCGCTTCCTATAGACGGGGTCCCGTCCGAATTAATGACGATTGCCCGTCGACTGGACGATCTGGATGTCATACGTGACCTGAATGATTCTTATGTCCCAGACGAGGACGACGAAATGGGTAAGCTCTGTTCCCTCCGTTTTACTTCTGATCCTTACCATTGCGCAGAGGAAGGCGACGACGATCCGGACACCTCTTCAGACGATGACTCGGACCGTGGGGACGATGATCCCGCGTCCTGTACGGCAAGCCTCCTTTCCCTCACCGATCTCATTTCCATAACCTTGGTCTCTAGTGCCTCCCGAGGTGTTTCCTATTCAAATATCGGGCGCGATTGACACAGATCTAAGATCCGTATCGTCCTCCGAACTCTTGCGGAACGGCCTGTCCAACTTGTGCCCCAATTCACGAGAGCCCCCTTATGCCGTCCGGCACGGAATGCGGCCAGTCTCGGATTTCCCAAACTGCGAAGGGAAATCCAACAGCTCCCGCTCTCCGACCGTAACCTCACATCATCTGTTCGAAAGGGCGTTTCCCTGCCTGTTCCCTTATGGCGAGGGTGGCTTGGAATCACCACGTCCTGTGCCGATTTCATTCCAGGAGCATGTCAAATGGTGTCTTCTCTATCACGACAGGAGATTTCGTACGAACGAGACCTTTCCATTTGTCGCCTTCAGAATCTTACGAAAGCCTGAAGCTCTGATGTCTGCCCGTCTCCAAATGAGGCGTTCGACGTTTCAACGGGACGCCCGAATCCTATCCTCCATAGATGTTGCACACTTGGACCAGGCTCAAGCCGAGGAATCAAGGGGTCAACCTATTTCGGACCCCGTTATACGTTTGCTGTACAAATACCTTTATGCGGTGGCTGGAAGAGTTGTTGGCACCGACCAGAGAAGATATCAGTTAAGAAGTAAAATTCGTTCCATGTCCCTCGCCCTCAATCCCCCCTCTCCCTGTGGATTACCATCAACCCGTGTGATCTGCATGATCCGATTGCTCAAGTACTTGCCGGGGTGGATATAGATATGGACCAGTTCCTCGCCACGACGGGTCCTAATAAGGAGGAAAGAGCCATCAACATCGCAAACGATCCTTTCGCTTCCACCTTGTTCTTCAGGACCATCATCACCCTCGTGCTTGAAACCTTGTTCGGCATCCACGCTACCGGGCGGAAAATCACTCGACAGAAGGGAGTATTTGGCTATGTGAATGGTAGAGCTCAGTGATTAACGTGACATTTAGTCACATGTCAATTTCACGCATGTTATGAACATGTTAGTAACAGGTTACTAACCAGCGTCTCCGCTGGGGGGTGTTACTTATATGTTAGAAATAATGTACTCCAGCTCAGATGGTTTAGCATATCTGGTGGGGATAGTAATGCTTTGCTACGTCGATTTTGTTGTTTGAGCACACAACAAGCCTGAGAGCGCCCGGGCTGGATATAGGTGGAAGTTTCCACGCAATAACACCTCATCCACCTAACGTCGACCGACCAGTATGTCAGTCATCAAGGCTACACTTGCACTTGCTAACACACAGACAGTCGTATAATATTTTTTAACTTATTTAGGAACAATATTGGGCCACATAACATCGTCCCGACACGCTATCATTACCCTAGGTCCTCAACTAACTCTACCCTAAGGCCGGGCCTACCTGTTGACCAGTAACATTGCCTGCGCTGCTCCCATTATCACCAATCCTCCATGGACCGGTTTGAATACCTTAAAACACTCTTTGATCTCCTTCCCGACACCTTCCCATCACCTCAAGTATCGGATTCCGAGTTTTCTCGGCTCGACCCTTTTGAGCTCGAGCCAAATCTCCTCACGCGGACTAAAGGCGATGTCCCCGAGGCCGTCTCACAGCATCTTCACGCTATCTTCTATTCAGATGGCAAAATCAGCATCACAGAACGTGGCCCTGTGATTAGCACCGTCGTACCAGTGCTAAAAACTTACTTGGAAGAGTTTCCGCACCATCACAAACTTTTGCGATGGCGAGAGCATCTGATCAAGGCACTTGAAGGCATTCTCCGGGAACATGGGATCGCAGTGGTGCAGGTGCGTCACTTAGTATTGCTATCAATAGATCTGCAATCTCATCAATTACCACAATCAGGACCCTGCTTTGATGAATGCCTTTCCTAATACAAACGGCATCAATAGAGAGGAATCAAAAGCCATTCCAAGAAAACGTAGAAGGGATAATAGCGATGACGACGAAACCGGCGATGTTGAGAGTCGAGAGAAGGTTAGTTGTGCCTGATCTGGCATTGTCAGCCCCGTGATGATAACGATACACAGCCCGCTCGCGCGCTATTAAAAGAATTGATTGTCAAGCCGCACAAACCTGCGGGGCGAGGAAAGCCTGGTGACCCAATCATCGAGAAACTCTCAATTAAGTATGTACACAAGGATACCAGCAAACCTTGCTATTCTTGTATCGCTGTAGACGACGGTTGTAAATTCCTCCGATCTGGCAACGCGCAAAAGGACCGTGTCGTTAAACATGCCGCTCACTGTGACCATGTTAGCAAAGAGCTCAAACAGCTGGTTGATTCCACAGCAGCACAGTCATCCCTGGGCGCAAAACTTGGATCAAATTCACAGGCTCAGGTCGATGTAGCTTCGGCAGCCTATCTTGAATCTGCTACTGCGGGGCTGGGCGGCAAGATGCACAGTGCGAGATACCCACATTACTTAACCTGGGTGACTGTTGTCATCACGTTCAACTCACTGTTAAGGATATCAATCACATTGGAGAGTTCCGAGAGGTAATGTATGGTTTCCTGGATAACCGAACCTTGCTGATATTGAGACCAATACTACTAGTTCATCAAGACATTGAAAGCCGCAATCAGATTCTTTACAACGTCTAATTTCTCTTCAGCTCACCTCAAAAACGCACGCCAGGATGTTGGGCTTGGCCAAGGGCTTATCAAGATTGGTAAAACCGATTCGTTACACACTGGTCGGCCTCTGTCGCCCTTGAGAAAAACTTGGAGTTAATCAAGGGGCTCATTCACGATGGGACGATAAAGCCAAAGGTGTGTACCCTCCGCAACTCCGCTGAGTCCTGACTAAATCGTGATTCTGATTAACTTGTTTGAATAGGACAAAATGATACGGGAACTCTTTATACAGAACGCACCGTATCGCAAGTTTCAATCAATCCTCGCCATTTACATTGAGATTATTGAACCGCTTGCACGGGCGTTATGGTCCTTGGAATCCCCACATGCAAATGCAGCGGATGTCTATATTTTCTGGCTTGCAATCGCAGCAAAGCTTAGAAAACTTTTTTCTAAGGGTGAAGCCATTACAGGAATAACGCCAGGCATATCAAAAGCGGTGTCTACCATCGTATCTCAGCGTTTCAAAGCATTTGTCAATGAGTCACCGACAGATATCTACTTTACTGCCTTTTTTTTACATCCAAGTGCGTCGGCGTCAGTTAAACTGATCTTTAAGCTTCTCCACTGATCTTTACTGTTTATACAACATTTAGGCTATGCTACATCAGACGCATTGCTGTGTCCCGCATCTGTATCACATACTATACGTATCCCAGCCACCCAGATCCAACCATTGCCAGCGGATGTCCCATATCCCAGCGCTTTTCAAACGTGCGAAGGAATATTTGAAGAAGATGCTGCGTGATGAAGCTGAATACTATAAAGCAAACCTGACAATGCAACCATCGCCGATTGGCCAGATCATCAGCAAGCTTGGAGAGAAAGTTGTCGTCGAGAAGTTCCGGATACAGATCCTAGCCTATGCACGACGAGAATACCCATTCCAAGGGCTGATTAATGGCTTGAACGGAGAGGCTGGGAACATTCTCACATGGTGGAGAGATTTTTCGTCTCACCCCCTTGCGCAAATTCTCGCAGTAAGTGTGACGGACATGTCAAGAAATCTGTACTTATTTGCCAAAATGTAGCTTCTCGCTACCAAAATATTTTCGACACTTGTAAACTCAATGCCTGATGAAAGAACCGGCTCACGGCTCACTTGGCTCAATTCACCCACCCGTTCAAGTCCTCATGTGGAGACATTGATAAACATGATTCAGGTAGGGCAATGGTATGGCTCTCATGTCGTAAGTTTCATCCTGCACTGCCTTCGCCGTTCAGCTATTAATTTCAGTCAGACAGAGATTCCGCGCAAACGCATTCGTAAACCGACGGTCTCATTCATTGATGTCAATCGAGAATTTGCCAATCGGAGCCCGAGCAGAAGCTTGGACTCTGGCAACATTCAAGTTGACATGATTGACCATGACGACGATTCAGATTCAGATACCGACGAAGCCGACACTGAAGATAATTTGATTCAACCAATACTAGATGGACTCGAAGCGCTTGATATTGATACTGACTCGGATATCAATATCAACTCTGAATTCTTGTCTCAGTTCCTCACCGAGGGTGGTTCCCCAACCCAGAACTCTCAAACAACAGCAATAGCTGCAACTGGTGACGAGAACCCCTCGAATGAAGGAGCCAACTGGGATTCTGACTAGATTCATCCGTTTTTAACATCTTAAAAAATATTTAACATTGTTAAATTTTAAAATTAACGTTGTTACATATGTTAGTAACATGTATGTTAATAACACGTTACAAACATGCTGTTAAATAGCCTATGAAATGCTGAATAATTACTAACCTGTTACTAACAGGTGGGATATTAAATCACCGAGCCCTAGTGCTCCCAGATATAGAGGAAATTTGCTTTCGGGGGGCATCTTCACCCGTGCATCTACGTGCGGTAGTCTTTGTCCGGGCCATGGGAGGAGATGGAGAATCAGAAGGAGAAGTGACAGTGGTTTCCAGCACGTATACGTAGTAATAGTCACCTGCAACCTGTAAAGGTGAAGAAATCGCCACACTAGACGGAATTCTAGTCTCACGTGACAGGGAATGTTGTTCGTCCCCAGTCGCAACGTTCAAGCCCGCACATTCGTATGTTACATCGATGGCTGCCATCTTCGGCGCCATGATGCTGCAAGTCCACTTTGATAGGCTTGCTTTAACTTGTCGAGGTGACTCCTTGGGGGGTTCAACAATTGCGCGTGACGCGTTCTCCAGTCGCAATATTCAAGCTCGCGCATTCGTATGTTACATCGATGGCCGCCATCTTCGGCGCCATGATGCTGCAAGTCCACTTTGATGGGCTTGCTTTAACTGCAAGTGCTGCCTTCGGATCTGGCGCAAGGAGCCTTTGACCAAATCATCGACGTCGCAAAGCGTATCCTTGCACCTGCAAGGTTTTACCTCCGTCAGCACTCTCAAGAGCCTGACGGGTCTGCAGGGTGATCAACCTCAATGGAACGCGAATTCCCGGCTAGCTCTTTAAATCCAAACAGCGTCTCTGTTATCTACTCACCGCAAGAACCGCATACCCGCAGACAACAAGGCTTTCAAGCCTTCCATTTCCGAGGGCGAAGGCTCGGAAGAATACTCGGACGACGGCAAGGGTCTTCGTAGAAGAAGAAAGAAAAAGAAGGACGGGGTTGTCGGAGGTCCGCGACAACACTCCCAATCATGTCAGCAGATAAGAGAAGAAAGGGTATAGGAGGAAAGAGTGGAAGAGGTGACGAGGACGATGATAGTAAGAGCGAGGGCAACACAGCAGCCGAAAATGTCAGTTTCATTTGTCTTTTAAACACGATCGTGGCTGACCAACAGTTACTAGGCATCCAATCCGTGAACCTCTGCATCTCGGATATCCATTCCACCTGAGCCCCTGTTCGTGGGTAACGCATCCCTTGATGATACCGAACAAGGACTACAGTCTACAATCAGAAGCTCCAGTCCCCCGATCTAATTCCAAGTCAGCCACATAACCCCTTTTCAATAGGTGCTTTCCTGGGACGATTAATCCATTTGATGGTCAGGACGTCCCTGAACACACTCGTATTCTTGGTGCACATCTTATCTGGCCTCTTCTTTGTCATTGGTCAGATACTGGAAACGATAGTTGAAATCATCCTAGTTCGCCCATTCCGCATCCTAGGTCTCGTAGGATCACCATCTCCCGAACCAAAATGTCCCACCAGAAAGTACTTCATTATCGGCCTTGCCATCCTCAGTGTATGGTACGCGATCCAGGAGCCGAACAACTTGCCCTTCTCCATTCCTTCCATCTCCATCCCCTCCCTCTTCAGCGGCAAAGGTAGATCCAGCCACGACCAAGTTTTCGTCGCTCAAGATGTTGTACCTGCCAATTTTGCTGAACTCATCGCACGCTTGAAAGTGATCAAGTCCGCCATGCCAGATCTGTCCCTCACTGATGGCTGTCGTGCAAGTAGCTATGACGGTCTTTTCTGACGCTTGTACAAGTTGGCAGATCGTTTTTCGTGCGAGGCGAGGGAGCAGAAACGCATATTGGATATCGTGGATAGAAGTGTTTGAGAGGGTGTCGAAGGTGCCATTCGGCGCATTGAAGAGAACGTGGAGCGGAAGGCGTCGATATAAAGAAAGGTGGAAGAGAGCGTCATCAACCCCGTGAAGGAAAGTAATGGACGGAGTCGCGACCGGCGAGCTAAACAGCGTGAAGAAAGAAATGGAGCTATTAAGGCTACTACTTCCCCGAGGAATGGAGGAAACGACGAAGAGGCATGAATTAAACTTCGTCTCTTAGAGGAACGACTGGGCGAGATCGAAGGCGACGTCAAGGATGCAATAGAGCTCGACACAAAGGCCCTCGTGCCCGCGACATCCACAACCCCTCCGAGTTCTGGCACACCCTGATGGACAAAATTTTCGCCCTCCAAAGGCTCTCCATCATCCGCCATCATGCTTAAATTGTCCGATGGACAAGACATCACACCAGATCGTCACCTCCATCCTCACGCATCTTCACCAAGACGTGTTGACCATCCCCAACTACGCGCTCTTCTCAGTGGGTGCGCAGGTGATCCTGTCGTTGTCCTCTTTGCTCCATTCATCGGAGTGGTAACTCGGCGAGCCTTTTCAGAGTACACAATCATGTCTATCATACTATCCTCGACTTGTTACGTATCAACTGGCGGCCACCGCTCTCGGGCTGTCCTGCTGCTACGGGAACTGGTTAGGATTTGAACTATCGCTCAAGCGGGTAGGAAATCCGTCAGAGATGTAGTGGGTTCAGTTCAGCTGACTAATCATTTCTCTTCTCATTTTCATGTCAGTGCAGTGCTTTTTTCATGCCCCTTTACTCGCTTGTTGCAGTAGTTGAAGCTGTATCGTATCGGTATGTCACTGAACCTTTGCTGCCATGGTTATGCTCAATATCTCCCATGTGTGGGCCCCTCCAGCGAGTTTGTTGGCAGTTGGGATATTCCATGGGTATAGCCATACAGTAATAACCATTGATTTCATGTCGCGACGATAAGATAAACACAGCCTCTGACTTGCCAAGCGCAGCAGCAGGCCCGTATTATTATTAACCAAGTTGACAAAATTGGCAGTTGCTGGGCGCTGAGCGCTGAGCCCTGCCGCAGGGTGGGAGGTAAGCTCAAAAGCACGTGAGCCATGGCAGCGCTGTTCATATACGTTCACAATTCATATTGTATTCCCGATGGTTGACCTGCCAAATGCGTGGCATTCCTAGCTCGTTTTCTGTTGAGTTTCTCTCGATGAGGGTAACGCCATGGCAACATTGCATGTGATCTCATTTTGGACCTCAAACTATGGCTTCATCAGGGTCGAAACGCCAATAAATTTTAAATTATGACATTAGTCAGATCTAGGTCCGCATATCCAAGGACCACATCACAACCCACTCACTTCTA
>Ga0137376_10000865_pt1 | contig 15557 bp, 14 predicted proteins | sample SagtaG_23_FD_104814 | JGI IMG/M metagenome (GOLD analysis project Ga0137376, IMG submission 104814) | Vadose zone soil microbial communities from Sagehorn Ranch, Mendocino, California, USA - Sage2_L_20_16 metaG | ecosystem: Environmental > Terrestrial > Soil > Vadose zone | place: USA...
AGAGCGCTTACCCGACGTCTGAATTCCGACTCCTGATCTCTGACTTTCTGTCCTCTGACCTCTGACCTCTGTCCTCTGACTTCTGACCTCTGACTTCTGTCTCTATCTCGGCACTTCCGCGCTCTTCAAAATGTCTGTGATAACGGCATCGGGAGTGGCGCCGTCGAGTTCAGCCTCGGCGCGCAGGGTCAGTCTGTGGCGTAACACCGGACGGGCCACGTCGCGCACGTCATCCGGAGTGGAAAACTCACGGCCACGAATTGCAGCCAGGGCTTTTGCACACAAGAGCAACGCCACTGAGGCGCGAGGACTGGCGCCGTAGTAAATGAAAGGATGCGTGCGCGTTCGCCGAACCAGGTCCACCGCATAATGCTGCACGCCGGGCTCCATGCGCGCAGTGCTCACCTCACGACGACAGCGAGAAATAGCATCCGCGTCCGCCAGTGGCTCAATATCAACTTCATTCAGGCGTCTGGAATTAAACCCGGCGTTCCAGTTCGCCACCACCTGCCGCTCATCTGCTTCGCCCGGGTAGCCGAGCAGAATCTTCAACATGAAGCGATCGAGTTGGGCCTCAGGCAAGGGATAAGTTCCTTCATACTCGATGGGGTTTTCCGTAGCGAGTACCGTAAAGATGGGAGAGAGTTGGTGCCCGTCGCCGTCGATCGTTACCTGACGTTCTTCCATCGCCTCCAGCAATGCTGCCTGCGTCTTGGGGGGCGTGCGATTAATTTCATCAGCCAGCAGGATGTCGGTGAAGATTGGCCCAGGCCGAAGATTGAAAGTCGAGGTTGCAACATTGAAGACGTTGGTGCCCGTGATATCTGAAGGCATCAGGTCAGGCGTGAATTGTATGCGCCCAAAATTGGCATGGATGATGCGCGCCAGCGTCTTCACGGTCAGTGTCTTGGCGGTCCCGGGAACGCCTTCAATCAGAGCATGGCCTTCCGCGAGGAGAGCTACCAGGATCTGCTCAATGGGCTCATCCTGGCCAACCACGATCTTGCTCAGTTCGCGACGTATGTGTTCGATAGTTGAGGAGACGTATTCAATCATTTGGTTTTTTCAGTGACTGATTTTTGAGTGGAGTATTTCGAGCTTTGTACTTTGAACTTTGTATTTTGGTCTTTGGTCTTGGGTTTTTGCTTTCAGTTTCAGATCTCAAATTTCAGATCTCAAATAAGAAAAGATAAAAGCTCAAGAGCCCAAGGCTCAAACCGCAAAGCCCAAGGTTCAAAGCCCAGGATCAGAGTACAAAGATCATCTTTCGTCAAATGTTTTGCCCCGACTGCTTCACGTCCCGCGAGCGCATGCGCAGGCCCAGGGCCCCTTCCACTTCCCGCAGCCGCTTCACTAACTGAATCGACTGCCGTTCGCTGATCGGCTCGCCATTGATCGCTTCCTCCGACTGCCGCATCAAAGTCTCTACCTGGTGTGCGCTAAACTTCGAGCGCGCCGCTACTCGCGCAGCAATCTGCGCGCGCGAACTGTTGTAATCCACTCCGGCATACCGCGCCAGCACCCTTCTGGTGCGCGAATAAATGTTTTCAATTGCCAGATCAAAGGCCCGGGCGCGCTGTTGTAGTTCCGCCATCGACGCAACAAATTCCAAACTGGATCTTCGATCAACCTGTGGCAAGGGCAAGGGGCGAGCAAACCGTCGCCCGCGCGTCCACAGCACGAGAAGAATCAGGAGCACCAGCTGACCACAGATTGCCAGCACAGGAGTGCCCTCGAAGTAACTTACAAATGGGTTATGAGTTGCCCCACGGCCCTGATGAAATTCGTCAAAAGCAATAAGTCCGTCAGAAGTTACGAGAAGATTTATGGCAAGTTGGAGGTTGTCCCGGAGACCAATGCCCGCATTAGCGACGATAAAAGGATCGCTAAGTAAGATTATCCGGCCTTTGCCGTGAAGATAGTCAAGCAGCACGACCGTATTCGCCGCCGTCAGGTGAACCACCGGAGCGGGCGAACCGCCGGACGAAGAGTCCACAATCGCACCCTTGCCGGAATTTACCGGTGGCGGTTCATCAACATACTCATCGTCAGCTTCGCCTTCGGAACCACTTTGATCTGACGCTTTCGTCGCCCCCTTGTTTGCCTCTTTTTTCGTTTTTCCGTTTGACGTGAAGAACTTGATCGAAGAAAAAAACTTCGACGGCATGACTGACTCAACATCGCGAGTGAGAAGCGTTGGCAGCACCGGAGAGATTGGCTCCACGCCTTCCGTCATTTGCTCCGGATGCGCCGGATCGACGCCAAAACCCGGGAAATTGAGAAGTTCTGTGGTGACTCTCCAGTCTCCTGAAGGCGGCAGCAAATAGTCCTCAGGCCGCCGATCAATAATCACCAACCGCCCGCCTCTTTCAACCCAACCCACGAGACTCTTTGCCTCTTCCTCCTCAATGGAAACGCGCGGCGTGCCGACAATAACAAAAGTCCGAATCTTCTCACCGCTGCCTCCCAGCAATCGATCGGGAGTCTCGCGCCAGCGCATTACGTTGTAGCCTGACTCGCTGAGAAAGTCGTAGAGCGCGCGGGTGCCGGTCGCTCCGGCATTGTAGGTGGATCTGTTGGGAGAAAGTTCCGAATCCTGCTGCTCTTCCTTGGTGACATAAGCCGCGGAGTTGATCACGATCAAAACGCCAATCGCAACCACAATAGTTATTATTACTCCCAGTCGCTGACGCATAAGCGCTTCTTATCCCACTCTAAGCATTGCCCCTTCCCGCAGGCCAAAAAAGGGGATACAAACCAACCGTCAGACTCCCGACTCCAAACTGTAGACTCACCTGAGCGCTTGCCTGTAGGCGGAGCGAAAGGCCAGCCAATCATTTTCGGTGGCCTGGGCCAGACCGTACCAATGACGCTCAAAGCTGTCGGTCAAGTGTTTGACGTTGCCGTAAAGAGGCTCGACCTGCCGCATGGCGCGCAGGTAGTCACGATTTGTTTTGTATTGCGCCAGGCTGATGATCTTTCGCTCTCCTAATTCGACCAGCAACGCGATGTAAGCTTTACGGATTGCGGCGCGCAACTCACCTCGGCGGGCCAGTGCTTCGGCCTCCGACAAAAGATCGAAGGCCGACTGATCGGGCTCCAGACGTTCTCCCAACACGATTCGCGCCTTGGCTTTAGCTTTCTTTTTTGGTCTGCGAGTACGGAGCATTCGCGGCAGGAATAACTTCAGGACAAAAGCTAAAACACCCAGCGCCAGCGCGATCACGAATATTTGTGCGGTCTTGCTAATCACGGTCGCGCTGCCGGTGGAGACCGGTTGAGGTTTCGGGAGTAGACTCCGGAGCCATTTTGAAAACCGATCGACCAGGCGCGACAATGCACTCTCCTCGTTGACCTTCCTGGCATACTCCGGCCGTTGCAAAATCTCCGCCAGCTTACGACGCTCATCAGTTTTGTTGCCTATGGTTGCGGAAGCCGGGTTCTCAGTTTCTGAAATGCGTTCATCAACTGCCTTCAGGCGTTCCGTTGTTCTCCTCAGTAAATCGTAACGTCCTGCAGTTCTGTCAGCCGCGTATTTGTCGAGCTCCCGATGCAGCCAGGAATTGTCTACACTGAAAGTTGTGCCATTCCAGTCTACCGACTCGGTCTGGGGCAATAGCGTCCGTACACTTGCGACAGTTTGAACGTCGCGTGTTTCATACGCCGCCGTGCTTTCAGTTTCATCAGACTGGGCCAGACTATCTAGCGCCGTTACGGCTTGCCGAATCCGCCTGTGATAGTTGCTAACGGGAATGGCAGAGACAGCCTGGGCCAGGAGAAGTAGGACCGTGCCGGCGAACATGAATCGGAGCGCGCGACGCCGGATGGGAAAAGCGCACGTCAAGAGGACGGATTGGTGGGGTAAAAGTGTGTTGTCCTTACTCATGGTGATTAAGGAACGCCTGTCCCTTATTCTCAACGTAGCCCCAGCAGGTTTCCTGTTGGCCCCGGGCGTAACGGCAGTCGATTAGGAGCGGCTGAAATGGCTGGGCCCAGAGGTGAAGCTACGTTGAGCTGCGGCATCGCTCCCAACCTCTGCGAGGCCATCAACTCGATATCGTAGCCTTCGTGTCTAACTCTTTCGTCAACATACAACAACGACATGCCGAGCATCCACACCGGCGCCAAAAGAATGGAACTTAAGGGCTCTATGACGCTGTAACCGATTGCATACCAGGCCGGCCACTGGAAGGCGTTCCAGGGTGTCGGATCAATTCCGTTGAGATAGCCGTACCAGCTAAGCGGAATCACCAGGAGCATTAATGCCGAATAGGTAGCAAAAGTGATGAAGAAGGTCATGGCCATAAGACGGCGGACGTTTCCCTTAGCAAGTGAAAAACTGCGGCTGACAGATTCAAAAACGGGCTTTCCTTCAACGAGCATTACCTGGGGAACGTAAGCTACCTTGCCGGCCATGAAAAAGAAGAGCCAGAGTCCCAGCGCAATTGCGACCAGACTGCCGATCACTCCGACCAGAACTGTCATCCAGACAGGCGCCCATGCGGCGATGAAAGCTACTCCGAAAAAGAAGAAGGTTACGACGACATCTCCACCGAACACTCCGACGCCAGCCGCCAGGCCAAGCCACATGACTACGAGGAGAGTCGCGCCGAGCAAAGACCAAAATCTGGAGCGCACCGCGGCGTAGGTAGTTCGGGCCAGGACCGGTTCATTCCAGAGAAGGTGAGTTACGAGGTTTCGCGAAGCGCCGCCCATAACGATGAGGCTAAAAATGTGGCCGCCAATAATCACCACGACGGCTGCGAAAATAAGAAACACATAAAGAGCGAACGTGGCGGTGTCGGGCGTGTTGCCGACGCTGCGTGTACTGATGGTCCACAGAACCCAGCCAATCGCGGTGATGCCTACTGGTGGTGCCGCGATCCGCATTAAGGTGAAAAGGTGACGGCGATAAAGCCGGACCGCGCGGTCAATAAGATCTCCCGCTCCGAGCGGCACCAGATGGAGATTGTTGGGGATCGAGGCAGCCATTGGGGATGATCACCCTGAATTGAACCGGAGTTTTTTGAGCTTCCGAATCGAACACTTGAAAGCTGAGAACTCATTCCAGATTTGCAATCGAGTTCGACGAAAATCTTAACACGCAGGATTAGGTACCTCCGAACAATTGTGGCGCGCGCTTTCACAGGTTTTGGTGAGCAACCGGATTTCCGCTAGAATCGCCCGGCAATCTTAAGAGGTAACAAGCACCCAGCAGACAATGACGAGCTGTCAGCCGTCCTTCACGGTCCGATAGCTGATTCTCAAGCTGTGAGAACGAAAGCATCGGCTAAGGCTAAAGAGGAGGATATTAATGTCAAACGGAAAGTGGGCCGGGAAGAGACTTCTCGTGGCGGGAATGGCGATAGGCACCTTGCTGTTGTCAGGCGCCGCATACGCCGGACAGGATAACTCGCCGGCAAAGTTCGCGAGTAAAGACGGTGCTTTTTCCGTTACCTTGCCTGATACGCCCAAGGAGAAGAGTGAGGACATAAGTTCGAGTAATGGATCCACCACCCTTCATACTTTTCTGGTAGAACGCGATGAGGGGCGAAGATTCTTCCTGGTCGGATACTCCGACTATCAAACCAAGCTGGATGTAAGTGCCACTTTGGAAAATGTGATTAAAGGTCAACTTGAGAGCCTGAAGGGAACGATCACTTCCGACAAGATGGTGACTTTGGACGGTCATTCCGGAAGGTCGGTCACTGTCGAAGCTGAAGGCGTGATCTTTTTCAGCACGATTTACATCGCCGGAAATCGACTCTATCAGATAATGTACGGCATGCCGAAGGGCGGTGCGATGCCGGCGGAGGCTAAAGAGTTTTTCGACTCTTTCCGAATTCTGATGTGAGGATCGAGGCTGGCGCCAACTAGAATGCGACGCAGGGCGGAGCTTCTTCATGATGGGATATAGACGCACTCTCCGTCACGCGTTCAGCAAGTGCTCCGAATTGCTGAATAGACAAATCGAACATCGTCATCGGTGAATACACAAATCGAACATCGTCATCGGTGAATACACAAATCGAACATCGTCATCGGTGAATACACAAATCGAACATCGTCCGCGAGTTGTTGTGCCCCTGTAGCTCAACGGTTAGAGCAGCAGACTCATAATCTGTTGGTTCGTGGATCGAATCCCTGCGGGGGCACCAATCAACTGGCGAGTTCTTCGTACACCTGGCTCGAAGATGGCGCGATCGTCGCGTTAAGGGCGATGGGAATTGAAGACTTGAAGAGTTTCATACCCAATGAGTCTGCCCGCGTCTAATGGTGAGAAGGCTGCTTCGCAAACTTAAATGCCCCGAACGCCGCCAGTGCGATAAGAACCTCATTTGACTGAAGGCCGAAACGATGATTGTCAAGACTAAAGCAGACTGGGAGAAGCAGCGGCCGCTCTTACTGGAAGGGCTGCGGGAATTTGCGTCGGTGATGAAACAACGGCCTTTCCAGAATGAGCAAGGTGTCCGGGGAGTGAGTGCCTTTGCGCTCTACTGGTTTATCAAGCAGGTAAACCCCACGATTGTATTTGAGGTGGGCGTGTGGAAAGGGTTTAGCACGTGGGTCATTCAGCAGGCGGCTCCCGATGCTGAAGTTTTCTGCTTCGATCCAATATTTCTCATCGAACACTTGCTCGAGCAGCAGAAGGTTGGGCCGACATACCGCTCCGCACGCGCCTCCTATTTTCATCAGGATTTTTCCTGCGCAAACATCCAGGAGCTGGCCGCCAGGTCCGCTCGTCCGCTCGTCTTCTTCGATGATCATCAGAACAAGCTTCCTCGTTTGCTTCAGGCTAAACAATTCGGCATTCGGGATATCATTTTCGACGACAACAGTCCGTTGGTCGGCAGTCACCGGACGTTGGAAGACGATAGAAAGGATCCGCAGTCATCAGCAGTAATCGAGCGCGAGGTGCAAAACTACGAAGTATTCCCAGCCCTCTGGGACGTCGATGCCCTCTTATACGACACGATCCGTATCAAAGAAGACGGGATGGGATTCCCAATTGAGAGTGAACTGGCCGAGATATACAACGAACGGCAGTGGCATTCCTATGTCACTTACATTCGCTTAACCGGTGGTGATTGAGGCTCTGGACAGACCCCGCTAGCTATACTCGACGGAACGATCGGTTACTCAATGATTCGACCTGACCTCGCCAAAATATCTTTGTCCTGCGCAGTTGAAATAAAGATCCAGCTCGAAAATAACTCAACCAAGGGCTTCTTGTTTGACCTCCGCTCTGACAGCGTCAGCGAATTCTTGTGCTTTCTCAATGGCCAAACAGACACCCGACACGACTGAGGGATCCATATCCGACCAGATTGGCAGACAGAGTATACTGGACGCCAATAGCTCAGTATGAGGCAGTTGATGGTTCGCCGGTGCAAAGCGTTGGTAGGCCCGTTGGCGATGAACGGGCGGATCATAGTACTTACGAGTTTCTATATTTTCCGCCGTCAGGGCAGCCTTCAGTTCGTCGCGCGTAAGACCAAACATATCCGCATCAATCACGACTGAGAAATCCTTATAGGACGAACGGTTCCCATCACGCACTTCCTGAAACTGAATGCCCGGCAAATTGCTTAGCCTCGCTCGATAAAAGCCCGCGATGTAGTTCCGATGACGTGCCGATGATTCGAGGTGTCGCAAGCCATGCTGTCCCAGCAAAGCATTGAACTCGGGCAGGCGGGCGTTGATGCCCGGAAGGATGCTGTCATAGTCTCCGCAGTTGCCGAACTCTCGTCCTATCCGCACTCCCTCAGCGATCTCGTCATCATTGGTTGCAACGATGCCGCCTTCACCGGCCACCAGCAACTTGGTCGGACTGAGACTAAAAACATGAGCGTCGCCCTGAGCCCCAACCGGTCGCCCCTTGTATAACGAGCCGAACCCGTGAGCTGAGTCAAAAATCAGACGAACCTTATACTTGTCAGCTATTAGCTCCAGTTCTTCAATATCTGCCGGGTTGCCGAAGTTGTGTACCGCTACGATGGCTTGCGCTTCCAGGGTGAGCGCCGCTTCCGCGGCTAAGGGATCGAGATTGGTTGTACTCGCATTAACGTCGGCAAAGATCGGGCGCAGCCCCGCCCACCTCAGCGCGCTGACTGTTGCCATGAACGTGAAGCTGGGAACAACCACATCTCCAGTCAAACCGAGGGCCTGATAGGTAAGCATCAAACCCGTAGTGCAACTCGAAACGGCCACTGCGTGCTTGACGCCGAGGTGTTCAGCTATGTTCTCTTCGAAATCGCAGCGGTGAGGGCCCTTGCTCAGAATTCCGGTCTGGAGAATCTGCTTAAGCTCTTCCGTTAACTCCTCAACCTCAGGCAGGATCGGCTTGGCGATGGGAACCTGCTTCTCAAAAATCGGACTATGGCCCAGAAGGGCGGGTCGAGTAGCCATAAAAACCTTTCCCGCGACTACTTAAGGTCGAAACTCAACGATTCGCCAGAACGGGTCAGAATCCTGGTTCGCCCCGACCTGGTCTGAAGTCAAGAACGGCGTGCATCACGTTAGCTTGGCGAGCGGCAAGCATAGCAGATAGGATTTGTCTTACCAATCAGAGGATTTTGATCATTGCCTGGGGGTGATCGAAGGATCGCGAAAGGATCGTATCGATGTCTTATCCCGAAGCTCAAGGTGAATAGAAAGCCATGCTTGATCTATTGTCGAAGGATTATTCTGTGGGAGATTCGTGATGAGATGATGATCCGAGGTTAAACTTTGTATCGTCATCGACAAAACATGGCAGTTAAAACTACCTTGCCTCCTAACACCTATGAGCATCACCATAAATCCCAAAACTAGTATCCTACTCGTCACCTACAACCAGGAGAAGTTTATTCGCCAGGCTCTCGACAGTGTCCTCATGCAGCAGATGGATTTCCCTATCGAAGTCGTAATAGCCGATGACTATTCGCAAGATTCAACGCTCGCAATCGCACGTGAATATCAAGCCGGTGCTCATAATGTTCGACTGCTGCCATCAGAGGAAAAGATCGGAATCACTCGCAATTTTCAGCGCGGGTTTGCGGCCTGCCAGGGTAAGTATGTCGCGGTACTCGAAGGAGATGACTATTGGATCTCGCCCAACAAGGTGAAAACCGTATCCACGTTTCTTGACCAGCATCAGGAATGCTCTTTCTGTTTCCACCGACTGATCAGGTTTGACGAGACAACTGATTGCGCCACTGTCCACCCGATGATTGAAGCCACGTCGGATTTTTCTATCTTTAGCGCGAGCGATCTGGCGCGGGGAAATTTCGTTGGAGGCTTTTCTACCTGCACTTATCGGCGAGAGGTGATTGACAGTCTCGATCCGGGACTTTGGAATCTGAAAGTCCGTGAATGGCCGTTCAATATCGTAGTGGCAACCCATGGATCGGCCGGCTACGTTCCTGAGGTCCTTTCGATCTACCGAGTTCACCGTGGGGGGATTTTTTCCCAGAAGACTGTGGATGAGCAAATACTGATTCTCCTGGAACTCATAGAAAGTTATAACAAATACCTGGATTTCAAATTCGATGCGGAGTTCCGAGAATGCAAGCAAGTATTGTCGTCGGCAGGGACAGGATCAACTCCCGCTGAACATCCAGAGCTTTAGCGCCAGCTGCGATCTTATTCCTCATCTTGCTCAGTGCTTCTGATTACGCGGGCCGGAATTCCATAAGCGAGCACGCCGTCCGGAATGTCCTTCAGAACGACTGCTCCAGCTCCTATCACCGAATCAGCACCTATGATTACGTGGGCCCCGACGGTGGCTCCGATTTCGATGGTGGTTGCCAGGCCGACAGTAACGTTCCCACCGAGCCGCGCCCCGGCGCTAACATGAACGCCGTCCTGGATCACACACTCGTGTTCGACGCCCGCCAAAGTATTGATGATCGCGTTTTCTCCGATCCTGGCGCCCGAGTTCACGACTGCTCCGGCCATTATCACTGTGCCCTCTCCTACCTGCGCATCGGCAGCAATTGCCGTCATCGGGTGGATAGCAGTGGCTAAAGCAAAGCCCTTTGTGCGAGCTAATTGGGAGAGTCTTAACCGCCCTCGGTTATTCCCGAGAGCCATAAGCAAGTGGCGTACATTCTGGTCTTTGAGTGTATCCAGTTGCTCACGTCCTCCCAAAATAGTAGCGCCGCAGAATTCAGTTTTGTGTCGATGGAGATTGATGTCATCCAGGAATCCGACTATTTCGTAGTCGCCTCTCAAGCGAATGATGTCAGCAATTACAATCGCATGACTCGATGCACCCCAGAGGACAAGTTTCGTCTGCATTTGTAAATTAATGGAGCCGCGCCCCGTCGTTGTCTGCGTCTTCGCGTGACAGGAGCATGCCGCTGTCACGTCCCTGGCAAGTATTTGTCCAATATCTTCAGTCTTCTTCCCATTTGGTTATCGAGGCCGAACGTCAGGCTGAATGCTTCCTGACCGCGGCGAGCAAGTTGGACCAGATTGTCATAGTCGCGGTAATGTCTTTCAATCAACTCACAGATCCCTGGAACGTCGCGAGGAACAATAACAATTTCTTCCCCGTCCTTAAAAGCAACATTCAGCTTGAGGACGTCGGTGCAGAAAACTGCGACGCCGCACAGACCCGCCTCAATACAACATCCGGTTGGGAATCCATCGAAGGCGCCGGGACGGAGCACGAACGGAATAGTAGGGGCCAGGATTAAGTCCATGCCCGAATAGAACTTGGGGAAAAACTCAGTTTGCCTTATTCCATAAAACTTTATTCGTCCTTTGAGATCGCTAACGTCTATGTCTAACCTGTCAAACGGTCCGACCACATGAAAGAAGATATCATCGTGTAGCCGGCAAAGTTCTCTCGCCACCTCCACAAATACGTCATATCCTTTATCTATGCCCTGGTGCATATATTTGAAAGCAACGAAACAGATATCGAACGTGCCCTTGTCTTTCTGGTAATACTTTCGCACCACGCCGGGCGTCGCCAATCGATCAGAAGGAAAGACTCCTCCATAAATAAACTCGACTCTCTCAGGTTCCAGAAACTCAAGGAGATATTCATGAGAGAGCGTCTGTGTCGTTATCACCTTAGCGAGATTAGGCAAAGAACATACCTTACGCAACAACGCCTCCGAATCGGGTTGGCCCATTCTGAAGCCCGGGTATAGTGTGAAAACGAACGGGCTCTTCGACCCCTTCAGTAGCTTCATGAAATAGCCCGCGTTATGAAGAAATACGAAATAAATCAGTTGTGCCTTGGGAAGCTTGCGGCCTAAACGAAAAATACGGCCTTCGAATTGTGGATAAACAGCAAGATACTCATCAAGCACCTCAGTGAAACTTCGGTAGTCGCCGACTGCCGGGAAAGCTTTCGCTGTTGAATAAACGAAGGCTTTTTCATATCTCGAGAGGTAGGCGTTGAATTCGGCAATTCTGAACGCAGACAGCAAGTGGGGGAAGATATCGTCAAGTATGATCAGATTAGCTTCAGGCGCTCGAGGGGAGCGTAGCTTCTCAAGAAAACTCATTTTTCAGTTTGGTTGATCGCCAGATTTCGATGCCGTTGTTAGGTGAGCATGGCATAAGGCACGAGGGAAAACAACAACCGGGTTTCGGGTTGTGGCTTTAGCTCTGGATGGCTACTATTCAACTATCGGCGCACTTCGAATCTTGTTGGTTTGCACTCCGAATGAGCATGACCTAGTGCGAACTAATTTGCAGGAAAGGAAGACCTTGAACCCATCTGCTGGGACCAAAAGTCAGCCACTTAATGAGTCGAGTCCGATTGCTCGACGGAACAAGGTCTGTCAGGTGGTGTGTTCATCGGAGGGCGCAACCTGGATGTTCGAGCAGTTGCGCGAGCTTCGCGACCGGTATGGTTACGAAGTTGCCGCGGTTGTTTCATCAGAGCACGGCAAACTCATAGACAAGCTTCGCTCAGAGAACATTCCATATCACGTCACTCATTTCGCAACGGGCGCCGCCTCGCTTCGCTCGATCTTACGTCTTCCTGTTTCTGTTTTGAAATTGGCCCGCTTCTTCAGACGCGAGCGTTTCGACATAGTACAAAGCCATGTATTTGCGACGGCGATTACCGCGCGCCCTGCCGCATGGCTGGCGGATGTGCCAGTGAGGCTGGCGATGATCGCCAGTCCCTTCCACTTGCAGGCGCGATTATCGCGAGACCTGGAACGCGCGACTTGCTGGATGGAAACGAAGCTAATCCCCTCCTGCCAGGCTGTCTTAAACTTATGCCGGGAGATTGGTATTAGCGAAGGAAAGCTGGCGCCGATTATTTACTACGCTCCCGACGAGCGAAACTTCAACCCCAATCGCGTCTCGCCGGCAGAGATACGGCGCCAATTCGGTTGGCCGCGGGATACACCCCTCATCTGCAAGGTCGCTTATTTCTATCACCGCATGGGGATTTCAGATTGGATACCACCAGACGTGCAGGGACTCGGACATAAAGGACATGAGGACCTGGTTAAAGCCGTTCCTATTGTCCTGGCTGAGTTTCCTAACGCGAAATTTCTCCTAATAGGTTCTGGTTGGGGACGGGAGGGTGAGAAGCACATGCAGGAAGTTAAAGACCTGGTTCGCAGCATGGGCCTTCAATCGAGTGTTATCTTTACCGGATACCGGGCCGACGCGAACAGAATACTGCGCGAAGCAAACGTTGCGGTTCACGCGTCCTTGAACGAGAATCTTGGCGGCACACTCGAGGCCTTGATGATCGGATGTCCGATGGTAGCAACTCGGGTGGGAGGAATGGTTGACGCGGTGCGAGACGGAGAAACAGGGGTTCTGGTTAACCCCTCAGATCCACGCGATTTGGCCCGCGGCATTACTCAACTACTGCGCGATCCCGAACGCGCGCAGGCTCTGGGACACGCCGGGCGGAAGCTGATGCTCGACCGGTTTACGCTAAATCGGACGGTGAATGATTTGGCAAATCTGTACCAGCAGCTATTGTCAGAGGCACAGCGGCGGCGAAAATTCTATAACTCGTTAATTTCAATATTGAGACTGCTGGCAGGCTCTCTGATTTTTCCGTATCAGATTTTTCGACTGCTGGTTTCCAGGATAAGACGACACTTGCCATCCGCCCGCGCATCGCCCGAGGTTTCCACGCGTTTGCATCCAGTGCCATCAGGGACCTTCACTGAAGAGAGTCGTTGAATCCAGCTTTGATTCCTTCATCCGTTTCTAAAGGCAACGAAAGATGGAAATGAGAGATGTGCCAACGCCGGAAATTCCAGACTCGTCTTTTTACCGTATCGCCCGGGAACCCTTAATCAAGATCAGGGCCAGCCATTCACCGATCCTTTCTCAACTAAAAGACGCCTGGACGCACCGTGAATTGCTCTACTTCCTAATCTGGCGCGATCTGAAAGTAAGGTACCGGCAGACTCTTTTGGGAGTGGGGTGGGTAGTTCTGCAGCCCCTTTTGACCACAATTGTCTTCACGGTTTTCATGAGCAAGCTTGTCCGGGTTCCTTCTGATGGCTTGCCCTACCCGCTCTTCGCTTATGCGGGACTCCTGCCGTGGATGTTTTTTTCAAACTCGGTTTCAACCAGCACCTATGGCTTGATTAGCAACAGTTACATCATCACCAAAGTTTATTTTCCACGATTGATTATTCCGGCTGCCATCGTAGGCGTGCGACTGGTGGATTTTATGGTGGCGTCTGTCGTCCTTATGGGATTGATGCTCGGATATGGCATTAGTGTGAAGCCCGGCATTTTACTATTGCCTTTACTGGTCGCGGAGATAGCGCTGTTTAGTCTTGCTATTAGCTTGTGGTTTTCAGTTCTAAACATTAGGTATCGTGATGTCGGCACTCTGCTGCCGGTGCTTATTCAGCTATGGATGTTCAGTTCACCAGTAATCTACCCGTCGAGCCTGGTACCCACGCGATGGCGTCTGTTTTATTCCCTCAATCCCATGTCAGGAATGCTGGAAGCGATCCGCGCGTCCTTATTTGGTCTCCCCTTTGACTGGACGGGCTTGGGCATCTCTACGGTGGTTACTATTGTTTTATTCACCTACTTTGTTTACTTCTTCTGTCGTCGGGAAGAGGACTTGATCGACATTCTCTAATTACTTAATGCAACCCATTCTTGAAGTCAGAAAGCTTGGCAAGCAGTACAGAGTTCGCGGCTTTTCGCGCATAGATCCCACGCTGGGTGAGGCAGTTGTCAAAGCTGCGAAGTCCTCCTTTGGTCGCCGCAACGGAAACACGGGGGGTCATGATGACCTTCTTTGGGTGCTCAAAGACGTCAGCTTTGAAGTACTGCCCGGCGAAGTCGTAGGCATTATCGGCCGAAACGGCGCGGGCAAGTCTACTTTACTGAAGATTCTTTCTCGCATTATCAAACCGACGACCGGCGAAGTAGACATCTATGGTCGAGTAGGCAGCCTTTTGGAAATTGGCACGGGCTTTCACCCCGAACTCACGGGTCGAGAGAATGTTTATCTCAATGGCGCGATCATTGGAATGGGACGTGATGAGATCAAACGAAAGTTTGAGGAGATCGCAGCCTTCGCAGAGATTGAAAGGTTTTTGGAGACGCCTGTTAAATACTACTCGTCAGGTATGTATCTGCGGTTGGCCTTCGCGGTGGCAGTCCATTTCGAACCGGAAATATTGATCCTTGATGAAGTGTTGGCTGTTGGCGATGCGGCCTTTCGGGAAAAGTGCCAGGTAAAGATGCGAGAAGTCAGCGGGGAAGGGAGGACCGTCTTCTACGTCAGCCACGATTTAACGTCAATCCAACAATTATGCAGTCGTGCACTACTCATCGAGGCGGGCCACCTGATTGACGAGGGAGAGCCCAGGAGCGTCGCCGCAAATTATCTTAAGATTATTTCAAGCCCTCACAGAGCCTAGTACCGAGAAGCCGAGTTTACGCAGAGAAACCATCTTGTCTACGGAGTCTCAACTACCCGATCTTCCTGGGGACTCATAATCTGTTGGTTCTGGAGAACAGGAGAAAAGATACTGGAATGAGAAAGGCGTTCCGCTCTATCCGTTCGGTTACGGTTTAAGCTATACGAGCTTTGCCTTTTCTAATCTCAGCACATTGGCATTCGACAAACACGGAGCTCAGACTAACGTTGAGAGGCGTGGCGAAAAGCAGTAACTTAATTTAAGGAGAGCTAATCGGGTGTGCAAATCTCAGGCGGCGCTCTTGAATTGGAGTTTCGCCTGCACACCTAGCGAGCCCAATACACGCAGCATGAGGTCCGTTGAAATGTCGTGGGTGTTACGGTTCAGAATCGCAGTCACGCGAGTGCGTGACGTGTGAGCGATCCGCGCTATGTCTGAGTGCGTCAATCCCTTCTTGCCGACTACCTCGATGATCTTATCATTCAAGTCGCTGCGGAACTGGATCTCCATTCCGTCGGCGGGTGCCAAGCCTAACACCTTCGCGAGTTCTCTGGCATTGCGGGCAACAACTGGTCTAACTTTCTTCATCGAGCAGCTCCTTAAGTCTCTTCTGCGCTAAAGCAATCTCATGCGTCGGCGTCTTCTGAGTTTTCTTTGCGAAAGCATGGAAGATCAATACAAAATCAG
>Ga0137376_10000874_pt1 | contig 15498 bp, 15 predicted proteins | sample SagtaG_23_FD_104814 | JGI IMG/M metagenome (GOLD analysis project Ga0137376, IMG submission 104814) | Vadose zone soil microbial communities from Sagehorn Ranch, Mendocino, California, USA - Sage2_L_20_16 metaG | ecosystem: Environmental > Terrestrial > Soil > Vadose zone | place: USA...
GTCGATTGCGGCCGAAGCGGTGATTTTCCTCGCACTTGTCGCAAGCGTGATCTGGGTGCGCGGCGTTGAACGCAAGCCGTTCGTCGCCGTATCGGTGACTGTGTTCGGTGTTTTGTATGCGTCGATGATTACTTTCGTTTATCCGCTCCGCTATCACGATTATGCAGTTGGAGCCGGAGCAGGAACCGCACTCGTGATGTTTCCCGTCTTCCTGGTTTGGGCAACCGACACGGGAGCGTACACGTTCGGTCGATTGTTTGGAAAGAAGAAGCTGATGCCGTCTGTAAGTCCCGGAAAAACAGTTGTCGGTGCGATCGGCGGACTCTTCGTCGCGATTGCGATTTGCTGGCTTTACTCGAAGGCCGTGCTCGAGCCTGCGGCACACCTCGCACTCTCGCCAATCGGAGTGGTGGTCTTCGGCGCGGCAATCAGCATTGCCGCGCAGACCGGAGACCTTCTCGAGTCGCTGCTCAAGCGCGACGCGGGCGTGAAGGACTCATCTTCGTTGGTTCCCGGTCACGGTGGGATCCTGGATAGAATCGATAGTCAGCTGTTTGCACTTCCTGTCGCGTATTTGATCGTCGGATATCTCCTGATTCCGATACCGTCATGAAGCGCCGCGGCATCGCAATACTCGGCTCGACTGGTTCGATAGGAACTACCGCGTTGAGAGTGATAGCGCGGCAGCCGGATCGCTTTCATGTCGTCGCGCTCACGGCGCACAGCAATGCGGCTCTGTTGAGGCAGCAGGTGCGCGAGTTTCATCCGTCCTACGTCGGAATGGTGAACTGCAGTGATGCGAATGGGGATGGATGGCATCGCGGAACGGAATCGCTGGTTGAGGCGGCGACGCGACCTGATGCTGACATTGTGCTAAACGCAATCGTTGGCGCAGCCGGCCTCGATGCGACGCTGGCTGCGCTTCACGCTGGGAAGAGGGTCGCACTCGCCAACAAGGAAACGCTGGTCGTTGCCGGTGAGCTCGTTGCAAAAGCGGCGAAGCTTGGCAAAGGAGAAATCGTTCCGGTCGACAGTGAGCACAGTGCTATCCTTCAGTGCATCGCGGGTCGCGACCGCCGGGAAATCAGACGCGTCATTCTTACAGCATCCGGCGGCCCGTTTCGCGGATGGAGTGAAAGCAAGCTCGCCACCGCGACCGTGACTGACGCACTGCAACATCCAACGTGGACGATGGGCCGCAAGATCACCATCGACAGCGCGACGTTGGCGAACAAGGCGCTCGAAGTAATCGAGGCGCATTTCCTCTTCGGCCTCCCCTACGATTCAATTGAAGTCGTAGTTCACCCGCAGAGTGTCGTGCATTCGTTTGTGGAATTTGTCGACGGGAGTGTCGTTGCGCAGATGAGCGTGCCGTCGATGGAGCTCCCCGTTCTCTATGCCCTCACGCACCCGGAGCGCGCTCCCGATAGCGGCGTACAGGCCTTCGATCCCGTCGCGCTTTCGCCGATGACATTCGAGCCAGTAGCGCACGACAAGTTTCCAGCGTTGAAGCTGGGAATCGCTGCGGGCCGAAGAGGTGGCGCCGCGCCTGCGGTCTTCAACGCAGCGAATGAGCAAGCGGTGTCACTTTTTCTGGAGGGAAAAATCCAGTTTGCGGAGATTTCCGAATCGATCCAGTCGGCCCTGGATCGTTTGGGAGATCTGCCCTCAGATACGCGCGAGGAGCTTCTCGACGCCGACATGAAAGCGCGCCGTCACGTTATGGAGTTGTTCGAATGCTAGCATGGATCGCGCCGCTTTTTGTTTTCGCGATCGTCGTATTCGTTCACGAGCTCGGACATTTCCTTGCGGCAAAAGCAGTAGGTGTTTACACGCCCAGGTTTTCGATTGGCTTCGGTCGCGCCCTTTACAAGAAACGATGGGGAGAGACGGAGTACGTGCTCGCTGCACTGCCTCTCGGTGGATACGTCCGCATGGCATCGAAGGATGATGAGGCAACTGCGTTCATCGAGGGCGGAAGCGAGAATTCTGCAACGCAGGTAACCGCGACTGGTGAAGCGATGGATCCGAATGCGATGATTCCCTTCGGACCGAAACCGATTCCGCCGGATCGCTGGCTGGAGTCGAAGCCTTTGTGGGCGAGACTCGTAATTCTGCTGGCGGGTGTGACGATGAACATCGTGCTCGCGCTCGTCGTCACGATTGGAATGTTGCTCGTTTACGGCTTGCCATACGTGTCGACGAGAACCGACTCGGTGCTCGTATCGCGCCCGGCGGCGATGGCGGGCTTGCGGGCAGGTGACAGCCTGGTTGCGATCAATGGCGTGCCGCTTACTTCGTGGGACAGTCTCGTTACGAAGATCAGTGCATCGGCCGGAACAGAAGTCATGCTCGACGTACAGCGACCGGAAGGGCGAACACGCATTGCGGTTACGCCGGCGCTTGATACCGTGACCGATCTCGAAACGGGGAAGCTGGAGCATGTCGGACGAATCGGAATCCTTCCCAAGCCTCTGTCACGTCGTATTGCGTTTGGTGAGGCGATTACGCGCGGGTGGAGTCTCACGTGGGGAATGGCTGGGACTGTAATCGAAGCGCTGAAGGGATTGGCGACGCGGAAGGTTGCGCCGAGTGAGCTGGGTGGACCGATCATGATTGCAACGGCGTCGGTGCAGGCTGCGCGCAGCGGTCTCGAGAATCTGCTCGTGCTCATCTCATTGATCAGCGTGAATCTCGCCGTGTTCAATCTTCTTCCCATACCGATCCTGGACGGTGGGCAGATTCTGGTTCAGGTATTGGAGTCATTGAAGGGGAGCGCATTCAGCGCGCAAACTCGTGACTACATATTGAGGGCAGGATTGGCCGCAGTTTTGTTGCTGTTTGCGCTCGTCACGTACAACGACTTGAGAAGGCTAGTGGTGAGTATTATCCAAAGGTTTGGGTAATCGCTATTCGACGCGCAAATCGTTGTTGGCATACCTCGACGCGTTACATTTCCCAGCTATGCTTTTTCCGGGGCTCGAGTCGCGGGTAGCGGAAGTTCGCACGCGAATCAAGCTCGCCGTCGAGCGGGGCGGTCGAGGGCAGAACGTTACGATCGTCGCCGTGACAAAAACTCACGGGCCCGAGGCGGTAGTAGCGGCGAGTAAGGTCGGCTTGATCGACGTCGGCGAAAATAAAGTGCAGGAAGCCGTTGCAAAAATGGACGAAGTCGGCATGCCAGTGCGATGGCATCTCATCGGACATCTTCAGCGCAACAAAGTAAAGTGGCTTGACCGGTTCGCTTTATTTCATGCGTTGGACAGCGGGCGACTTGCTGACACGGTGAATGCATTTGCCATCGACCGTGGAAAAGCGATGGATGTGCTTGTTCAGGTCAACGTTGCCGGCGAGTCGACGAAGGGCGGATTCTCTCCGCGTGAGCTCGATGAACAGGCGAAGAACCTCGCAACATTAGAAGGGGTGAACGTACGCGGCGTGATGACGATGGCACCGCTCGGCGCGGACGAGGCTGAGCTGCGACGAACGTTCGCGGGCGCGCGTGACGCGCTCGAGACATTGCAAAACGCCGGTCATTCGGCGAATGAGCTGTCGATGGGAATGTCAGACGACTACGAGATTGCGGTTGAAGAAGGAGCGACGATGGTAAGACTCGGAACAACATTATTTGGAGCGAGAGAGTAGAGCGTGACGTCGCTCGATGCAGCAATGCGATACCGGCCGCTGCCTACCGACAGGGCGCCCGATGAAATCGAGCGCGAGCTGCTCGACAGATGGGCGCGCGAAGATCTTTTTGGGCGCACCCTGCGCGCGACAGAAGGAAATCCGGAATTCGTTTTCTTCGAAGGTCCGCCGACGGCGAATGCGAAGCCCGGGATCCATCACGTCTTTGCGCGAACGATAAAGGACCTTTTCTGTCGCTACCGAGCGATGAAGGGCTTTCACGTAACGCGTCGCGCAGGATGGGACACGCACGGTCTTCCCGTGGAGATCGAGGTCGAGAAGCAGCTCGGCATCAGCGGCAAGCAGCAGATCGAAGAGATCGGAGTCGAGAAATTCAACGCGCTCTGCCGCCAAAGTGTGTGGAAATACAAGACCGATTGGGAGGCGATGAGTACGCGCATCGGCTACTGGCTCGACTACGATAACGCGTACATCACCTACACGAACGAGTACGTCGAAAGTGTGTGGTGGGCGCTCGCTACGCTCTACGAGCGAGAGCTTCTGTATCGCGGTTACAAGGTTCTGCCCTACTGCCCGCGTTGTGGTACGGCGCTCTCGAGTCACGAAGTCGCACAAGGGTGGAAAGATGTGAAAGACCCGAGCGTGTACATCGCGCTCGACATTGTTCCATCTGGAGATCCTGCAACGACAGGCAGGCACAGAACCGCTGGAGATCGTCGACGTCGTATTCTGGTGTGGACGACGACTCCGTGGACGCTTGTGTCGAACGTCGCGCTCGCCGTGAATCCAGAGCTCGACTACATCGAGCTTCAGCGTCGCGATCGTGACGCATCGGAGACGATCATTCTCGCCGAAGCGCGCGCGCGCGCCGTGCTTGGTGAGGATTACGCAGAGCGATGGGACACGGTCGCGACACTCAAGGGCACCGATCTCGTCGGTCGTCACTACCAGCGTCCGCTCGATTGGGTAGAGCTCGGCGAAGGCGAACACGAAGTGATCGTTGGTGAGAGTTTCGTTTCGTCGGAAGACGGTACGGGTGTCGTGCACATGGCTCCTGCATTCGGTGCCGACGACTACGCTTCTGGTCTAAGAAACCGATTGTCGTTCGTTCAGCCGGTCGATGCGCGCGGCGAATTTCCCGAGAACATGCCTGTTGTCGGGGGAATGTTTGTAAAAGCCGCCGATCCAAAGATCATCGGGGAGCTCGAGCGTCGCGGCATTCTATGGAAGGCCGGACAGATCGAACACCCGTATCCGCATTGCTGGCGCTGTGAGACACCGCTTCTGTATTACGCGCGCGGCTCCTGGTTCATCCGGACGACTGCGTTCAAAGACGCAATGCTCACGCGCAACTCGCGAGTGGATTGGCATTCGCCCGAAATGGGTACGGGCCGATTCGGCGAGTGGCTGCAGAACAACATCGACTGGGCGATCTCGCGCGACCGTTACTGGGGTACGCCACTACCTCTATGGATCTGCGACGCCGACGATTCGCATGTCGAAGCGATCGGCAGTTTCGAGCAGCTCGAAAAGAAAGTTGGCGAGCCGCTCGGCGAATCGTTCGATCCCCACAAACCCTATATCGACAGGCACTCGTGGAAATGCGCGCATTGTGAAGGTACGATGCGTCGCGTTCCGCAGGTGATCGACACGTGGTTTGATTCGGGCTCGATGCCGTTTGCGCAGTGGCATTTCCCGTTCGAGAATCGAACTGAATTCGAGAAGCACTATCCCGCGGATTTCATCGCGGAGGGTGTGGACCAGACGCGCGGTTGGTTCTACTCACTCCTCGCAATCGCAACCGGATTGGGTGACGCGCTTCCACACAATACGCTAGCGCATCACGCGCCGATCGAGGAAGCGGTCGATACCGCTCCGTTCCGGTCGGTCGTGGTCAACGAGCTCGTGCTCGATGCAGAAGGCTTCAAGATGTCGAAGACGCGCGGCAACGCTGTCGATCCAGCGACCGTGATTCCGCGACACGGCGCTGATGCTTTGCGCTTATTTCTCGTCGCATCGAGTCAGGTATGGGTGCCGAGGCGCTTCGACGAGAATTCCGTCCGCGACACTGCTGGCCGTTTTCTTCTCACGTTCAAGAATGTCTACAGCGGAATTTTTGCGCTGTACGCGAACTTCGGCTGGGAACCTTCGGACGACGATCCTCCAGTCGCGGAGCGACCGGAGATCGATCGCTGGATTCTTTCGCGGCTGGCCGCCGTTGAAAGCGACGCCGATGCGATGCTCGAGCGATACGATGCAACGCTGGCCGCGCGGGAAGTGATGGACTTTTTCGTCGACGATGTCTCGAACTGGTACGTCCGTCTCAACCGTCATCGCTTTTACGACGTAGACGCTCCGGATAATCGCGCCGCGTTTGCGACGCTGCATGAAGTTCTCGTCGTGACGTGCCGGCTTCTCGCGCCGTTTGCGCCATTCATCACCGACTGGGTTCATACTGAGCTCGTCGGTGAATCCGTTCACCTCGCGACGTACGCTCGATCAGAATCACCGCCTCGCGATGATGCTCTCGAGCAGGAAATGACTCACGTTCGCACTCTCGCCAAGCTCGGCAGGGCGGCGCGCGAGGATGCAGGTGTGAAAGTGAGGCAGCCACTTCAACGGATCGTGTGTGTCGTCCCCGACACCCGCGGGATTGGAAAGCTGGTTCCGCTTCTCGCTGATGAGCTGAACGTGAAAGACGTGAGCTTCCTCACGTCGGCCGATGCACTCGTGACTCTCGAAGCGAAACCCAACTTCCGCGCTCTGGGTAAGAAGTTCGGCAAGCAAACGCCGTTGGCCGCCGAAGCGGTGTCCAAGCTAAAGAGTGACGCGCTTGCTGCATTCGAGAGAGGAGAACCCCTAAGCATTTCGGTTGGCGACGATAAGAGGGCGCTCGACGCGGACGATCTAGTGATCGTGCGCCGTGCATCGGGCAACCTTGTTGTCAAGGAGGAGGCAGGATATTTCGCCGCGATCGATCCGGTCGTCACCCCTGAGCTTCGAGCAGAGGGATTAGCCCGCGAAATTGTGAGCCGCATTCAACGAATGCGAAAAGAAACGGGACTCGCGGTGAGCGATCGAATATCTTTATGGGTTACCGGAACGCCCGAGATCAACGAGGCGGTCCGGACGCATGCGGATTGGATCTCGGAAGAAGTCCTGGCCCGGGAACTATTCGTCGGACAAGCAGCAGAACAACATCACGCAATGCAATCAGTTGACATCGATGGTCAACAGGTCAGCATAGCATTCGAGAGGGCGGTTTAGATGGCATCACCCATTGCAGTCAAGAAATTCAAGCCGTTGACCAAGAAGATGCTCGATCATTTCGAGAAGCGATTGATGGAGGAGCGTCGTCGCGTGTTGAAAGAGCTCGGGCATTACGACGAGACGTTCGGCTCGACGCCTCAGGGCGCCGATGGCGACTTGAGCGCGTACTCGTTCCATATGGCCGATCAGGGCACCGACGCGATGGAGAGAGAAAAAGCATTTCTCTTTGCAAGCCAGGAGGGACGATTCCTCTGGCATCTGGACGAAGCTCTTCGACGACTTTATCGCTCGCCCGAGACATTCGGCATGTGTCACAATTGCGGACAGAATATTGCGTACGAGCGGTTGGACGCGCTGCCACACGCGCGATACTGCATCGATTGCAAGCAACGTGAGGAAGATGCAAAGAGGCAGATCTAACCCGCCACTCTTCTGGTCCGTTGTTGTGGTGATCGTCGTCGCCGACGTCATCACCAAGGCACTGGCAGTCTACTCACTCTATCCTCAGAGAATGCCGCACGAGCTACTTGGCCCGGCGGTGAGACTGACGCTCGTGTACAACCCGGGGGCGGCGTTCGGTCTCCACCTCGGAGAATACTCGAGGTGGATCTTCATGGCGCTCACAGCGGGAGCGCTGGTCATACTCGGGCGTCTCTATCGCTCGACCCGTGACGGCGACCTTCTGCGAACTTTGGCGATCGCGCTTGTTTGCGGCGGGGCGCTCGGCAATCTGATCGATCGCATTCGTTCGGCTGCTGGCGTTGTGGATTTCATCGACGTTGGAATCGGCGACATGCGGTGGCCGACGTTCAACGTCGCTGACATGGCGGTGAGCATCGGCGCATTTCTTCTCGCGTGGGTTTTGTGGGGTGACGAGCGCGCAGATCAACCGGAGCGACCCGATGGCGGCGAGCCTTCTGCTGTTGCACCGATGCCGACAGCCCCCGTGTCGCCGGCGAGCCGAGAAATCTGAGACTGTCTGAAGAGGGACGGCGCGAATTCATCATCGAGGCGGACGGCAACGTTCGCCTCGACTTGCTTGTGGCCCAGCGAGCGGACCTGTCGCGTAATCAGGCGGCGACACTCATCGCGAATGGAAACGTCACCGTAAACGGCCAGCGCGAGAAAGCGAGTTATCGCGTGCTCGCCGGCGACGTCGTGGTGGTCGAGCCGCCTGAGCAAGTGTCTCGCGAGATTATCGGCGAAGACATTCCACTCGCCGTCGCATACGAGGACGAATATCTCCTCGTCGTTGATAAGCCGGCGGGAATGGTCGTTCATCCTGCGCCTGGCAATTGGTCGGGAACGTTGGTGAATGCTCTCGTCGGACGTGGCGGCGAAGTTCCGGCGAGCTCACCATCTGACCGAGCCGGAATAATTCATCGTTTGGACAAGGAAACATCAGGTCTCCTCGTCGTCGCCAAAACCGAGCGCGCGCACAGGATTCTGGGCGCAGCGCTCGCGGCGCGAAGGGTCAATCGCAGCTATGCGGCGATGATATGGGGACACCTTGCGGGCGACACGCTTACGACCGACAAGCCGATCGCCCGAGATCCGCGAGACCGAAAGCGTATGGCAATCGTCAGTACGGGAAGGCAGGCGAAGACGGACTTCTTCCGGCTAGCCCGCTTTGGACCCGGAGACCTGCTGCGCGCTCATTTGCACACCGGGCGGACCCATCAGATTCGTGTTCATCTCTCGTCGGTCGGACATCCCGTAATGGGTGACGACACATACGGCGGAGGAGGTGGCCGGCGAATCGCGGGGCTTCCGCCGCGGCGGCATTTTTTGCACGCGGCGTGGCTCGTGTTCACACACCCGATCACTGGCGCGCCGATGGACATTCGCTCACCGTTGCCCGAGGACCTGAAGCATTCGCTCTCCGCTGTTGCGGAGGGCTCGGGGCTGCGTGAAGCCGAGGATCCCCTGGTGGCCCTTGGCTTCTATGACCCGCCTCGCCTCTAACACCGAGACACTCGAGCTCGACCAGGCTGTCGAGTCCATTGCCGATCGCCCGACGCCATCGCGTCAGGCGAAGGTGTTGGTCTTCAGTCTTGGCGGTCACGTCCATTGCGCAGGACTCGGCGCCGTGCGCGAAATAATTCCGCTCAAGCCCGTGACGCCTCTTCCAGGCGCGCCTCGCCAGGTGCTCGGCTTGATAAACCTTCGCGGAACGATCGTCACAGTGCTCGACGCGACAATGTCGGAATACGGAGTGCCATCTAGCGCGCCGACGGCAAGCATTCTCCTCGTGGAGCGCGGGACGCGCGTTGCAGGTGTTGTTGTGGATGAAGTGCACGAAATAGGAATCCTGAACAAGGACGTACCGCTCGAAGCGCTGCTCGACTTGAGTGCGCTCGTGCAAATGGCTCTCGCCTGAGGGAAAAAGAATGAACAGTACCGTGCTGGTGTGTGACGACGCCGTGTTCATGCGAACAATGATCGGCGACATCCTGACGCAGGCTGGTCTCGACGTGGTCGGCGAAGCGGAGTCCGGACAGGAAGCAGTCCAGAAATACAAAGAGCTCAAGCCCGACCTGGTAACGATGGACATCATCATGCCGGAGATGGGCGGCATCGAAGCGGTGCGAGCGATCACCAGCTTCGATCCGCAGGCTCGCGTGCTCATGTGCAGTGCAATGGGACAGCAAGCTCTCGTCGCGGAAGCGATTCAAGCGGGCGCAAAGGATTTCGTCGTCAAGCCGTTTCAGCCGAGCCGAGTGCTGGAAGCGGTTCAGCGTGTGCTTGGATAAGTGAACGCTCAACGCTACGCCGACCTCTTTCGCGCGGAAGCGCGAGAGAGACTGACGGAGATGAACAACGCTCTGCTCGCGATCGAGCGGGGCGGTGCACCGTCCGACGGCGTGGACCGCGTATCAGAGCTGTTCAGAGCAGTTCACAACATGAAGGGAATGAGCGCAGCGATGGGATACCAATCCATTCGTGATTTATCTCACGCGCTCGAAACGCTGCTCGATAAGCTTCGGCACGGCAATGACGTTCCTTCGCCCGCGGTTATCGATGCGTTGTTCGAAGCGGTCGACGTTCTGGAAAGTGCGGTCGTGAGCGTATCCGCAAATCCGGACATTGATCTCGACGTAAGCGACACGGTGCAGATGCTGGAGAGCCTTGCTCACGCGCAGGAGCCGAGCGTTCCAGCTGCATTGATGCCGACGATGGAATGGCCGGCGAGGCCCGACACGAGTCACACTCCTCGGAGCGCGCGCCGATTTACGCCCCCGCATTCCGCGCGATTGACTCCGACGAAACAAGCACGATTTACACCGCCTCTCGGAACGCGAGTTCCGGGATTCTCTATAGCGGATGGAAAGCGAAGCGTTCGCGTGGATGCAGAGCGTCTCGACACGCTGATGACTTTGATCGGTGAGCTCGTGATTGCGAGAGGAAGATTGTCGGAGCTTGCGCGACAGGCCGGCAATGTCGAGCTCGTCGAGGTTGTATTGCAGGCGTCGCGACTCGTGGGAAATCTGCAGGAGGAAATCACCAAGAGTCGGATGGTGCCCGTGGGTCAGGCGTTCGAGCGATTCGAAAGATTGGTGCGCGACACCGCGCACGAGCTTGGCAAGCAGGTCGTATTCGAGCTGAAGGGAACGGACATCGAAGTGGACAAGTCTGTTCTGGATGAGATCGGGGATCCGGTGATGCATTTACTCCGCAACGCGATCGATCACGGCATCGGTACGCCGGCTGAAAGAAAAAAAACCGGCAAGCCTGCGACTGCAACGCTCGTTCTCGCCGCCGAGCGAGAGCGATCCGCGGTGGTGATTCACGTCATTGACGACGGCCGTGGAATCGATTCAGCAAAAGTTCTCGCGAATGCGCGCGCGTCGGGTCTCGTCCCCCGGGATAAGAAAACGTTATCCGAGGCGGAGACTCTCGAGCTGATCGCGCGCCCCGGATTTTCGACGTCGGCAAGCGTTACGCGATTGTCCGGAAGAGGAGTCGGCCTGGACGTCGTCGCAACGAAGGTGAGGTCCCTCGGGGGATCAATGGAGCTGACGACAGCTCCAGGCGCGGGAACTACGATGACGGTTCGTCTCCCGGTGACGCTCGCGATCATTCACGCGTTGCTCACGAGGACGGCCGGAGCCGTGTACGCGCTTCCGATCACTCACGTCGTCGAGACTATGATGCTGACTCAGGACATGACGAGCTTCGTTGACGGTCGCGAGATGATCGAAGTTCGCGGCGAAAAACTTCCAGTGGTGCGGTTGAGAGATCGTCTAGGTCACCCGCCGCGCGAAGAAGGCGGTGGACACGTTGTCGTTCTCGATCTTCCGGACCGGCGCTCGACTCTGGTTGTAGATGAGTTCATCGGTCAGCACGAAATAGTTGTGAAACCGTTCGACGCCGCCCGCGGAATGCCGCAGCTGTTCAGCGGAGCGACAATCCTTCCAACCGGAGCGCCGGCGCTGATTCTCGACGCGCGTGGCGTTGCATAGGCGGAGATATGCACAGAGTCGAGGTCCCTGAAGTGACGGTTAGCGCGGCGATGCCAGGTTTGTTTTCGCCGGCGCGCATCGATGCGCTGAAAGAAGTCGCGAGCATCGGAGCCGGCCATGCGGCTACTGCATTGTCTTTGATGACCGGTGCGCGGATCATGATCGAAGTTCCGATGGTCTCGGTCGGACAACTTGCCGAGCTCGCACCGGCGATCGCAGAGCCCGACGCATCGATTGTGAGCGTCATGATGGATATGAATGGATCGCTCACCGGACAAACATTGCTCGCGCTTCCGGTAATTACCGGACGGAGACTCGCTGATCTCATGCTGCGGCGGGAGCGTCGCGCGGGATCCGACGTTTTCGATCGTCTCGAGGAATCGGCGTTGAAAGAGGCGGGCAACATTCTCGGCGGAGCCTACATGACGGCGCTCAGCGATTTCCTTGGCATGCATCTCATGCCATCGCCGCCGCGCTTCCGCGTCGGAGCCGCGCGAGAGATACTCGATGGCTGTAACACCCTGGTTGGGCACGACGTCGCGGTTTGCTGCGTCGAAACTGAGTTCTCGTTCGAGGAAATAGGAGAGCGCTTTCGCGGATTCTTTCTCCTGCTTCCCGACACCAGATCATTCGCCGCGATTTTCCGCGCGGTTCGCGTGGCCTGATCGAATGTCGGCGACGATTACTGGTGGCCAAAACGAGATCGAGATCCTTCGATCGTTTGCACGCCGCATCGACGTCGCCGATCCGGGAGCCCAGAACAATCTCGGCGTGTTTTACTTCCGTCGAGGTCTCGTCGACGAGGCGATCGCCGCGTTTTCCCGGGCGCTCGCACTCGACGAGCGAATGCGCGTCGCCCGCAGAAATCTGGAGATTGCGTATGGCAAAGCGGGTTCGCTAAAGAGTCGAGCCACCGAGCTGGACCAGAGGCTGGCGGCGGCGCCCGACGACATCGGTGCGCTCGTAGAGAGCGGCATCGCAGAAAAAAGTGCGGGGAATCTCGATGAAGCGGAGAGGAAATTCAGGCGCGCGCTGGAGCACGATCAAAACAGCTCGGTGCTCCATTTCTTTCTGGCGGAAATATTCTATAACCGTGGCAACGGTGAAGAGGCGCTGCGTTTTTTGCGGCGGTCAATCGATCTCAATCCCGCAAATCCCGACGCGCATTACCTCGCCGGATTCATACTCGGAGATCTTGGGCGAGTCGATGAAGCGCGCGAGGCAAACCGGCGCGCAGTTGCACTCAATCCAAGATTGTCTCGCGCGGAAGCGAATCTGGCGCTGGATGAGCCGGATGTTCGAGAGTCATCGGCTGTTGACGCAATGGTCAAGACCACAGCGGTGGCGCAGCAGGGAAGTGCGCATTTGACACTCGCTTTGGCGCTCCGCCTCAAAGGATATCACGCTGAAGCAATGCGCGAATGCAGTGCTGCGCTCGCGGCAGGCGAGGATCAAGCGACTACACTCGAAGCGATAGCAAGCCTGCACCTCTTGCTGGGGCAGCCGGGCGACGCGCTCGACGCACACGACAAACGTATCAAGCTCGGCGGAGTGTCGCCGCGGGTGATCAATCAGCGTGGCATCGCGCTGTACCTCCTTGGCCGAAGCTCTGAGGCGGAGCAGACATTCCGCGACTGCCTGGTCAGAACGCCGGGATACGCGGCGGCCGAAAATAACCTGGGCGCGCTGTTGTGGGACACCGGAAAAATGCGCGAAGCGACGAATTGTTTCCGGCGCGCTGCACGCGATGACAAAGGTCTGGACAGCGCGCGAATCAATCTGGCGCTCGCGCTCTACAGGCAGAGTCATTTTCAACTCGCACTCGATGCATATCGCGCAGTCATTCGTGATGAACCGGAACACGCGATTGCGTGGTGCGGTCTTGCTCGGGTCCTCGTGGAATTCGGGCGGTTTGTGGAAGCACGAGACGCATGTGTCCGCGCCATCCATACCGACGCGTCGATTGCGCAGGCACACGCGATTCTGAGCGTCGCGTTATCAGGTCTTGGCGATGTGGATGGCGCAGCCCGCTCAGGCGAGCGCGCTCACAAGCTCGATCCGCATGCCCTTCGCCAGCCAATGACTCTCGAGATGGATGCGCCAGAAAGTGGAGCCCTCATCCCCGGTGGCGGAACTGCAGCGACGGCCGTTCCCGACTACACATTAGGGCGCGATTACCTCTCCAAGGGTTTGCCGGAACGCGCGATGGCGGAGATCAGACGCGCGATGGCGCGCGGCGCCGACGAAAAGGAAGGACTGGTCCTGCTCGCAAAATGTTTTGCTGCGCGCGGCGAATACGACGTCGCCGAGAAGGAGCTGTCAGCGCTCGGTGCTTTTCAGCAGGACGATCGAGTTGCAGTGGAAGTCGCATCGGTGCACCGCGCGATGGGGCGACCTCGCGAGGCGCTTCGACGCGTTGTCGATCTGTTGAAATCGAATATCTATCACCTTTCTGCGCTTGTCGTCCTCGGCGAATCGTTACTCGATCTGAAACGCACGCGCGACGCCAGCCGAGCGTTCGCCAGAGTTCTCAAACTAGACCCGAATCACGCCGTTGCCAGAAAGTACAGCCAGATAGCTCGATTGGAGAGCGGCTGATGACGATCGAGGGGCCTCTTCAGGACATCGGAATTCACGATGTATTCCAGCTGCTCGACCTGGCGCGAAAGAGCGGTTGTCTTCGCGTCCATTCCGCCGCGCGCGCGAGCGAAGGTCACGTGTACTTCCAATCGGGCGCGGTTGTGCATGCGACGATGCGTGACAATCCGCACAGTCTCGGCGTCCTGCTTCTAAAGGCCGGTAAACTGAGCGAATCGCAGCTTCGTGAAGCTGCGTCAGCTCAGCGACTGGGAGATAAACGAAAACTCGGCGAGATACTCGTCGCGCAGGGAACAGTCACGCGTCGAGACGTAGAGCGCTCGATGCGACTGCAGATAGAAAACGTAGTGTTCGAGCTGTTCTCGTGGACGGAAGGAACGTTCTCGTTCACTGATGCTGACGCGAGCGACGTCGATGCTGACGCCGCAATTCGCGTGAGCACAGAGTCGCTCTTGATGGAAGGTGCGCGAAGAATCGACGAGTGGTCGCGGATGGCAGACCGTTTACCCGACGCGCTCGTAGTGCCGAGGCTCGCAGCGCTGGAAGATGGACCGGAGCCCGCCATCGATCTTCGGCCCCGCGAATGGGAGGTTCTGACGATGATCGACGGAGAACGAAGCGTTCGTGAGATTGCGTCGTCGCTGGGCGTCAGCGAGTTCGATGTAGCGCGAACTATTTATGGAATGGTGTCGACGGGATTGATCGTCGTCGCGCGGCACTCGGAGGCAATCGTTCATGGATGACCGCGCGCGGTGGGCATTCGCCGATGTAATCGGTGACGGAGATCAAACCGTGTTGTTGCTCGACAAAACGGGAAACGTTGTCGCAGGCATCTATGTGGACAGCAAGGCGCGCGATGTCAGCGCAGAGATCGGTCACGCGCTCGGACCGATCGGCGACGAAGCCCGTAGAGCAATGCGACATCTGCCGCTCGGTGGCTGGCGCGCGCTGTCTGTTGAGTGCGAAGATGCGAATCTCGCAGTGGGACCCGCTGGCGAAGGCGATGTTGTAGTGGTCGCCGGAGCGCCATCGGTGCCTGTCGGATTTGTACGGCGACTTCTCAGTCACGCGGCATTGCGCGCGCTCGCCTGGCGCGAGGAAGTGGCGTGACGAACGAATATGAAGCCGTGGTCGCGCAAATTGTGCGACAGCCAGGCGTCGTCGGCGCGATGCTCGTTGGCGTCGAGGATGGTCTCGCCATCGCAGGCGCCGACACGCTCGGCGCTGGTTGGGAGCCTGCGGCGGCGCTCGCGTCGTCGGTATTTCGACGAACGCGCGAGGCATCAGCTGACGCAGGTCTCGGCAATGCGAAGTTCGTGCGCCTCGAGGCCGATCGTGGTCACGTCTGTGCCACAGCGAGTGGTGACATCGTCCTTGTCGCGGTGACCGGCAAGAACATCAATCTCGGGAAACTTCGGTTGGCAATGCTAAGCGCGGCGGAGCAGATATGATAAGTGGTGCGGTGAGCGCGGCGTGGCTCGATCAGCCGCTTAGACGATTCGTTCAGGATTCTCGCGTGCAA
>Ga0137376_10000875_pt1 | contig 15496 bp, 9 predicted proteins | sample SagtaG_23_FD_104814 | JGI IMG/M metagenome (GOLD analysis project Ga0137376, IMG submission 104814) | Vadose zone soil microbial communities from Sagehorn Ranch, Mendocino, California, USA - Sage2_L_20_16 metaG | ecosystem: Environmental > Terrestrial > Soil > Vadose zone | place: USA...
GCCAATAACTGAGAATCGGTCTCGACACCGAGAATCCCGACGCCCTTGATCCCGCGACTTGAAGCGGAGTCCCTCGCTTCGCAATAGTCATGATCGGCCGTCCCCGCTCTGCACGCAGAAGGCGCGGGAGCGTTTGCGTTGGCGAGCAACGAGGTCCACTGCGCATCCGGGGCGAGATAGAGATCGATATCCCAGCCGAACGGATGGGCGAACGGGAAGTCATTGCCAGAGACATGTTTGGCGACCACGGTCCCCACTGCGGGAGTGGCAATATACGCCGCGGTGACGGCAGCCCACTCCTTGGGCACGCCAATGCTCGCGCCGAAAGTCGCGCTGGTGTCCCCACACGCAGCTGCGGTGGCTGGTCCTCCAGCCGGGAGATCCGGAGATGTCAGAATGGGATCAGGGGCACCGATCGTGAACTCCTGCGAGTCTTCGGTCAGGAACGGACCTGCGCTCCCACCCCCGTAAGGCAGGGTCTTCGGATCATACGGATTGTAGCCGGCGCTGCCACTGCTGATCACCGCATTGGCAAACTCCACATGGGCGACATGCACGCCCGCGTCCCTCTCAGAGGTCCATAACTCACCCACGGCGTCTTCCCCGGGTTTGAGCGAGCTTATCGTAGCGGCCGTGGTTGCGACCAAGCGCTGTCCATCGATGTCGGCATGCACGAGGCCGGAGATCGGCCCACCGACGAGATTGCGGAGCCGGAAACGTACGCGGATTTCTCGATGAGGCGCGGGTTGAGCTGGAAGCAATGCCTCGATGAAGATGATGTAGGGAATCGCCGCGGTCTTGATCAAACCAACCCTGCCAGCTGCACCTTGCCAAAAGAGCACGCGGCTTGTCGCGGGCAGTCCGAGGGCGGAGCGTAGGGTGCGCTCGAGGTCCCCTAGGACAACGTGCCGATGACTAGAGTCTCGCTTTCCGGCACCGGCAGTTGGTCGATGGATGCTGGTGTCCTGCGCAATGAGCGGGAGCTCCCTCAGACTTAATAAGCACAGTGTCAGAACAACATGGACAGTGCGCATGTGCCCTCCTGCCCTGAATGCGAAGCGCAGGGCTGCACTCGAACCCACCATACATCCAAGCCGAAGGGAATTCTCTTCGACGTCGTGAAGTATACGCCCGGGCTCGGGCCATGCCATCAGCAGCTGTCGGCGGGCCACCCTCGGGCCCCGGTTGCCGAGCGCCTCGTCTTATGGTGGTACTACTTGAGAGGCTGGACCGCGGGCTATCGATCCGCGGTCTGACTGCAGATCCCTCCTAGCGTCTACCCGGCTTCCTCGAGACCGACAACGCGGAACTTGGGGGACTCCAAGTTTGCGCGCGTTGTGTCGCATTTCGACCCCCTCGTGCCGCAAAAATGCCCTAGACCATCTGACAACAAAGTCCAACGTTATGGAGGAAGGCGGATCTCTAGTGGAGTCGACAAGGTCGATATGATGTAAGGCGAGTTGCTGATTGGAACACTACTCTGGTGTTGCGCCCAAATGATGTCGAGCAGCCCTAGCTCAGAACAGAAGCTGCAGACCGTGGACGAGCCACTATCGGCCGCGGTTGCGGGCATCAAGCAAGCGGCCTTTGACTACTATCCGCGTCTTGAGAGAGTCAGGAGCTTCGTGAAATCCCGGTTGTCCGAGCACATCTCATTGCGGGGCGCCGCTGACGTTGCCGCTTACGAGCCCACGTACTTCTGCTCTCTTTTTCACAGGCGGGTCGGCATTCCCTTCACGCGGTGGCTCACGATCACAAGGGTGTCACGTGCAGCAGAGTTGCTCCGGTCAAAGGACTACCCGATTTGGGAAGTAGCGCACATGGTTGGGTTCCGCTCGGTACGGGCATTCGAGCGCGCGTTCAAAAGCGTTGCCCTTTCCTCCCCGATGAGATATAAGAACGCGGCTCGTCCCTGCTGAGATAGCTGGAGTCAACAAGCGGCGTCAAATCCCCAAGAAGTGTCCGGTTACTCTCAAGCACCTGCCTCCCCCCAGCATCTCTTCGGGCATCAGTTGGCTGCTTCGTGGCTGGTTCGCCCCTGTGCGAGTCAGAGTCTTGACTGCGGCTTGATCGGGTGGGCCTACACTCGTCTCGGTAGATCCCGAGCGGGCTAGGGTACTGGCAGGCACCAAAGTTCAGGAGATTCCCAACTGATGTCCGTGTCCTTCGAGCCCTGGCATTACTCGTGAATCGCCCATAGGCAGGATACTGTAATGCCTGGTCCATTCACCCACATCTACGCGCAGCGTCGCGTGGCAGATCTCCTCGCCGGCGGCCTCACCGCCAATTTCGTGCGACCCAGCGATGGCGAACTCCTCGCCTCGCAGCACTTCGATCTAGCCGGTCCAGCCCTCGACCCGGGGTCGCTCGGCCAAGCGATGGCCGACTGGCCCAAATTCGCGGCCCTCGGGGCGATCGGGCCAGACATCTTCTTCTTCCTTCAGGACTACGCTGATCCGCGGATCCCGTGCGACGAGATCATGCTCGGGCTCAGCCTTCTGTATTACCTGGACGACCAAGGCCGACTCGACGATCCGTACGATGGACTGGTCGCAATTCTCGCCGAGATCAATCAGACATGGGCGGCGATTCTCCGGCTCATCATCAAGCTAGACAAGATCTGGCAGCAGTTTCTCGCCGTATGGAGCGCAACGATCGGTGGCATCCTGGATAAGGCAAATCAGGTCATCGATGATCTCACAGGCGGGCTCTTGTCGGAACTCGGCGACGCATTCACCGAATTGAAGAACGCGCTGGTCGCCGTGGGCGCAGAGGAGATACTGACCGAGGGCGACATCTTCTCGTGGTTCTCGCTGAAGATGCGGCTCGGTTACGACGAGGAGGCATTCCTCTGGAGCGACATGCTACACTATCGTCGCACCAGTCTCGTGCCGCAACGTCTATTCGCACACGCGAGACAGCTCCTCGCGTCCGACGCGTCCCTCGACCGCGAGCATGGGCGTCAGTTGCTGGCGTTCACAGGAGGCTGGGTATCCCATGTGGGGACGGACACCATCGCTCATGCGTTCGTGAACGAGCAGGCGGGCGGCCCATTCCGCACGCACTGGCAGCGGCATCACCTGGTCGAGAACCATTTGGACGCATACAACTACGAGCGCACCAGTGATGGCACGCTACCAGCTGACGCGTTCGTGGGCTGGCAACCGGATTATCCATCGCTGAACCAGTCGGCGCTCTACTTCGCCGTGCAGATCCCGCAGGGCATCGACGAGCTCAGCGATGCGGAAAAGCAGGGTGACCTGCGCCGGCATCCCCTTCCAGAAGGTGACGACCAGCAGGCGCGCGATCAGCGGAAGGCAATGCTCGATACCGACGGTGCCCTGCCTTACTGGCTTGCAGCCGTGATCGTGCAAGTTCTCGTCGAAGTGTACGCCGACCCAACGGAAGGCGGATTGAGCGACCTGCAGGAGGAGAAGAGGCCACACCCGCGCAACTTGATAGGGCAAGCATTTCAGGATGGACTAGGTGACGGCGCGACCCTGCTCGGCCACTATCTCGAGGTGCTCGGAGTGGACAATGCGGGTCAGGCCTTCGCCGACTTGCGCAAGGCTGTGGCACCGGACACCCCGGCCGGAATGACCGTTCCACAGGGCTTTCCATTGCCGTGGGAGGTTCAGGCGACATACCGATTCATGCTGTCGTGGTTCAAGCGGAGCTTTGTGTCGCAATTCGACATGTCGAAACCGCCGCGGCCCACGATCTTCACGCCGCCGTCATCAGACTTTGACTTCGGCCCGCCAGACTTTTCGGGGGTTTCACCGTCGGATCCGCCGATCGAACAGGTCTGCGAGGTACTGTTGGCCTTGCTCGACTGGATTTGGAAGACTATCGAGCAGGCAGCGCAACTGGCATACGACCTCGCCAAGACGGTCGCCTCCGCGGCCACCTTGCCGGCACGGGACGCTTTGTACTACGGGCTTGTCCTCCCGGCGTGGCAAGTGTGCGAGAATGCGCGAATCGTCCTTGTGCACCTGGCCTACCTCATGCCGCAATCTGAGCAGCGCTACGCCGACGGCGAGCTTAAGAAACCGTCGGAAATCGACCTTGAATTGATCACTCTCGGTCACACGGTCAATGGCGAGTTCGCGGCGGCGCTCGCAGCTGCGTTTGACGTGCTGGGTAATCTCGATCACGACCCAGCCCTTATCGCGGACACGATTCGCAACCCGAAGAGCGCCGATTACCCTTGGTTACCGGTGCGAATGACAGGATCGCGCGATGTTGTGGAGTTCCGCCGGCCGTGGGGCTTCCCAGACCGGACCAACGACCCCGCGGCCGCGAAGGCGGGTAATTGGCTCGAGACTCCGCTCACCACGGCCGGCCCATATCCGCTGGGCACCATGCCGCCGACCCTCCTGCGACTTGACGGACCGGCCAGTAACCGAATGCGCTACGACTATGAGCATGCGCAGTGCCCTGAGGAGACCGACAGCCTCAATGAGGAGTTCGTCGGTCATGACCCGTTTACAAACGGGTACCCAGGGCCGGACGCCGGCAAGGGTGCGTACTCTGGCACGAACCCTCTCGGCGACCCGGTCCTCTTTTCGGCCTATCTCTTGGGCCAGATCGCCAACAACCGCCAGTACGCGACGAGCTTCGACCTCGATGCCGATCGTGCCTACGGTTACCTGTGCTGGGACTGGATGCGCGGTGCGGCAAGCGGGACGAACCCTCGGGGGCAGCCATACCCACTTCCTCTAGTGTGGCCAGAGGGTGCGAACGGTCCGGACGGTTCTTGGCAGCCGCCGCCAGCAACGCCAGCGGGGCAAGAGCCCGGTCCCCAGTACATGCCACCGCTGCAGCTGCGCTACCTCGGACGCAGCTGTGAAGAGGCTCTCCCCAAACCTCCAGCGCCGAGGAGACGAGGAGCGCGATGAGTGACCAGCCGCAGGGCTCGGCCAGCAGGTTCCGCCGATTCATGCGTCGTGTTGTCGACGGCATCGAACGCGTTTCTGGAGAGGCTGGCCGGTCGGCCATCCGTACTGCCGACCGCGTCGAGGATGCTTTAGAGCGCCAGCTCGCGCGGGAACCCCGCGAGCATGAACGGGGCACGCACAAGCACGAGCAGCACCTCGCTGGAGGAGCGACGGTGTACATCGACGTACATTGCTGCTCCCCGGAGTGCGCGCCTGGCGGCGGGCCCGGGCGGGCCGGTGGGCCAGGTGGTCGCCCTGGACACGTGACCGGGACTAGCGACGGCAGTTTGCCCGGCGGCATCACCGGGATAGGCGGCGTGATTGGCACGGTCACGCGCCCTCCGAACGTATGGCCCGGATCGCGGACCCAGTTGTACCTGCCACTGCTGTTCTTGCGAGCCAACGCGGGGGATTTGGGGGCGAGGCCAGTAGTCGGAGTGTTCTGGGAAAGCCCTGATATCCTTATCGCGCCCGGGGTTGATCCCGCGCACGCCCCCGAGGCGCCCGCTGAGCTCGGTGGCGTCGCGGAGGCGAACCAGGACAATACCGTCTTCGCCCATGTCTGGAACCTCGGTCAGGGGCCGTGTCCCGACACATTGGTCGAGTTCTACTGGTTCGATCCGTCTCTCGGCTTCAACGGCGCCGCAGCACACCTCATCGGCGCGACTTGGGCGGACTTCCGCGGGCGCGGCGACACAGGCAGCCACAAGCTCGTGAAGTGCCCGATTAGTTGGCGAGCACAGTTCCTCAACGGTGGGCACGAATGTCTCGTCGTTCGCGCTAGCCAGCCGGCTCTGGACCCGCTGTCAGGCCCGCCTTGGGATGCTGCACGAAACCGCCACGTCGGCCAGCGCAACATCCACGTAATGTCCGCTGCCGAGGCCAATGCCAAACCAACGTTGCCGATCACCGTCGGGCCACTCTTCGGAGCTGTCGCGCAGGTAGCTGTGGCGCGCGCCGGTACAGCCTCGATGCCCTGGCTTCACTTAGTGACCATGAACCGCGCGACCCTGCCGAACACGGCTGCTCCCACCGGTGACGTCGGTCTCACCCCGCCCACGCCTCTCGGTACTCCGCTTCCGGATCTCGGCAGCGTGCCCAACGCGCGCGGCGCCGGGTTGATGGCCGACGGGCACGCAGTGACCGGCGACGGGCAACAAGTGGGTTTTCACGCCACCGACGGCGACCCCGGCGCTGGCAACGCGCATGTCTACCGCGTCCTGGGCACGCAAAACGGGACCGTGTTCGGCGGCTACACTGTCGTCGTACTCGGATGACACCGGTTGCCGTGGCGACGCGGCACCACGGCACGGTGCAGCGCGGTGATCGTTGTTCGAACGCGAAGGGAGGCGTCAGATGTTTGATCTCGCTCAAGTTGCCGTCGCTTGTGGTGGTTTCCTCACGGCATTCGAGGCACTCCTGGGCACAGCGGGCGTGTTGCTTGCTGGCGCCATTGCTGCGGTGATAGTGGCTGCCGTCCTCAACAACGGCTTTTTCTCCGCACCCGCGTCTCCCGCCGCAATGGTCACTGCCGGACTACTCGCGGCGGCCGCGGCTGCTGCACTAGCAGTCGCGAAGGGCCAGGCTGACAGTTTCTTCCAATGCATGGGAGCGCCACCTGCTTGCGCCGGCGCGCTGTCAAACTTACTCAACGCTCTCACGGCGCTCATCACGGTCCTAGGTATTGAAGCAACCGCTTGTTTTGTCGCCGCCGGCTTTGCGTGGATCCCTTGGGCGGGCGCTGCGCCCATGTACGTCATCCTCGCCGCACTGATTATTGAAGCGGTGCTAGTCCCGACACTGATTGCATTCGCCGTGACGTTGGTCAGCTGCGCACAGCATGCTGCCACCGCCTCGAGTTCGTCTCCGCTAATCACAGCTGGGAGTTTGATCGCGATTGCCCTTGTGGCAGCAGTTGCGCGGACCTTTCTGCAGAAGGCAAGAGTTCGGGCAGGCCGCTAGTGGAGTTAGGGAGGCGGCAAGGTTCGACGGGAGGACCGCGAGGGTGGGGCGGAGTTCTCTGCCAATCCACCGCACTCGTGCACGGCGTGGTGACGAAATCTTGTACTTGATGAAGTCTCCTATAAGGAGGCAGAATGACCACGCTCCTAGCGTCTTTCGCCAGGTCAACGACGCTAGCGGTCGCAATCTTGGTCCCGCTAGCAATCTTCGCCCTGCGAGGGACTGCGGCTCCCTCGGGGTTGCCCCAAGTCGAGAATTGCAGTGCAGGCATTGCGCTGGGTGGACATCCGGTCAAGAGTGGGCATCAGGTCATTCACATTCCTATCGTGTGCACCCTTGCGGTCAATGAGGTCAAAAGACTAACCGACCCTATTACCGTCCTCGACCCGCCGCCGGCCGACGTGCTCTATGAGTCGACGCCTGCTGTCATCTCCTTCACCTTCATCAATCGGACAACCAACGTAGTCACCGGACGTGTTGTCGCCCGCCTGGGAGAGACGGAGTTTCCGACGGCCTATTGGGTGGTGAAGGTTGCTCCTAAGGCACATGTGGACGGTCAGATCAAGATTGGACCGCCGTTGTCTACTGGAACACTAAAGCTTCTCTACGAGGAGTCCGATTCGCAGCTCTTACCTGGCAACATCACCACGATATGGAAAACGATAACGAGCGTAACGCAACAGCTTCAGGTGCTGCCTGAGCCGACATATGTCGCGAGGGCGCCCTATGATCTGGTCTTCGATGGGCTTGACGATAACGGCTTCCCATTGAATCCTCGCTGGGGCAAACAAGACAAGTATTTCTTCCAAACACACCTGCGGAATTTGTTAGTCGCGGACGCGCGTCCTGACATTCTAACCGATGCCTACAGTCACGCCGAACCGCAGGACATCGTAGGTGTTGACAATGACTACGACGGCTTTCGAAATGCCTATTGCAAGCACTCACCAGGTGCAACCGTTTTCAATTCATACTATTGCGATGGTGACAAAGAAGACACCACGGAGCCTGGCGGCCCGATATATGGCGCGTCGTTTGCCTGGAAGGACGCACCGATCTACCCCAAATGCGGCATCTCTGGCGACTATACCAACCCATACAACGATGGCGACTTCGGCATCACCTTTCATAACCAGGGTCACGAAAACTTTGGTGTCGTAACGTTCGACGGAATTCTAGATTGGGACAACGCGCAACCGGAGTACTTCTATGACAGCGATTGGGGGATTGATCTCTACACGAGGCACGGAATAGGTGTGACCGGGCGAAAGCCCATAGACAACTACATTCACACCGAGTTCGATCCACACGACGTTGGGGACGACTGGGATCACGGTTTTTGGGGGGCGCTGAGCCAGAACATCCACAATGCTCAGGGGGGGCAGTGTTGCGGCGACGTTAATCCGTGGGCCTTCAAAACGTCCGGGGCAGTGATCGCAAGAGAGAACGAGACTGTGGCACCGATTATCAACGGCCACCGTGCCATCGTGATTGGACTGATCGGCCTGGATGTTGGCCACGACGATGCACAAGTCGAACTCCACCCAGTTTACGGTATGGCTATTCACACCGGGGGACGCCCGCTTGCGAATAGCGACTGCCGCGGTAATGACGGTGATCCCATGTGTCAGGGAGTGTACCTAAATCCAGACCGCGATCCCCATTTCGACGAACTCTTAAACAGCGACGATGATACGTGGGCAATCTTTGCGACCAACTTCGGGAACGAGGGTTATTGCTCGACGCGAGCGCTGCATGTTCTTGATGGTGACGAGAGTATCATCGGGCGGAAGGACTTCCCGACGATGACGTTTCGCCTCCCTTGGGCAAGCGAAACGGGTTCTCCGATGGCGGATGCAGCAGTGAAGAGCACGACGAACTTTACTCTGCACGCGCAGGTCGACGTTGGGACAACGGATGTTCCCGTTGACATAATGAAGGAGAAGGGGAAGGACATCATTGTGACCTTCCACATGCTGCCGGCCAGCGTGCGCTCAGATTGGTACGGCGAGATACACATAAAATGGACGCCTACCCTGGTCTTGGCGAAGCATATCCCGCTCCCAGTAGTCATGCGTGTGGACACGGCGCGTGCCAGTCAGACGGCAATCCCGCTCCATGCTGACGTGCATCCCAACACGATCGGAATGTCCGAGACACAACGCCGGGTGTTCGCGAGTGAACTCGCCAGGGCGCCTAAAGCGGCAAGATTGCCAACGCGCGTCTCCTTTGCCGGGGCCCTCCGCCTTGCAAGTGCGCCACCAGCCCCGCCACCGCAGCGCCAGTGGAATAGCTTTGGCATTGTCCCAGCACGGGCCAAAAAACGGGGACCGGGCGCTGCAGCTGAGGACTCCGTTGCGCTCCGCGCTCTGTGTGTAGCCTACGACGGGCATGTACCAGGATTGCCAACTGGTTTTTGCAAGTGACAGGCGCTTGAAGCATGTCTACTATAGTCCCGTGGGTGTTCCAGATGTCGTCGGAACCTCCGCGTCGAAGCTGAGCCACTGCGGACTGCGCTTGACGCGCGCTTGACTCGGGCTCAACATACCTCAGCATGAGCCACGCTGCGCACGCGGGAACATCGTTATGCGCACGAGCTAGCTGATCCGTAAGCTCGCGTAGCGTCAGCCGTGCGGCGATGCGAACGACCGCTCGCTTCTTGTCACCTTACTGGGGTCGCGCTCGCTTTTTCGGTCTTCCTTCGGACAAGTTGCCTCATTCTCGCCCGTTCGTGCCGCAAAAACGCCCTATCGTTCCATTCTGGGGCAGTACAGTATTGAACCCGTCTTGCATTCGATCCCTGTCATCACGGCGTGCGGCCCAATGATTCGCGTCCTCATCGTTGCGGACGTAAGGCTCTATCGAGACGGCTTAACCCAGGTGCTGGAGCGCCGACCCGGCTTCCTGGTAGTTGGCAGCGCCCCTGATGCAGCGCGGGCGCTCGCCGAAGCCGTGAATCTCTCCCCGGACGTGGTGCTCCTGGATATGACCACGCCCGGCGCGGCGTCCACGGTTCAGGTGCTCGCCCAAAGGGTGCCTAGCCTCAGGATCGTAGGTCTGGCGGTGGCGGAATCGGAAGAGAACGTTGTCGCGTGCATCGAAGCCGGCGTCTCAGAGTACGTCGCCCGCGACGGATCGCTCGAAGACCTGGTTGCGACCATGGAGAGGTCACGCGACGAGATGGTGTGCCCGCCCAGGATCACTCGCGCCCTGGCAAGAAGAGTTGCCAGTCTTGCGACATCAGGCGTCGCGACCGGCCTCCCCCGCTTAAGCCATCGCGAACAGCAGGTCGTACACCTCGTCGATCGAGGCATGTCGAACAAGGAGATCGCCCAAGACCTGAACATCGAGGTGACTACGGTCAAACAGCACGTCCACAGCATCCTCGAGAAGTTGCAGGTTCACACCCGGGGCGAAGCGGCCGCTCGACTCAGGCGGTCTGCGTTCTCGTTCCGCTCCCAGGCACCAGGCCACACCGTCTAGGTCCCCTCGGGCCGCGTAGGGTGTACGCGAGGATGTAGAACCAGATCTCCACCTCTCTTCAGACCTTCGCTTAATCCTTTTCAGACCTTTCGCCCAATTTCGCGACGCACGACCACAAGCCACCATAGGCAACGGTGGGAACCTCGAGATCGGCGCGCATCAGAATCCTTGTCGTTGGCTTGCCGCGAGTCTTGAGTGACATCATCACTGAGACGATCAAGGCCCAGCCCGACATGGAACTGGTTCCAAGCGAGCATTCGCTCGACTTCCGATCTCACGCGCGCGACTCAGGGGCTGACGCGGTGATAGCAGGATTGGTAAACGACGAGCTGACCTCCGACTGCGAAGATGTGATTTGGATGCGGCCGCCGTTACCGGTCCTGGGTATCGCGGAACGCGGGGGCCGAGCGGTCCTGTACCAAGTGCAGCCGCATGTCACGGAGTTGGGTGAGGTGTCACTGGACGAGTTACTCACGGCCACCCGCACGGCCGCGCGATCGCGCGTGTGGAAGCGCTGATCGCAACCGAAAGGACCGACCCATGTTCGCAGACCTCAGCTGGAGTCACCTCCTAATCCTCGGCGGGATCGCTGTTCTCGTGTTCGGGGCTAGGCGGTTTCCAGAAATCGGGAGAAGCCTTGGGCAGGGCATCAATAACCTGTATCGCGGGATGAGCGGGAAGCTCGACAACGATCCACCGGCGCTGCCTCCGGACCGTTCATCGTCGGACCGCCTAAGGGACTGACAGCCCATCGATGACGGGTGCCAGCGTGGTGACCACGTCGACGACGATGCCCGGTCCGCAAATTGCGGGCGAATTCTTCGCCGTGCCACTCGAGCCCTACCGTTACCTCCTATACGCTCCAGAGATGGGGGTGGCATTCGTGGGCACTGCCCGCCTCGTCAATCGAATCGTGGACATGTGTTCCAGCGTTAGCAAGTCGCGCTCGTGTCTTGATCCTGAGCTCTCGGCCCTCCTCCAATCTCTCGGAATCCGAGACGCTGACGATGAGGAAGCGGAGGCCCGGATCGCCCTGGAGCTACGACTGCGCAGCGGAAACGTAGTAATGACGGATCAAACGGCACTCGAGGCTTTGGATAGCACATTTTCCTCCACCGTCGCGGGACGCCGCGCACGACTCCGATACGTTGGGATGGAAGGGTGCGCGGATGCGTGGCATGTGCTGGAGTACTCCTTGGCCCATACACGCGCTCGCCTCGGAGAGGATGCTCGGGGCTTGGAGGTGATCGGGGTCGTCACAGGAGTATTGGGTCCGGAGGAAACTGCGCGGATGTCGGCGTGCGTCGATGCCGTTGAGGTGTGCGCGGATGTCCTGCCGGGAGTCGAGTCTCGACCGAATTTGCCTGCCCTGCAGCGATTCCCGGTCGATTGGCTCGAGATGCTGAGACTGCTGAATGCAGCGGGATGCCCTACCAGTCTCAGAATCCCAGTGACACTGGCTCACCTGCATGACCTCACCGAATCACTCCACTATCTCTGTGAGATCGGTGGCTTTGAAGAGATCGTGCTCGAGCCCTCCATGAGATGGGGATGCTGGAATGGCACACCAGAATCCGAGACGCTCGCGATGCTTGAGGCGTTCCGAGCGGCTCAACGTGCGCTCGCTCCACTGCACTGTTCGATTCGCATGGCGGGGACGCAGCCAGGATCCAGAGAGAGTTTTTGCGGCGCGCCAGTGGAACAGATTGCAGTTTTGCCGAACGGCTCGACGTCACAATGTTGCGGGTCCTTCGAGCACTATTGCGACGGCTGCTTCGCGCGAGGCGACTGTGCTGGGCCCTGCCAAACCGCGGAGCCGCGGGACGTGGCCTTTCAGGGATCGCAGCGGTGCCACCTCATTCGTGAGCTGCTCAAAGATCGCATTGTAGCCGGAATCGCTCGCAGCGGTGTGTCGTGGCGACGCTCAAGAATGGCGGCGGTGTCTCATGCATGATGCCCGCCCGCGCTATCACCTACGGCACGTCCCCGAACCGCCCACGGCTGAGGACGGGCTTGTCGTGCCCGTAGTCCTTCGGCCCTGGGAAATCCCGGTATCAAGACGCGGCTTTCTTGGTGTATCGCTCGGAGCAACGGCGCTGGTTGCCGGTTCGGAGGTGTCGCGGCTTGCGAGTGTCGACCCGACGCGGACAGCCGCAGCCCCTTCCAAGGCCGGCGGCTGGGTCGATCCCGAGCTGCTCAGCATGGTTGGGATCGCATCAAATGGAGAGCCAGGTTCAGTCGAGCCTGGTTACCACCTTCGGTGGTTCAGCAACCTCTATCCGCCGGAAGCGTTTCCACGAGACCGCTGCGTCACCGAAAACTTCCTTAAGCCCGCTGACTCGCCGTCGTTGATCTTTGACAATTCACGGCCACCACCATCACGTCCACCTGCGTCGCCGCGTCGGCGTGATGGCACTCCCACCGATTCCCTCGACTGTCCTAAACCGGCGGCGAGCTCTCCGAAGACCGATGACAAGAAGGACGGAGTCAACCACAGCGTTCCCAACGCATTTCTGATCTATCGCCGCGAGCACTACCCGCATTTTGACTACAAGGTGCCGATTGACGGGCAAGCGTTACGCGCGGCACGCAACCAATGGGGAACCCCGATCGCGCCTGGTCTTCGATTGCGGTTGACTCGGTTGCCACTTCGCGACGTGATCGCGACCCTTCCCGAGGCCGGCTGGAGACGCTACGGAACCAGCTTGGAGGCTGCATCCAGTTGGGCAGGCAACCGCCAGGGTCAGCGTCTCATTCTGAGGTTCACGCAACCGACCGGCGTTCGACCACGCACCGTGCATTTCCTGCGTCTGACGTTCAGCGGAACGGCGGGCGCTCAGGCGCCAGCTCCGCTGCTCATAGAGGGATACGGGGAGGATTCCGAGGAGCCGGTTCGGCGCGGACTGGCATTGTGGCAGCAGGTTCAGCTCGGCCGATGGACAGCCGTCGTTCGCTACGTCCAAGGACACTATCACCAGGTCGAGTTGCTTGGGGAAGAAATCCTGCCATTCGAAGTGGCGTTGAGTTTCATGGATGAAGACTTGATAACGGCGTCTACTGATACGACGCCGAAGGCCGGCGAGTGGAAACTGATTGCCGGGATTCCATTCATCACGGCGTTCCAGACCTGGGACGCCGCTAAGAACGAGTTGTTCCGGCACGATCTGGTGAACCGCTATCTGGACTTCTCTGGGACGAACGTCCCGACAACTCCGGCTGGACGGTTGGAACTGAAGTACAAGCCTCTGTTCCCCGACATGCAACGGCTATTCCTTCGAATCGGTTACGCCAGACTCCTCAATCGGACTTTTCTCGATGAGATCCGGGCCGGCCGGTTGACCCGGGTCCGATACAACCCGGAACAATTCCTTCAGCTGTGGTGCGTGGATCCAATCATCGCCACGCTCCTGAGTCAGTACTATGGAGACACACCCGGCCAGCACAACGGATCTCCTCCTGCGCTGGACAGTTCGTACGACTATCTGGTTACCACGGCGTGGCAAGCCTTACCCGCGCTGCGCGTCTGTTACATCGCCCAGAAGGTGAGCAAGCAAACCACGCCTCCCATGCAACCGCCTGTCGATCTCGACGGGAAGCAAGGCGAGGGACTTCATGCCGAATCCGGGTTGCTTCAGTACCGGTCCGTGGTGCAGTGGCGGCCTCCGGTCCCTGCTGATGATAACGATGACTTCGGCTACTACGAGCCACCTTTGTACGATATTGGCCGAGGCGATACGGCGGCAACCTTCGACATCGTGACCCACCGTGTTGATCCGGCCGCAACGGGCAGCACGCCTCCGGGCGAGCTGGTGATCGACGCGCCGTTGCACCCAGTGGTTAGTCCGCCCAGTGCAATCCCGCCGCCGGTGCCCGGCGGATCGGGGCCGCGATGCCCTCCATCATCCACGGCGACGACCGCGACGACGCCATCGTCGCTGTCTCCAGTGCAGCTGGACGGTCTTCAGGTCCAGCGAGCGCTACAGTCACAGAATTCCTCCGTCGCGATCACGACCGCCGGAGTGGCTGCCTATCGCACAATGATGAATTCCTCGCTGGAGCACTTCTTCGAGCTCACGGAGTCGACAATCGAATTCACGGAATGGCTCCCGCTTGCTCCGACGGACCGGGAGCGCACGTTTTACTATCACGTGCGTGCGCTGGATCTATTCGGTCGCACGAGTACGTGGTTGGGACCACACGCGGTTAAACTCACGCACGCAACCGCTCCGCCCGAAGTTATGGATCTCACCGTGAACCGCTCGGGTACCGGCGTAGCGGAGCGTCTTGAAGTGTCTTGGCGCTTGGGGCCGAAGCAGCTACAGGGCGGCGCGCCCGTGAAGGAATTCCGGGTGTTGTGGAAGGATCACAATCCGCGGCAGCGGTCCCGGTGCTATGTCGACTGGCAGGCCAATATGCTCGCCACCGTGCCCTACGATCCCCCCGTAGCGGCAACCATGATCACATCAGCAGATCTCTCGAGTCAGTTGTTGACGGGCAGGATCGCCGTTGATGCGCTCACTTCGTCGACCCGACCCGACGAAGTGGCCGCGGAAATCGCGATACTCGGCGGTTGCGGCGCGACGATCGATCGAATCGTCATGGTTCCAACGGATCAGTGCTGGTGGGGGCCTTCGCCCTTCCCGGGTGTCCCGGGCGAACACGGGCCCTTCGGAAGCGCCAACGTGTTGTTCGACCGACTCGCGCTCGAGATCGGTGCGCGCTCCTTCAAGGTCGCCTCCTTCGACGGCGGATCAAAGGTGCGGCTTGGGGTTGTGGTTCAAGTTCCGGGCGCGGCCTCGAACCCAGTCGACCGTCTCAAGAGCCCGGTCGATGTTTTCAAGACGGTGATCGGTGCGTCGCGCGAGTTCAGGCTTCGCTTCGACCGGTACGTGACGGACCTCACTTGTAACCAGCCGCTGAACGTGGCGACTCTGCCGGACATCGGTGTCGATGACGAGTTGCCCATACGAGCGGTGGGGTCCTACACGCAGACCGACCTGGACGCGCTCGCGAGTCGCGCGAGTCTCCGATTTGCGGTCGCGGTGCCGGTGGCGGCTGAAATCACCGGACGCGAGGCGTGGCTCGATGGGTCGGAATGGTTGGAGTACACCTAC
>Ga0137376_10000879_pt1 | contig 15487 bp, 15 predicted proteins | sample SagtaG_23_FD_104814 | JGI IMG/M metagenome (GOLD analysis project Ga0137376, IMG submission 104814) | Vadose zone soil microbial communities from Sagehorn Ranch, Mendocino, California, USA - Sage2_L_20_16 metaG | ecosystem: Environmental > Terrestrial > Soil > Vadose zone | place: USA...
AGTTGAGCGACATCCCGCCGGAGATGGTGGAAGAGGCCAAGGCGGACAGCTGGTGGCAGATGCTGATGCTGCACGGCGCGACGCCCGGATGGACCGGCCGGCTCATCTCGTACGAAGCGCCAACCTACTTCGGGATGTTGACCGCCGAGTACACACCGCCCGACTAGCTGATCGACGTCACGTCGAGGCGATGGGCGATCGCCGCCTTGAGACCTGGGCTGTGCTCCAGGCCGGGATCCGACGCGATCACACGCTCCGCTTCCTCCCTCACCTCGTTGATGAGCTCGGGCTGCTCGAGTGCTTGCATCGCAAGGTCGGACATGCCGTGCTGGCGCGGTCCCATGAGCTCCCCCATCCCGCGGATGCGCATGTCCTCTTCGGCGAGCTTGAATCCGTCGCGAATCCGGGTCATCAGGTTCAGCCTGTTCAACGCAGGTTCCGACGATTCGTCCGTCAGCAGGAGGCAGTGGCTCTGGGCCGCACCACGGCCGACGCGGCCGCGGAATTGATGCAGCTGAGCCAGTCCGAAGCGGTCGGCGCCTTCGATCATCATCACCGTCGCGTTTGGCACGTCGACGCCCACCTCGACGACCGCTGTCGCGACCAGGACCTGGACCTCGCCCGCGACAAAGGCCTTCATCACCTCGTCCTTGTCTTTGAGACGTCCGTGCACGAGTCCCATGCGCAGCTCGGGAAACACGTCCTTCTTGAGTCGCTCGAATTCAGCGACCGCGGAGCGAACAGTGAGCACCTCTGACTCTTCGATGAGCGGACAGATGACAAAGGCCTGGCGGCCCGCCTGAACCTGCTCTCGTACGAGGTCGTAAGCGCTCTGGCGGTCCTCCGGCTCGACCACGCTGGTGTGAACCGGCGTGCGCCCAGGCGGCTGCTCGTCGATCAATGAGACGGACATCTCGCCGTAAAGGGCCAGCGCCAGCGTGCGCGGGATTGGTGTTGCGGTCATGGCGAGGAAGTGGGGACGGCCATTGCCTTTTGCGCGCAGCAGCTCGCGCTGCCGCGTACCGAAACGGTGCTGCTCATCGACGACCGCGAGTCCAAGGCTCGTGAACTCGACGTCGTCCTCGATCAACGCGTGGGTGCCGACGACCAGCGCACAATGTCCCGACGCGGCCGCGGCGCGGACGCGCCTCCGCTCGGCGGCGCTCTGGCCGCTGATCAGCAGCTCGACTGTCAGACCGGGGAAGCTCTCCTCCAGGTAGGCGCGAAATTTGTGCAGGTGCTGCCTGGCGAGAATCTCGGTGGGGGCCATGACCACCGATTGCATTCCCGCCGCGTGCGCCATCGCAACGCATGCGGCCGAGACCGCTGTTTTGCCCGAACCGACGTCGCCGTTGAGCAGGCGATTCATCGGCGTGGTCTTCTGCATGTCCTGGAATGCCTCCCAGGTCGAGCGCCTCTGGGCGCGAGTGAGCTCGAAGCCGACGCCGGCTTTGAAGGTGTCGATCACCTCCTGCCGGTACGGAATCGGCGTGGCCGGTTCAGCTGCAATGCTGGCGCGCATCATGGCGAAGGCGGTCTGCAGCTCGAACAGCTCGGCGAATGTCATGCGCCGGCGCGCTTGCTCCCACTGGTTCGCGTTGTCGGGCCGCTGCCCCTGCCGGACCGCGTCCGCGATCGGCAGAAGCCGGTGCCGCTCACGCACCGAGGCCGGCAGCAGGTCCTCCAGCTCTCCCGCCAGGGGCAGAGCCGCCTCGACCCAGCTCGCCATCTTCCGGTTGCTCAAGCCTGCGACCAGGTGGTACTTGGGCATCAGGGCGCCAACTCGAGTGGGGACGTAATCGTCGGTGTCTTCGAGGACTTCGTGGTGCGGGTTCTGCATCTCGTGCATTCCGCCGTATCGAGACTCCTTCACGTTCCCGGCGACCGCGACGCGATCCCCTTTGTGAAGCTGTTTCGCGATGAATGCCTGGTTGAACCACACAAGCTTCATGCTCGAGCCCGCGTCGTCGCGCAGCGTTGCCTCCGTCAATCGCATCCGGCGACGCGGTGTGACCTTTGCGTTGATCGCGATGATGGTGCCGATGACGCTGGCCGGCCGGCCTGGAATGAGCTGCGACACATCGGCCGGTGCGCCATAAGCCTCCCAATCGAATGGAAGCGTGAGAAGCAGGTCTCGAACCGTCTCGATGCCGAGCTTGGCCAGCTGTTTGACATTGGCGGCTTTGATCTTCGGCAGCGTCGCCACCGGTGCATCGAGCGCTCGGGGAAGGGCGAGGATCCTCAATTAAACTGGGCCAGTGATACCACCGCCTCCGGATACTCCGCCCGAGTCGGAACCGGACGTCCCGCCTCCACCGCCCGCATCGCCGGATGCGCTGGCGCCGGCGCCGGCTCGCGGATCAGGGCTTTCTACCGGGCTGCGGCGAACGATCATCGCGGTCGTCATCGTCGTCATTCTGCTGATCGGAATCATCGGATACGCGGTGGCCGGCTTCGCTTACTCATCGACGCGGGTCTCGAGCGCGAACAGGAGCTTGAACACGGTTATCTCTCATCAGAACAGTCTCAACACTACGTTCAAGGACATCGACACGAAGTTCAATGGTCTTAGCAGCGGATCCTCGTTCGATCCCAAACAAGCCCGGACTCTGATCGACCAGTTCGTCGCCAACGCCAAGTCGGCGGGCGCCCAGGTCGACCAGGACGACGCGTCACTGGTCTCCGCCAAGTCCAGCCTCAACCAGCAGCAGTGGCTAACGGTCTTGAGCCGAGGCACCCTGGACAAGGAATCCGGGCGGATCGAACATGCGCGCAAAGCTCTGACCAGCGCGAAAACCGTTGCCGGGGACTACGTGCTCGATGGGCAGTTCCTGCAGGCCTTCATGGACGCGGCGATCGACCTTGACACGCTCGGGACTCAGAGCGCAAACGCCGACCTGACCTCGGCCAAGGCGACGCTCACGACTATGAAAACTCACGTCGACAAAGCGCTTGAGCTGTCCACCGCGCCAGGGCTGCCGAAGGAGCTTCACGACTTGATGGTCGACTTTCAATCGCTGGTCGCGGATTTCGGCAAGCTGCTCGATGCCGCAGCCGCCGGTGACCTGAATGCGATCACCGCCGCGGAGGCCCTGGTCGAGAAGGACGCCAACAAGATCAGCGCCTACGACTTCAACAAGATCGGGACCGAGATTGATGACTTCTACAAGCCGATGGTCGACGCCTTCAACGCGGAGATGGCGAAGGCAACGGCCTAGGCCGCGCGTCCCGCCGAGCTTCGGCGAGCGCAAACCAGATGTGCTGGGCCGCCAGCAGCACGACCAGGCCGATCAGCACGGGTAGCGGCGCGGCGCGCAGGCCGGAGATGGAGTACCAGGCGGTGGCCACGATGACGAGGATGACCGCGGTCTGGACCCAGTCGGCGACGAATAGACCGATCACCTGGGCCGCGGCGGACTTGAGGAACCTCAAGCGACGGCCGGCCGGCGGACGAGCTGCACGGCAAGCTGCGATGCCGCGAGGTAGGCCGCGACGAGGAAGAAGATGGAAACGAAGTCAAACGGCCACGAGGCCCCCATCCCCTCCGCCGCCCAGAAGGTGCCGAGGCTGGTCAGGATGATGCCGACCGCGTATTTGAGGGTGTTCTCGGGGACCCTCGCCAGCGGTTTGCGAACGACGACGCCAATCGCAGCCACCACCAGCATGGCCAGAATCCCGCCGGCGACCGCCTCAGGGAAGTACTTGCTCGTGCCTCCGACCGCCACCACGATGAAGACCACCTCGATGCCTTCGAGGAAGACGCCCTTGAGGGCGATCACGAAGCCAAGCCAATCGTGACGGGCGGCCGCGCCCTCGAGCTGGCTGACGGTTTGCCGGTAGGCGTGTTCCTCGTCGTGCATCGCCACCACTCCGGCCGATCGCAGGACCGCTTTGTGCAGCCAGCGCAGGCCGAAGAGCAAGAGCAGGGTGCCGATGACGAGCTTCAGGGTGGATTCGGGCACCCGCTCGACGATGAGCTGACCAAAGACCACGACCAGCACTGCCAGCGAGACGAGGGCGGCAACGGTGCCGTACAGTGGCGCGCGCCAGCCCCTGGTGAGACCTACGGCGAGGACGATGGTCAGGGCTTCGACGGACTCGACCGCTGAGCCAAGGAACGCTGCACCGAACGTGAAGAGTTGCTGGCCCACATAAATAAGATGGCACGATGAGAGTCGGCCTGTTTTCAGAAGACTCGATCACTCGGCGCGTTAATCGCGAGAACATCCTCTTGCTCGGTGGTGGCCGCGCGCTGCTCATGCAGCTCGCCCATCCCAAGGTTGCCGCCGGCGTGGACGAGCACTCCGATTTTCGGACACACCCGATCCGCAGGCTGCGCCGAACGATCCGGATGACGATGGCCATTGTCTTCGGCGACCGCGAGACCGCCCTGGCCGCCGCGCGCGGGGTGAACCAGGTGCACTCCAAAGTCCAGGGCCCCAATTACGACGCGCGGGATCCCGACCTATTGCTCTGGGTGTACGCGACCCTGGCCGACACGGCGCTCGTGACATACGAGACGTTCGTGAAGCGCCTGCTGCCTGACGAACGCGAGTCGTTCCACCAGGAGTTCATGCTGCTGGGAGAGCTGCTCGGGATCCCACGAGAGCGATTTCCAGGCTCGGTCCGCGAGTTCGACGAGTACCTCGCAGCGATGGTGTCGAACGGGCCGGTGCGTGTGGATGACCGCGCGCGCGAGCTTGCCGCTCAGGTGATGCATCCGCGGGTTCGGTTGATGCGGGGCCCCGTGATGCTGCCGTTGAACGTGGTCACGACAGGGCTTCTGACGCAGCCTCTGCGCGAGCAGTACGGCCTGCCGTGGGGACGGGCTCAGCAGCGCGCTTACAAGCTGGCCGTGGCGGTTGTTCCACGCATCATCGCGCTCACACCGCCGCTGCTCCGCGTCTGGCCGCTGCCAGGCCGCAGCCTGGTGTTCACGCCCAGTGGGCGGGCGACTACCTCTTGATGTAGACGAGCCCCAGGGCTTTCGGGCCAGTGTGGGTCCCAAGCACGCATCCGATCTGACCGATCGGTACCTCGAGGTCGGGATGACGCTCACGCAGTCCCGCGGCGACACGATCGGCATCCTCAGGCGCCTGCGCATGCATCACGCCCACGTACTCGACCGGCATGTCGGATTCGAAGAACTCGATCATGCGCGGGATTGCCCGCGAACGCGTGCGCACGCGGTCCACCGGCTTGATCTCGCGGTCCTTGACCAGCAGCAATGGTTTGAGGTCGAGCATGGTGCCGATCATGGCCTGAGCACGGCTTACCCTCCCGCCCATCTCGATGTACCGAAGAGTGTCGAGCAGCGCGAGCACGCGACACCCTGGGATGCGCTGCTTCACGGCCGCCGTCGCCTGGTCGAGGCCGGCCGCCTCGGCCGCGACCTTGCAGAGGAACGCCATCGGCATCGTCACGGTCTCGCTGTCGATGACCTCCACTCGAAATCCTTCGATGCTCTGCGCGCCGACCCTTGCAGATTCAGCAGTGGCTGAAAGCTGTGCGCCGATGTGGATCGAGACGCAGCCGTCGTGGTCCTTGGCGAGACGCTCATAAACCTCGGCGAAGTCGCCCGGCGATGGCGCTGAGGTGGTGGGCAGCTTGGTGGATGTCCCCAGGCGCGCGAAGAACTCCTGGTTGTTCATGTCGACGCCGTCACGGAATGTCTCGTCGCCGAAGATGACTTTCAGCGGGACGACCTCGATGTCGTAGCGCTCACGCCAGTCGTCAGGCAGGTCGGCGGTCGAGTCCGTGACGACCGCGAAAGAGCGCCTCAAGCTTGCGGTCTATTCGACTGAGAGGATGAACGGATAGTGCTGCTGCCCGCCCTGCTGGACCTCGACCTCGAGTCCCGGGTGCGTCGAGCGAATGTCTGATTCGAGCTTTTTCAGCTCGTCATCGGTCGCGTCCTTGCCGCGATAGACGGTGACCAGCTCGAACGACTCTGCCCCAAGCTTGCCGAGGGCCTTATTGACAACCTCTCCGTAGTCGGAGCCCGCGAACTCGAGCTTGTCGTTGATCAGCCCGATGACGTCTCCCTTCTTCACCTTCAGCCCGTTGGATCGCGTGTCGCGTACAGCGTGCGTGACCTCGATCGTATGCACGCGATCGAGCTCGGCCTTCATCGCCGCCAGGTTTTCTGAGCCAGGCCGCTCGCCGCGAAACGCGACGACGGCGGCGACTCCCTGCGGAACGCTGTGGGTCTCGAGGACGTGCACCTTCTTCTTGGTGAGCCCCACCACCTGCTTGGCAGCGAGGATGACGTTCTTGTTGTTCGGCAGGAGGACGACCTCGTCGTACGGCAGGGATTCGATGGCGGTGAGCATGTCCTGCGTGCTTGGATTCATCGTCTGGCCGCCCTCGACGATCGCGTCGACACCCAGCCCACGGAAGATGTCGACGAGGCCGCTGCCGGCGACGACAGCGACGAGGCCGACACCATTTGGTCGGGCCGCCTTGGCGACCTGGCCCTCGTCTTCGAGGATTCGCCGGTGCTGCGTCGACATGTCTCCTACGTTGAGCTTCAGCAGCTTTCCGTAGCGACCGGCAAGGGTGATGACGCGAGTCGGGTCATCGGTGTGGACGTGGACTTTCACGAGCTCGGGCTCACCTACCACCAGGACCGAGTTGCCCAGTGCTTCGATCTGGTTCTTGATCACGTCCAGGTCGAGTTCAGAGCCTTCGATGAGAAACTCGGTGCAGTAGCCCCATCCCTCCTCGGGGAGCGCGACTGACACCTGCGAAGCCACGGGCGTCGAGGGCTTTGACATCACCACCGCCCCGTTCGACGGCTCGACCTCCTCAATTGTCTTGAGCATGCCCTCGAGGATGACCTGCAGGCCGAAGCCGCCCGCGTCGACCACCCCGGCGTCGCGGAGGATCTGCAGCTGGCTGGGTGTCCGCAGGACAGCCGTCCTCGCGCCATCCGCAGCGGCCGCGATGACGCGGGGGATCGTGGAACCGGGGCTCGCCGCCGCCGCGGCCGCCGCGCGGCCGGCCTCACGGGCGACGGTGAGGATCGTGCCTTCGGTGGGCTTGTTGACCGCTCGATAGGCGGCATTGGCGGCTTCCTCGAAGGCTCCCGCGAGCTCCGCCGGCGTCAGCGAGCTCTTGCCCTCGACTGCGCGGGCGAAGCCGCGAAAGATCTGCGAAAGGATGACGCCAGAGTTGCCGCGGGCGCCCATCAGGCTGCCGTGCGAGGCCAGCTTGGCGATCTTGCTCACCTCGGCGGCGTCGCTCTCCTTGATGTCTTCGACCGCCGACTGAAGGGTCAGCAGCATGTTGGTACCCGTGTCCCCATCGGGCACCGGGAATACGTTGAGGCGGTTGACCTCCTCGTGGTTGGCCGAGAGCCAGCTCAGGCTGCCGAGGAGGGCACGCTTGAAGAGGGGTCCGTCAACCCCTGGGCTGCGTTCTGAGCTCAAGGCTTAGGACTTCTCTTCGCGAACGCCCTGGACGTTCACGTTGACCCGGGCCACGGGTACGTTCACCGACCGCTCCACCTCGAACTTGACTGCCTGCTGGAGGTTGTGGGCGACCTCGGAGATGCGGATTCCGTACTGCACGATCACGAAGACGTCGATTCCGAGACCGCCTTCGACTTCGACCACCTCGACGCCACGGTCGACGTTCTCTCGCCGCAGAAGCTCAGCCACTCCGTCGCGAAGACCCCGCGCCGCCATGCCGGTGATCCCGTAGCAGCGCAGCGCCGCATGGGCGGCGATGGCTCCCACAGCGGAGGGAAATACCTCGATCCGGCCCCACTGGCGGGCCTGGACGAGGGTGGTGGTCTTTGAGGCCATCGGAAAGCCCATGGTACAATTCGGGTCCGCGCGCTCACCGGCGCGATCTCGTTTTCAACCCCAACTCCCAATCGGAAGGTGCCTCATGGCCAAGCGCTGCGCGATCTGCGGCAAGGAGCCGCAATACGGACACCACGTAAGTCACGCCAAGAACCGGGTCAACCGGAGGTTCATGCCCAACCTGCAGATGGGTCGCGTGACGGTGGCGGGGCGCACGATGCGCGCGCGAGTCTGCACGCGCTGCCTGCGCACGTATACCGCCTAGAGGCTTGTCCGGAAAGCCCTCGACGGATCTTCGGCGCCCAGGCGGCCCATCTCCGGGTTCAGCTCCTGTGCTGCTCGCTTACGCATGGGAGATGCGCTCGCTGTGCTGCTCGTCGCTTCACCCGGATCTGGACCACCTGGATCACCGAATCTCTCGCCGAGGGTTTCCGGTCGACCCTCAGAACTCGATCCGGTGCACCTCGCCCAGGTGTGCGAGGTCTCTCCGCAGCGCCGCCCAGACGCGCTCCTGGGTCGAGGATTCCGGGACAACCGGTGACGAGTCATTGACCTCCGCCGCGAGGTCGGGACGCTCAACCATCTCGGCGAAGAGCAGGGCCCAGGCCCGGGGTACGACCTCGCGTATGGCGTAACCGCCGCCGCCGAGAGCGAGCCAGCGCCCGTCGCAGAGCTCGTGTGCCAGCTCGTGGAAGGCTTGTCCTACGCGAGGCCAGATGCGCGTGGTCGCGGCGAGGTGCGCGAGCGGATCGAGGTAATGGGTGTCGCAGCCGTCCTGCGTCACGAGCACCGTCGGCTTGAACCGGCGCAGGAGCGCGGGCACTACCCTGTCGAAACCGTCCAGCCACGGCTCGTCCCAGGCGAACGGCAGGAACGGGAGGTTGGCGGCGTAGCCGCGGCCAGGGCCGACTCCGCAGTCCTGCGAGAACCCGGTGCCGGGAAACAGGTATCGACCGCTTTCATGAAGGCTGATGGTGAGCACGTCCGGATCGCTCTTGAAGACGCCCTCGACGCCGTCTCCGTGGTGCACGTCGACGTCGACGTAAGCAACACGATGTCCCTGGGCCTTCAGCCATTGACACGCGATCGCCGGGTCGTCGTACGTGCAGAAGCCGGAGGCTCGATCGCGGTGAGCGTGGTGCAGCCCGCCCGAAGGGCTGAAGGCATGGAGCGCGGCGCCGCTCTCGATCGCCTGGGCGCCGATGAGGGTTGCGCCCACCACCAGCGAGGTCCCCTCATGGAGGTCGTCGGAGATCGGGTTGTCGGGCGATCCAAAGCCGGCCGCCTCGATCTCGTCGCGCGGGACCTGTCCGCGCTGCTTGGGATCGCTGAGCTTTCGGACCAGCCCTACGTAGTGAGGGGAGTGGACGAGCTCGAGCTCTTTGATGGTCGCGCGTCGAGGTGGAAGCAGGTGGCAGTGCTCGATCAAACCGGTCGAGCGGATGAGGTCCATCGCGAGCTTGACCCGGATCGGCTGGAGCGGATGCTGATCCGACAGGTGATGTTTCATGAGCTCGTCTCCGTAGACGAGCGCGACCGGTCCGGGCACCGCCACTTACCCTAACAACCTGTTGAACCAGCAGGGCTTGTTCGAGTCCGTACCTAACTTTTCGGAGGGCAGGCGGCGCGATGTGATCGCGGCGATAGCGGGCGCGCATACGGGGACGCACGTCCTGGACGTCGACCCCGATCACGACCATCACCGGGTGGTCATCTCGATGGCCGCGCAGAGGTCGACGCTGCTCGATGGGGTGATGGCGGCTGTCGGCTCCGCGGTCGAGCACATCGACATGCGCGAGCACGCCGGGGTGCACCCGCGTGTTGGCGCCGCCGATGTGGTGCCGTTTGTGCCTCTCGGGCAGAGCACTCTCGCCGACGCCCGCGAGCTGGCGCGCGAGGCGGGCGAGCGCATCTGGAGCGAGCTCATGGTGCCCGTTTACTTCTACGGCGAGAACCGATCGCTGGCCGACATCCGGGCCGGGCGCGCCCGGCCGGACCTCGGCGGCCCAAGCCTCCACCCCACCGCGGGCGCCGTGTCCGTCGGCGCTCGCCTGGCGCTGGTGGCATTCAACGTGCTGCTGCCGGACACGGACCTCGCCACGGCTCGGGCTCTTGCCCGCTCGCTCCGCGAATCGGAGGCTGGCATGCGCGGCGTCCAGGCTCTCGTGTTTCAGCTTTCGGGAGGCCGCATCCAGCTGTCGATGAACCTGTTTCGGGTCGATCAGACTCCACCCGACACGGTCGTCGCGGAGCTCGTCCGCCGCGGGATCAATGTGGGCGCTCAGGAGCTGGTCGGGCTGTGTCCCGCGATCGCGGCGAACAAGGTCGCGGCGGGGCGGTTGCTGGAGGGACGCCTCGCCGCCGCCGCGGCGCGTGCCGGCGCGGCGAAATGCCGCGAGTTGGGTGACGAGGAGCATGTCGCTCTCGCCGTGCGGCTGGAGCGGGAGGCTGAGGGGCTGGCGGCGCTCGGGGTCGACCAGCTGGACTTGCTGGCCGGGGCTGAGCGGGCCGCCGCGTTGACACCTGTGCTTCGGGTGGCGAACGTGCTCGACGAAGAGCTCGAGTCGATGCTGGGCGCCGCCGCCCGGGGTTTACGTGCTGCTATTGATCCCGTGACTCACTCGGCCTACACAGACCGCATGGCCGCGCTTGACATGCGGCTGGCCTAGGCGGCGCTCGCGCTTGCGTCGATGCCGACGGTGCACGCGCCCCCGTTGATCTCGACCCGGTAAGCGTCCACGGCGCCCTCGTAGCCCGCTGACTGCCAACTCTGGTTGCCAATGCCCCGGTGTTGCTGGCCGTCCGCGTCAAGGTTGACCGCTCCGCCGGAGACCTTGACCGACGCCGGAACGCCGGCCGGTCGGTGAAGGTGAACGGTCAGAGCGCCACCGTTGACGGTGATCGGGACGACGCCCGACGGCTTGCCGAGCGTGATCTCCTCGCGGCTCGCGCCGGTGTTGACGTCGATCGAACGGACGTTGACGTGGGCGAGCTGGAAGGTGTCGGTCGCCGCGCCGCTGTTCGCGGCGATGCTCCAGAGTAAGGTCGAATTCAGATGGATGTCGAGGATGAAATTGCGGCTGCGGAAGACGCCGAACGAGTTGTTGCCCTGGGAGATCTTCAGCTTGCCCGTCGAGCGGTCGAGATTGACTTCCGGCACCGGACCTGAATATTCGATGTGCGCCCGGTAGAGGACGCCCTGTTCGGCGTCGCCGTCGATCGAGATCCGAGCGGAGCCTACGTCGACCTCGAGCGAGGCGTGGTCGAGGGTCCCGACCTTCATCCCCGAATCCAGCGCGTGGGTGGTCCCCGGGTTGGGAGCGAGCCCGACGTAGACGACCGCGCCTCCGGCCGCGATGAGGACGATGAGCACGGCGGCCACATCTCCGGCTGATCCTTGCAAGCTTCGTCGTGCGAGCAGCTCGAGCCCGATCACGATCAGGATCACGGGCCAGAGGTCCTCCAGGAGGCTCAGACGGTCAGTTGAGATGATGCCCGCATTGATCAGCAGGGCGACGATGCCGGCGAGGATCAGCACCACCGGCCAGAAAAAGCTGCGGTAGCTGCGCCTCGGGGGCAGGGTGCTCATTGCCGGGTGCGGCGGAAGATCAGCCAGACGCCCAGCCCGATGAGCACCACGGGCCAGACGACCTTTGGTTCCAGCCACCAGGGCATACCGAGGTTGTTGAGCAGGAAGTAGACGCCCACCAGGATGAGGACGACCGGCCAGAAATAGTCGCGGCGCCAGTACCCCACGACCGGGATTCTAGAAGGGTCGGGCTAAACCGGTGCGACCACCTCGAAGAGCTTCGGACGTTCCTTGCGCGCCGCCTCCACGAGCTCCGGCCCGGCCACAGTCGCCTGCACGGGATCGGCCACCGCGAGATAGGAACGGGCGACGCGCCGCAAGTCGTCGGCCGTGACCTGGAGCAGCCGTTGCTTGAAGCGCTCGCGCTCCTCGCGGGTGAAGCCGGTGATCCGGTTGGTGGCTTCGCGCCTGCCTTTGATGTCCGGAGACTCGAGCGGATCGACGTCTCCGCACGCTCCAAGGATCGCCTCCTTGAGTGGCTCGGGATCGATGTCGCCTTCGGTGACCCATTTCACCGCCATGTCATATGTGTCGTAGGTCCGGACGATGTTGGGGTCGCGGTACGAGCCGAAATAAAACGTGCCGCTGCCGATCCCGGCCTGCGCGTAGCCGCCATAGGCGCCGCCTTTCTCTCTCAGCTCGCGATGCAGAAAAGTGTCGCGCAGGTAGTTGGCCAGCACGAGAAGTGCCGGCGAATCCGGATGCGTGTAGCGGACCGTCTTGAAAATCCGGACGTTGAAGGCGACCGGTACGGGTGCGGTCCTGGCCTCGGGAGCGAACTCGAGGGGCTTCGGTTTCTCGGCGTGGCCGCGGTGGCCTCCTTGCGGCAGCGCTGTCGCCAGCTCTGCCAGGAGCGTTTGCAGTGGCTCGATCATCGATTCTTCACAGGTGACGACGATCCGGATAGCGCCCGCGCGGAACAGATGCGTGCGGATGGTGTCGAGCTTGGTGATGACCTCGCGGAGCCCGCTCTCGTCGAGTCGGGCAAGGCGCCGGACAGAATGCAGCATGCCAATGCCCTGGAGCTGATCGTTGATCGCGCCCTCCGAAGTGAGCTTCGAGTGCGCTCGAAGTATTGCGAACTGGAAGCCGAGGCCGGCGATGGAGCTCTCGAGGCGGGTCGCCATCTCCGCGATGACCTCTTTCAGGCGCGCGGGATCGATCTCGAGGCGGGCCAGGAGGTCGGTGAGCAGCTCGATGAAGGGCTTGGCGTCGCGGTTGAGCGCGCGCCCCGACAGGACAAAGGACTGGAGGTAGTCGTCCTGCGCTGCGAGCGATTGGACCTGGGCCGCGGCGCCGATGCCGCCAGTGACGGCGGCGATTCGCGATGCGACCTCTGCATAGTTCTGGCCCGCGGCGCCGCTCTGCGTAAGGGCGCGGCTGAACAGCGGCAGCAGACCTTTTTCCTCGGGGGTCAACACCGAGAAATCGGAGCGGATGTCGAGGTAGGTGACGCCATTGGTCGGCTGCGGGAAGAACTCGATCGCGGCCGCGCCGGCGGCGGTGTCGCGGAAGGGGATGTCTTCGAACTGCATCGGGATGTCGCTGAGCTCGAGGGTGGGCAGCGTGGAGAGATCGGGCTTCGCCTCCTGGTCCGCCTTGAGCCTCAGGGCTTCGGCCACCAGGCGAGCCTTGTCCGAGTCGTCGAGGCCGGCTTCGACGGCGGCGAGGCGATCGAGCTCCTTCAGCCGCTGCCTCTCCTCGAGCTCGGGGTCGGGCTCGATCCTGAGCAGCGCCCGGTGCGGGTTGTCGAGGAGCTCGCTGCGGATGACGTTCTCGAAGAACCTGCCATCGGCGCGCGATTTCTGCAGCTGCTCCAGGTCGGCGTCGAAGTTAAGCGCGCTGTACGGATCGCCACCGTAGTAATAGGAAGGTAGGGACGAGAAAAGGATCTTCAGCGCGTAAGGGAAGCCTGCGTTGGAACGCTCCCGCTTCTCGAACTCCAGGTGATGGATCGCGGCGTCGACCTGGGCCTGGTCCACCCCGTCTCGCGCCAGCCGCTCCAGGGTGTCCAGCACGACCTGCTGGACCTTTTCGGCGTCTTCGGATGCGATGTCCTTCAAGCCTGCCCCAAAGACGGTCTCGCGATAGTCATCCTGCAGACCGCTCCCGTCCGCCATCGCGGTACCGAGCTTGGAATCGATCAGCGCTTTGCGCAGGGGTGAGCCGGAGTTACCGAGGAGCACCTCCGACAGCACTTTCATCGCCAGCAGTCGGAATGAGTCGCCGGTGGGGACCGTAACCCAGCCGACTAGGGCCTGCGACTTGCGAGTGAGGTCCTCGCCCGGTGTGGCGGGATAAGGTTCCGAGGCTGTGATCGGCTTCGTGAAACGCTTGACGTCCGGGATCGAAATGTCGACCTCCAGCTTCTGAAAGCGGGAAAGAACATTCCGCTCGATCACCTCCAGCGTCCGCTCCAGGGATTGGTCGCCGTAGGTGTAGAAGTATGCGTTGCTCGGGTGGTAGTGGAGCGCGTGGAACTTTCGCAGCTGCTCCCAGGTGAGGTTGGGGATGAATTCCGGATCGCCACCCGAGACGTGGGCGTAGGTCAGGCCTGGAAACAGAGCGCGGCCGACAGCCCGCTGCACCGCGGCGGATGGTGTCGCCAGGGCGCCTTTCATTTCGTTGAACACGACGCCTTTGTAGCGAAGGCCGCTCGTCGGATCATTCGGATCTTCGAACTCGAAACGAACGCCCTCCTGCTTGAACGAGTCCTCCAGCAGCCGCGGGAAGAACGAAGCGTCCAGGTAGACATCGAGCAGGTTCATGAAGTCCTTCGTGTTCCGCGAGCTGAACAGATACATCGTCCAGTCCGCGCTCGTAAAAGCGTTCATGAAGGTGGCCAGCGAGCGGCGGGTCATGCTGAAAAACGGGTCGCGAACGGGATAGCGCTGCGAGCCGGCGAGCACGACGTGCTCGAGGATGTGAGCGACGCCGGTGGAATCCTTCGGCACGGTCGGAAAGAAGACCGCGAAGGCGTTGTTGTCGTCCTTGGCCTCAATGTGGATGTGTCGGGCCCCGGTGCGGTCGTGCTCGAGCTCCAGGTAGGAGCCTTCGAGGCGCTCGAGGGGTTCGCGACGCCGGATGGTGTACCCGCCGACGGTTCCGAGGCTAGGAGATGCGGTCTTTGACACGTGAATCGTGCAGTCTAGGATGTGGAGAAACATGCTGTTCACGCCCAGCGAGCTCGAGTTCCTCAGGTCGCAGCGGATTGGGCGTTTCGCCACCGCCAGCCCTTCCGGCTGGCCTCATGTCATGCCGGTCATGTACTCGGTGGACGATGAGGGCGCCCTCGAGTTTGACGTCGACGGGGTGAAGCTCCGAAACATCCAGGCTGAGCCTCGTGCGGCGATGGTTGTGGATGCGATGGGACCGAGGCGCGGGCTGGCGATTCAAGGCCAGGCGACCCTGATCGCTCCCGAGCGCGCGCGACTGGACCCTGTCCGCAAATTCAGCTGGGGTCTTTGAGGTACCCCACCAACTCAGAGGCTGCGCCGTGAGTTCGCGGGGACCCCTACGTCTCACCCGAAAGGCAGCGGTGCTGGGGCTCGTCCTGGCCCTGGTACAGGCGGGGTGCGGAGGCGCATCGCCCATTCCGACGGCCAACCCGCGGGCGTCCTCTGCTGCCTCTCCTGGCCCCGCCATCTCGGCGGAATGGCCCCAGTACCACCGCAACAGCGCTCGCACCGGGCTTGGGCCCGCCACACCGGCGCTCAGCTCACCGTCGGTCGTGTGGACGGCCAACCTGGATGGGGACGTTTACGCGTCGCCACTGATCGTCGCGGGCCACGTTTTGGCGGCGACGGAAAACAACACCGTCTACTCCCTCGATCTTTTCACGGGGTCGGTGATCTGGAAGATCCATCTAGGCGATCCAGTCGATGCTTCATCGCTGCCGTGCGGAAACATCGGCCCGGTGACTGGGATCACGGGAACGCCGGCCGCCGACCCCAGCACGGGACGGCTTTACGTCGTCGCCTTCCTGCGCACGCGCCACCACATGCTCTACACACTGAGCCTGGTCGATGGATCGGTTGTGTCGCAGCAAGATGTCGATCCGCCGGGCTCCGACCCTGCGGTGCATCAGGAG
>Ga0137376_10000880_pt1 | contig 15484 bp, 17 predicted proteins | sample SagtaG_23_FD_104814 | JGI IMG/M metagenome (GOLD analysis project Ga0137376, IMG submission 104814) | Vadose zone soil microbial communities from Sagehorn Ranch, Mendocino, California, USA - Sage2_L_20_16 metaG | ecosystem: Environmental > Terrestrial > Soil > Vadose zone | place: USA...
AAAACCAACCTGTTGCGTGTTGATATCTACGCTTGATAACCAGCAACCAAAACCTGGATGCGAGTGATACCATCCTACGACCGTCTCAGGTCTGACATGGTCAGAGGAGTGAACGCGTGCAAGTCTGCCACTGACCTCCCCGTTTGCTTTAACATGTCCACCATCTTTTGCTGGAATACATGATCAACCGACTCGACAGTGACCGTTGTCCCCGATTGCGGCATGGCGAATACATCGATTACTTGTACGGTGTACTCGTCAACGAATTCGCCCAACATCAAGCCCATGACTTCCATTGGTACGCCAGCACGACCGTGTTTAAGCATCTATAAAACATTTAATTCGAGACTCATATCATAGGCGTGCAAGACGACCTTGAGCAGGGCTAGCGAAGATATATGTATAACTTCGGCGCTGGATAGTTAGGTCAGCTCGACAGTCGGATGAAAGAATGATTCGTACTTGTCAGGGACGCCCATTTCCCCGCCCGCGCTCTGAGCCGCCTGTCTGCCTTGTGCCTGTAGCATTATGCGTTCGAATTCGGGATCCATGGCGGTCTACTTTGAAGCTATACGAGTACCGTGTCTCGATGACGCGTTCTGGTAGTGTTTACGTCCTATTTGTATAAGTTTATCAGCGTCTTGCAAATGATACACATTCGGGACAACAGGAACGTTGGTCCAAGCCGGGTAATGATGACCCCAGTCTTTATGCTTACAACCCAAGCACCATGCCTACAAGCGAACTTTCTAATGCTCTTAACCCATATGTTACTCAGGACGGACACAGACATCCGGTTGCGGAGTACTCAACGCCATTACAGCAAGTAGCACCAATACCTCAACATTATGCACCTCATCGCAGTGAACTGGAGCTTGCTATCTCCGAACCTCAACCTCCAGCGCCCCCTCCTCCTAGTCGGTAAGCGTTGCAATGATGTCGATATCAGCCAATAACGCATATCAAGCCCTCCTATGTTGAAACCGCGGGGTCAATTCTCACAGGAAGGGGTGTCTGCAGTGCAGGAGTTCATTCGCCTCGTTGCCACAACTCGTGAAGCGCAAGACATAGAACGGAAGCGTCGGTTGGCATGGGAGCAGGAACAAGAAGCCAAACAGGCTCAGAGGCAAGCCGAAACAGAAAGGACCATACTAGAGATGCGACAGGAGATACAGTCTCTACGAGCCATGCTTACTCGCAATGGCAGGATGGCAATTATGCCACAGTCATCGCCTCACGCATTGCCCCTAGCACCTGCGCAACCAATTCCTCAACAGCCTATAGAATCTACCACTGGCCTGTTCACGCCTCATTACGCCCTTTCACCAGCGGTACGAGAACAATCTATCCCACGGCATCCGTCAACGCCAACGTCTCCAACACCCATTATTCAAACACAATCAGTCATCCAAGCAACTTTTGTTCAAGGGTCGTCAAGCAAACCTTATCCCCCAGGTGCACAACCTTCCAACGATTTATCTCTTGCTCATGATAGTGGGCAACATATTCATATTCCATACCCTACGTTGCCCATACAGCCACAGCCACAATATAGGTATCAGGCTGGATCAATTGGCCAGCAACAGCAATTTCTGTTGAATCAAACAAGCGGAATACGGCCACAATCGAGCTCTATAGGACAGTCTGTCACGCCATCACCATCTCCTCAACTTTCAGCCCTGCATCCGTCAACAGATTCGAGTACAAGCCGGAAAAGAAAGACATCCGAAGCAGCAAGTGACAATGACTCTGATGTCGATTCAGATGGTTCCAGTATTACACCAGCCCAACGCATCAGGAGAGCCAACCATCATGATAGGCGGTGTCTGACTATACAGGTATCGTAAGGATCATTTCCTTCTTTCAGCTTTGACTAATCAGCGTGCAGCATGGTATGCGATTACACTTTCTACGATGCATGGAGCTCGACACAGATAAGCAACTTCCTGATAGCCACGCAGAAGGCGCTGTTCTTGAAGATTCGCAGCCAATCAGGTTCGTGTGGGACAAGACGACGAAACAATCTGTACATAATGCGCGAATGAAGACACGCATTTTATCGGATATCAAGGCTAAGCGAAGCCACTATAGACACGTTCCGGACAAAGAATTCGGCAAGAAAAGTTTGGATGGCGCATTTGAACAGTGCTTCACCACGTTCAGACAGAAGTTCAGAGCGCAACGAGACGTGGCAGTCGCCGCCAACATCAGACAGAAGGAAGATCAAAAAGCCCGCAAAGCAAGGCACTTGTCAAGACGGAAGCTTGTAAGTAAAAACGGGACGTTATCGCAAACGCTTTTTCAACTTACTCATCTTTTGCAGAAACTGAACAACCGTGCTGAGGTTCGAGAAAAGTTGGAAGCATTCGAACACGTCATATTCGATGGCGCCCTCCAGCTTGAGTGTATGTCTTCGGAAGATTCTGAGGATGAGCCGGTGAACTCACCCTCGAAACCGAACGGGATTCTGCACACACGTGGGTACGCGTGGCGCAGCACAAGGCTTATTCGGTTTTATTGTATCCTTGATGATGAGGAACGTGTTGACAAAAATACAAAGCCCAAGCGTGGCGTTGGAAAGAAGGATCGATGCATCGGACCACTGAAAGAAGGAATCCACCTTCCGCCAGACGGAGTGGCAACGTGGATGATCAGTCGAAAGTGGGTACGCAAGGCGCAACTTGAGGTACCGGAGTTGTCAGAAACGCTGAGTAAACTAATAATTGACCCGCCTGGGTTTGACTGGGAGCATTTTGAGGCATTGGGTGGTGAGAGCGGTGATGAAGGGGATGGACACGAGCTGCAGCATGGGATGCGAATGCACCAGTTAAATATGCAGATGGGCTACGCGTTAAATTATCCTCTAATGTAGTAGGTAGTATCCATTTATGGCAAGTCCGAACTCGATGACGGACGACCGTGAGCTATCCCTCTGTATGTTTCCCGGTTTCTCTACCTGCTCCGTGTCCCATGCAACATATTCCAGACACGCTAAAAGCAAGGGAATTCGTCGAGCTTCATGACCAGGTCCAGGTTCGAAACTCCTTTGCACAGTCATGATCCTTTCCTGAACGCTTTTCTCGTCAGACGAGCGTCAATCTGCTCGGCTCTCTCGAATCCTTCCTTTCCACTTTCCAGAAGGATCTCCAGGCAGTTTCGAGCCAAATATCTGAATTACAGGATAGGAGCAAAGATATCGAAAGCAGACTGAAGAGTAGACGTGTAAGCGTGCTAGTTCCATCTATGCGGACCGGACACCTGACCAGATAGCATTCAGAAAATTGAAAAGCCCTTGTCAAGTCTCATCTCTGACATAGTGCTCCCTCCTCAGCTTTCCACAACGATACTGGACACAGAGGTCGGAGAATCATGGATATCTACTATAGACGACTTTGAACGACGGCTAGTCATGATTAAATCAAGAGTGCGAGTGAAGGGCGCTCGGGACCTTGCAGAGGTATCGGAGGGTCTCAGGATTGTGGTATGAGGCGAATATCTCCCAACGCCGTTGGAAAATTCTCAATACCATGATACAGGCCGCAACAAAACTCCGAGCATTCTTCCTAGCGCTTTTCCAACCAATTCGGAAGAGCGTCACGACCAACATGCAAGTTATCCAGACCTCCATCTTTTTGAAGTACAGCCCGCTCTTCGCGTTTCTCCAGCGACAGGCATCTGACGTGGCTCAGGAAGTACAACGGTCATATATTGGCGCCGCTCGGATGTACTATGAAACTGGCTTTCGACGCTACGCTCGGAGTCTGGGCTACATAAAGGTGGGTCAATCATTCGATGCGGTGGGCAATACCGGACTCTGGCTTGTAGGCTCGAACAACCGAGAAATTCGACCTCGTTGTGTCAACCGACTCAAACTCGGGGACGCAGGTTAATTTAAACAGACTAGAATATGCCAAATTAGACGGGCCAGCCGTAACGCTTTCGTACATGGCAGATGATAAAACACATGTAAGGTTCAACGAGACGCATGATCGTCAGTCGTTGATTCAGACAGGCAGAAAGAGCCAATAGAGGCCCTTTTACGATCCCTTTTTCTAGTATTCATGGATAACTCAACGGCAGAATATGCCTTCATCAAGTCATTCTTCAATAACCAGCAGATATTCCCTTTGGATGTCAAGACGTCGGTACCCTCGGCTACGACACCATTGTCGCCTGACAGGGTGTCATTTGAGGACGATAAGACACCTCCAAGATCTGAATTTGGTGATGAGTTGGAGAAGACGGTCGTTATGACTGGATCCTCTGCAGCTCCTTTTCAACCTCCGCAAACCAAGGCAGCAAACGTGGATCTTATATGGAAGCAAGTTATGGATCCTGTACTTGAATATTGTCAGGTTGGCGTGATCGCTTGCCACCCGGGCTGCTCTTACCTTCACATATAGAACTTCGTGAATTCGGTGCTTGAGCCGGTTCCGCAAGTCACGACTCTGCTGACTATGATACGACTGATAGAAGAAGTCGTGATAGAGATACAGAAGCGCCAATGTCCTCCGGTAGAGACATACGTCTTTACTATTCGGTTGCAAATGTGGCCCATCTTCCAGAAAGCAATGACGGATCATGTTGATGCCTTGAAGAAGCTCGCAGAAGGTTCATCCACGAGCTACTTTAGCCGGGCACCCACCACGACAGAGTCATCTGTTATGAGCGTACGTGGTAGCATAGTGATCGCTACATCGAGTTGCTGATGCGGTTAAACAGATTTGCAATCGATATATTGTCATATTCAGCTCCTTTATACATCTCACTACCCATGAAGAGGAGACTATGATTTTCTCAAAGTAAAACGTTCCGAATTTCGGTGAAAGTTAACTAATTATTTTTTAGCCTCCTGCGTTTGAGGCAGGAACTCGCAAAACTTATTACGCGCCACACCAGTCAGATTGCGGACGGTGTGTCGAGGGTAAGGAAGCAAGCTTCGATATACCAAATCTTACTACAAGCCTTGAGCGTAAGTTAAATGACAACCCATGTTCCTTATACTAATGAATGAAACAGCGAAGTACACAGCTGACGGCGCACCCTAAACTTCAGCAGGAAATCGCTTACTGGTCTAACCTTGAGGAGGAAGTGTCGCGGAAGATGGTGTCCATGGGCCAGTCGCGGCGGTAGTGTACCAAGTAGTGATATAATTAAACGTCGCCACCCACTGTCACGTTGTCACGATACTTTTGTTTATTACGTTCAAGAATGGCCAGTTCGCAACAAACCACTGTCCCTCCATTGTCAATAGAGGAAGAAGGTGAATATTCTTGTCTTATGTTACGGATGAGCCGGCTGAAGTAAGACTGACAGACTTCACTGGACAGACCAAATAATACATGTTCGAATTACCAACGACGAACGCCCGCTACGTCGAATCATCAAGAAATTTCACAACTATGCTGCTTTTTCTCATAAGCCTATTGTCCCTGTCGTTCCATCTGCAGGCAGTACTTCAATAGACGACGCTCGGGAGGCGTTCCTGGTCGAATTAGCGTCCTTCCAGCTTTTGCTGAAAAAGAGTGCAATGATATGCGAGGCTGAAGCGAGACAAGTGGAAGAGTACAAAAAGGAACGGCAGAAAATAGGTAAGGCGGTTTACTTTGTGTCTCGTAGATTACTCTGATGTCATTGAGCTAGATGACGAACATGGGACCTTGCGAGGCCAAATTGAACAATTAAAAACCGCGTTGGAACACGCGCAATTGCAACGTCGACGCAAGATCGAATATGATTTGGTTGCGGAGAAAGCGAATACGCTGCCCAGCAGAGAAGAACTTGAACAGTAAGACGACCAGTAAATGCGCGAACGTACTTGACCGTTATTTCAGGTCCATACAAGCATTAGAAAGTGATATGGCTGCTATAAGAGCTGAGCATGAACATCAGAATAAAGCAATACAGGACCAAAAGGCCGCCTTGGACAGGATCATAGGCGAACTTGGTTCTCTGAGGTTCTTGGGCAAGGAAAGAGATTCGACCTCCATTGTTCCTACCCCAAGAAATACACCGGCTCCCGACGGTCATAATATGGAGATGGAGGACGGATCCGAAAGAGCGACGAGCGCCATTCCTCGGAATATGGGTGAGGGAGAAGAACAAGAAGAGGGCGAAGCGGATAAGCAATCAGAGGCTCCGACAGGCACAGAGCTGAATGAAGCACGGGAAGATATTGAGATGGGTGAAGTTGAAGAAGATCCAAAAGACAAGTCAAAAAGAAGATATAGGGAAGAGTTAGAGGAGGGTGAAGCAAGCGATACTAGTAGCGCTCTTTCAGAACCACCCGATGATTAACGTCATTCATAGCCTGTTTATGATGTACATGTCTGTCTTTTATACAATTGGTTCTAGGTCTATGTCAATGCTCATCAGATCTTCCGCACAAATTACATCGCCGCTGTATTCTCTAGCTGCCAATTCAGCGATCGAGAACATGATCTTCTTCGCCTCGTCGGTCTGAGCACCTGAGTATCGCGAAGAGAAGTGATTGAGAATGAGTCTTTTTGCGTTTACACGTCTTGCGAAGGCACCTGCCATCTGCGGTGTCGAGTGACCTCTCGATTTAGCTCGAGTTTCAACGCTATCATAAGTATCTGAATCTCTGGTTAAAGAATCAATTCCTGGTAGATGTGCATTTGTTGCTTCGTGAACCAGGATATCCGCCCCCTCGGCCAACGGCAGCATAGGGGATGGATCGTATGTATCGCCTAGGATAACAATTTTGCGCCCTTTACGTCGCTCAGGACCACGAAGCACCGTTCCGTCGGCGAGTGTGACGCTCTCGCCCTTTTGCAGTTGGCCCATGATTGACATGGGCGTCTTCGTACGCATGATGTGAGGGATATAATCTCTAGAATCCATCTTCCCCGGCACTGGCGCTTCGTTGACGACGTAACCAATGCAAGGGACAGAGTGTAAAATAGGAGCTGCCGAAATGGAGACCATTTCATCCTTGTATATATCTCTCCAGACACCGTCAACTAATGGGATGTTGCGACCTAGCGAAGATTCTGCACGATGTAGAGGAAGATCTGGGCGGTCATCTTGCGAGTCAGATGGAGTGTGGAGTTCGTGAACCACATATGGTGCTTCAAGGAGTGTGTGCGTGTAGATGAGCCCAGCACGGACGTATGCGCGGGTGCCCAACGGTCCATATATCTCTATATGCTGGCACGAACTTATAGGCAGAGTACAATAAAGGAAATGCAAGGAACCCGTACTTGTTGGGTCATGTCTACCTTCGTTCTTGGATCTTCTTGCCCTGGCGCTAAACCTCCTGCTCCGTTCAAACGAGATGAAAGCAGGGGAACAAGTCCAAAAATATGATCACCTAGACGGCAGAAACTGAGTAGATATACTTCGTACTGTTGTGAGCCGTTACCATGAGTGTGCGTTATAAAGATTTTTTGTATCTTTCCCATTTTTACACCACTTTTCTGAATTTGACGTAGAGTGGCTTCCCCGCAATCAAAGATCCAGACATCTCCGTCTCGACGGAGGGAAAGTGCAGACTGATTTCTTGTAGAACATGGTGTTGCCGAGCCTGTTCCTAGAAAAGTGATGTTGATAGACGAGGCCATGAATCTGATATTGACTTCACACAAAATCGGTTACAAGCACAGCCACCGTCTACAAAGCCAACTTCGGACGCACCAGCATGAATACTAGCTCCCATCAGCGATTCGTCTATGATATTTTTCGTACTACTTGGCTTGATTTCTACTATTGGGAACAAGGGGATTACCATCGCACACTAGAGGCATTGGGCTCACCAATAATAATCAATAAACCAGCAGCTTCGATTCTTCTCCCGCAATGGATCCGACCTCGCGCTGGGCTTGTGCGCGAAATCCGGGATACGCCTGGTGTCCGGGAATCCTCCCTGCTACATACCGAGGCAGTGCTCTCTAAATTGCCTTCGGATGAAATTGAGATAACGGAATACCAGATGACAGACGGTGCAGCCACTCGATTACAAACGGATTTCGCATTCACGTCGGTTGCGTTGAGGACGCCGCAGGAAACTTTTCCGAGTCCACAATACGAGGCCTGCACACCTCTGGACCATAATATATATCTAGGCGACGATCTCGACGATATGCCATTCTTACCCTTTGCCGATGACCCTAGTTTCAGTGATTGGAAGAGTCATTCAGATGAATATAAGACACTTTCTTGGCAAAACATGACTAGAGATCCTAATTGTACGTACTTTGTGTGATATAATTGTTTACTTATAACGTCTCTCAAGTGGAAGCTATTATTACTACCACATGGAACAGCTGTGTCCATTATGGACTAACTCCAGAGGTAGTAGCAGAGGTATTGAAAGGGATGTTACCTGCAGAACTTGAAGCATTGAAGCACAAGAGGTACCGTAGGTTTTTAGTTCTATTGTTGAAGATTTCGAACAAATATCACAGGGACTTCTGCGCATGGAACCACCCACTATTGAATCCAATTAAACCAAGCAACACTGCACTGGGCAGTACTATAATGACACTAGATTTTTGTAGGCTATGTGAAGTGGCGTATTGTTCTGCTCATTGTAAGTGGCTTAACATGCCAAGACTTTTTATCTGTTCAACACCATGTGTACACGTGCCAAAGATGAATTAAGTCCTCCAGTGAGATCATTCGTTCCAAATAACACCTTGGGTCATAAATTGGGTTTTTGCTCTGAATCATGCTTTCTTAATTCCCCGACAATTGTAAGAGCTTTAACTTCAACATATGTAGTACTGATGGCAATGGAGTGCAGGATATAGCAAGGATGAGATGGACTGAAGGAAAGGAAAACCAGATAGCAGATCTGCTTAGCTTCTTGCCAGATACCACACCATGTTACCTGGCAAAGATTTGTAGAAAATCATGTATGGAGGTGAGTACCTGTTGTTGGTAGGCACAGTAAGTTTTCATAGTAGACAACAGGTTTTTTCATACAGAGAAAGGTTATTACATGTCCAACCCACAAAAAGAAGCAAGAGATGGCCATCCAAAAAACTCAAATTTTTAGGTGTGTTATGTTGAATGACCCAATTTAACTAACCGACGACCACACCAGATGACGATCCTGCCAGTGATAAATGTGTTCCGTGAGTCGCTCTTGACGCATACATACATATAGTCCTTACAACTTGGAATGCTAGTACAATATTCACAATGTTGAATAAAAAGAACCGGAAGGTGTCACCTTGCTCACACGACGGCCCCTGCACCAGTAAATGCCCCTGTACTAAAAGTGGCGCTCGCTGCACAAGCAAGTGCCTATGTGACCGGAAATGTAAGATTCTCAGCTCTAACTCAATGATATGCTAACCAATAATTGCGTCGCACATTTTGCAGGCCTGCGCCGATGGGACGGCTGCAAATGTGTCGAAGTAACCCAGTGTACAAGTACACAGTGTCTCTGCTTTAGTAAAAAACGTGAATGTGACCCGCAAGTTTGCATGAACAGCCATTCTACCATGTGGGTGTTATGTATATAATAATATGGATATCACTGACACTGATATAGGCACGGCAACACATGCGGTAATGTCCAAATGCAAATGGGTCAGGCAAAAGTAATCCATATTGCGCATATCTGTGTATTCATGAACGTTGATTCACCTAAAGAAAACCTCAGTTCGCCAGAGTCAATGGGGTTTTGGTCTCTTCATGGAAGAATCCGTGCAAAAAGACGAACTGATAGATGGTAAATCAATGAGAACGACTCGATAGTCCACCAGCTAAGATTCAAAATCAAAACCTAGAATATATTGGCGAAGTCGTACGCAGGAAGACATCATCTTGCCGGGAGTTCGTGGACCATGGCTTCTGGCACATCGCCACTGACACAAATATATTAGAGATTTGGCAATACATCGAGGTCGCAATTACCTTTTTGGACTGAACGACAAATATTCAATAGACAGTACATATGCTGGGAATGCCACGAGATATATAAATCACTCGGACACCCCCAGCTGCGCAGCGAAAAGTAAGTTTCTTTTTCTACGATTCATTATGCTTGCGCAAATATACTGCTCCAGTCCTGCTTGTCGACGGTTTACAAAGGATTGCAGTAATGGCCAGTAAGTGCAATGACTTCGCATCTGAGGTTTGTTGTTTAAAAACAACTGCACTAGGCAGAGACATCGAAGTGGGGGAAGAGTTGTTCTTGGATTACGGAGTCAACTTCTTCATCAATAACGATCAAACACCGGACCCGTCGACACCGCCGCTAAGCCTGAACGAGAACGACGAAAACGAAAACGAAAGCGAACTTCGGCCAATGGAGGATATTGAATATATTGAATATATGGCCGATACAACGGGGCGGTTTATAATGAACGATTCCTCGGATGAAACGTACGAAGGGGATGGAAGCGGATCAGGCACATCATAACAGTTTTAAAAAACCATCTATGACGGTAAATATGTACGAAGTACTCGCGTCAACTCTTGAGAGATAAATGCATCGAGTACGCGTCTTCCCCGTCTGCATCTATGATGGATTCAGACCCGATATCTCTTAAGCCAAAGATATGGGAAGACGTACAGTACTTCTTTTCCACGCCTTTTACCGTAAAACCGAGAGTATCCTTGTACAAGCTTAATGCTGCACGATTTGACTTTCTTACATGAAGAGAGACATAAGCGGCGCGATATATCGTGGCCATTGCTTCTTCTGTGATAATTCAAGTGAGAACTTGTGCGTTAGATATCCGCTTACGAGATTGGATCATCAGCTTTTTCGCTAGGCCCAACCTCCTATAGGAGCGAAGAACAGAAATGGAGGTAACATGACCATGCGGTTGCTCGCCTTCGTTGACGTCTTCTTCCCTGCACATCTGTCTATGAGTGCGTAACATGTGAAACGTAGGGCGTACATTTTTGCCAAGATATATCCTACAATCCGACCATTATGATCCTCGGCTACGTATGAGAGGGAAGGCCATGTCATCCCATGATACAAGTCTGTCATATACTGATGTCAAAGTCGGTCATAAATGCATATCGAGACCTCTTACGCACAGTATTTCATAGTATAGTTTTCAGGGAGATTTTGAAGATTGCATGCCTGCATGCCTATAACATCGTCTACCTAAAACATTGTCGCAACGACGAGCATACTAAAAGTAAGCTTTTGCATACCCGCATAGGCCGGATGTTCATTGTGTAGTAAGAGGCGTTATTATTTTGTAATATTTGCAACAACACGGATTCTACTAATGCACTATCATGTCCCCCACGTCTCCTCGAAGCTTTCGTTTCGGCTTGCCATTAGGTTTGACCCCTATCACAAATGGTTCCATTTCCCTCGTCAATGTCTCCTCTATATACTGTTCAAAATTGGCATCTAAAAAAGCGAGCGACGCATTGGCGATTATGTCGTGTAATTTAAGCGAGTCCCTCATCTTTATGAAAGGTAAAATAGGAAAATCGGAAAAAGACTGGTGCTTTGAGCCAACTATGCATTTATCATTAGTACAACTTCCCCCGTTGCGACAAAATAACTCGCCTAGGGTGATTATCCTCTTCCCCGCAGGCTCCCACGCTCTAACTACCTGTTGCAGGCGGGAAAAATGCTCTTCCCAGAGTGTGAATGTTTCAGAATTGATAACGAGCATGCGTGGCAAATCTGGGTTCCGCCCTAGGGGTGGGGCGAGTAAAGCGTCTGTGATAGTGGTATCATCTTGGAGAGTGTCCCCATCAGTATTGACGTTGTCTGGCCTCCTCAGGTGAGGTACAGGGCCAGGCGTCGGTAAGGGCTCTAGCCAGGGATCCAGAACAAGTGTTTGTGCTATAGGTATATGTTCATGTCCCAATGGTGGCGGCGTAGATAGAATGGAAAGCTGCAGCAGGGGTTCGAAGTCGTTTCCAAATTATAAACGCCAAACCTCTTACCATTGTACAGCCGCCGAAGGAATGGCCGATCAACGTCACGTCGCTGAAATATTTAGTTGGACCCCCGTTCGTTTCCTTGTCGACCATTCTCCAGCTATTGTGGATCTCACTTCCATCTGTGGTTTCAAGTTCCGCTACTTCGCCTCTCATGTACTCGCAGAATACGGTATAAGCGGTGTATATTTCCTTTCGGCGAAACTCAAGCTGCTCGATTCTTAAAGGAAAAGCGGCTGAAGCGTCATTCAACGGCTCCCACCTGGAATGCTACTTCATCAACCAGCTATTCTAGAACGATATCCAAACTTACACTGCTTGGTTTTCGTTCAGATAGTATATAGGCCTTGGCACCTTGTGACCCTGATCACTCCATGAACGAGTTATGCACGCATGCGCTGTCCCATCGCGATGTTCTACAGCAATGACAACTTTTCCACTCGCAGCAAGGCGCGCACACAAATGGCTAGCAAACTGCTTAGAATCAAAGAAGGTGCAGTAGATGTTAGGACGACGAACCTATACGCTGTGCGACTTCCTCCAAGCCCATGAGAAAATATGAGCAGAGGCCATTGACCAGTGACAGGCTCGCTTTTATCCGAGGATGCAGGTTGAAGGAGCGGCGCGTTGGCGTACACTGGAATCTTGGTATCGTTAAGGACTTGATCGAGTCATCCACAAATCACAGCCTGCCTTGATGAGAACACCATAGAGGTATATCACAAACCACATAATCCAAGTAGGTATGGCTAAAATAAGATAGCTTTAGTTGTCTCTAGAACCTAACTTTTCCTCTTCTGCTCACCGGAAAGAAAAGAATAGCCTAGTAACGATACTTCCGCGGGCCTGTCCTCGTAATTAGGCAAACCGGCAAATGTCGGAATGAAACAGCAACTCACCGTAACAACCAGTCAAGGCCTTTCCGGTCCGCATTCGAAATATCTGCAGGATAATAAACGGTAAAGCCAACTTCTTCCATGCAGAGTACATGTTCTAATTCGTCAGTCGAGGATCCATTGACTTTACGACGCTTTGCTGATCCATAAACGCGCGTTGGACGCACCGGAGTTACGAAAGCAGTCGCCCCAACAGCATAGCGGCCAGTAACCGGAGGCAGGAAGAGCATGCGATAACAATGCAAGTGAAGTTCCTATACACGTGATTAGGGGTACATACAGTGAACCGGCTACTTCTATGCAAAAAGAATCCGCCTATACTATACTAAAAGAACTGCTCGGCCAGCGAGCTAGGACTAGCTACAATTACAAAAGGTTCGGTTCCGGTCTGCCGCCACCGCCCCTCCTGGGGTTATCATCGGGAGCAGAGCGTCCAAAGAATGAGCTTGCATACTGCTCCGCAGCGCTCAATTTATTGCGAATGCTTTTTCTGACGCTTCTCCCCCGTCTATCGTTGGGGCAAGCAGCGGCTGGACCTTCACGAGTGTCTCTAGCAAGCAGAGCGTATGTAGAACCTTGGGCTGAAGATTCCTGTTGGGTCCAGTGTTGACTGAATTCCCCAGAAGAGGAATATTGGTCAACAGAATGTACACTGTCGACAACGCGATGATGATGGTGATGATGGCCTGTCGAGCTTTGCTGTGCCCCGACGTGGAAAAAGTATCGGTGAGCCGAACTACTTCCATGTGGTCCAGTGTGCAGACCTGTTTGCATACCCCGACCATGGCCTATCTCGGCAAAATCGAGGTCTGGCGTCAACGTCCCTTCGTTTCTGGCCACGAAAGCAGGCTGCGCCAGACTCGCATCCTGATACGTCCGAAAGAAAGTGGCACCATTTGAGTTATTCGTCCCACCACTACGATTCGACGCAATATCGCTCGTCGACGGTGAGGCAGAATTGTTACGTTCAATGATGGGTAAACTGTCCGCCACAGTTGTCACTGGGTGGTGCTGGTCGCGCGAACGCCTTGCAGGACCAGCAGATGGGTATGCAAAACCTTGCCCTGTTGTGTATGGTCCAACATTTGCGCTGCGGCTGCTGGACGGAGGAACCGTGGATGATTGGGGCTGTCGACTGTATTCATATAGTTGGGGTTGGATCGGATTGGGTCTGATTGACTGATTCCCGCGTGTTGTTGATGGGTCTTCTCGAAGAATGCCTATTTCTTGAACGGTATCCTCGTCTTCAGCTTCGCCACCAATATCAGGATCTGGCATCTCGTCATCCGGCTCAAATTCGTCTTCTTCATATTCAGTATCGTCTGTTCCGTTCATTTCCGTCATGTGGTCAAACAGTTCAGTCAAAAAAGCCCGCAACTGTAGGACTCCTTTGCCAGAGAAAACGCAGAAGGATGACTGCTGCATCGCGCTGAATTCCTGAAAGACAGGTGAATTCTAAAGATATGCTCCATACTAATGGCCTTACTCTCGGAGGATCTCGGCAGAATTGTTGCAACTCTGGTTGTCGGAAAGCAGGTATGCCGGTTAGGCTGAGGTGTGTGAGCTTGTGCAATTTCTGTAGAAGGAAATGAATTGCCATGACCGAGATTTGATCGCAATACGATAGATGGATTCGCTCCAGCGTAGCATGTCGTTCTGCAAGCGCATATATGGCTTCATCCGTCAGATTGTTTACGCGAACTAGACCTATACGACGTAGTTTTGGCAATGTTGCCAACTCGAAAACGGACATGTCGGTTAACAGCGTGCAATCTGATTTTATCATTTAAAACACTACAACAATGGAATTAGTTAGTGTACTCACTTGCAAAATCGACATAGCGCAGTCTTGTGCACGATCGGGCGAGAGTACGAACGGAGCGATCCGTAGTCTTGCTCGCATGGCCAAGGTGTAAATAGTGCAGATGTCTTCCTAACCTGCATATATTCTCCACAGATCGATCTGTAAGAAGAGAACACTTGGACAACACGAGATTACGAATCTTGGGCGCTTGACAGATGATGCCTTCAATAGCTTCGTCGGAGATGAGGGAGCATGCAGTAAGATCCAACATCCGCAGATGGACGAACTGCCGGTTTAGAATAAGTGGGGGTAGGTCGTTATCCAGTTTCGACTTGTAGGGGAATGGATTGGCATTGTCGGTCTGGGCTATGAGTTCAGGCCTTAGAGGCGCCGGGAAAGCGGCATCCGTAAGCTGAGGACAGTGCGAAAGGCGTAATTCCCGCATATAAGTGGAGTTTAACCATATATCTCGGATTGCGACGTCTGTTATCAGGTGGCAGTGATTGAGATCAATCTCGAGGAGGAGCGGGCAACATTTGGCTAGAGCTTGGATGGCCGAATCTGTCAGGTTCTCCAAATTGCTCAATTTTACGCGACGAAGGAGGGGACAGTTCAATGCCAGCGCAACAATGCCATCGTCTGATACCTCAGTACAGCCCGCCAAATTGATCCCCTGCAGTCGTTTGGCCGATAGAGCAAGACTGGTGATTGCATCGTTGTTGGTGCGTATCGCACCACTAAGATCGATGGCAACAAGGTCGGTGAAGCATGGGAGAATTCGAGAAAGAGTAACACTCGTGATGTATTCGCAATTGACGAGTGTAAGTCGTTCCAATCTGTCACAGCGAGCAAAGATGGAAAATGCATCATCCTTGAGTTGACTGCCTAGAGAGAG
>Ga0137376_10000881_pt1 | contig 15483 bp, 9 predicted proteins | sample SagtaG_23_FD_104814 | JGI IMG/M metagenome (GOLD analysis project Ga0137376, IMG submission 104814) | Vadose zone soil microbial communities from Sagehorn Ranch, Mendocino, California, USA - Sage2_L_20_16 metaG | ecosystem: Environmental > Terrestrial > Soil > Vadose zone | place: USA...
CGGCCTCCTGGCTGGCGGTCTCGTAGTGGAGGTGCTGCGGCTCGGGGCCGTCGGGCTCCCGCACCGCGGCCAGCTTCTTGGTGACGCCGTGCCGCCGGCCCTCCTCGCTCTCCTCGAGCCGGTCGGGGTTGTTCAGGATGAGCCGATAGGCGGCGTCGAGGATGCGATGGTGGGAGCGGTAGTTCTCCGTGAGGACGAGGACGCGCGCCCGCGGGAAGTGCTGGAGGAAGCCCCGGAAGTTCGAGACGGCCGCGCCCCGCCAGCGATAGATCGCCTGATTATCGTCCCCGACGGCGGCCACGTTCGCGTGGCGCGCGCCCAGGAGCTTCACGATCTCGAACTGCGCCCAGTTCGTGTCCTGGAACTCGTCGACGAGGATGTATTTGAAGCGCCGCTGGTAGCCGCCCAGCACGTAGTGGCGCTGGCGGAGGAGCCGGAGCGCGTGCACGATCTGGTCGCCGAAGTCGATCGCGCCGCTCGCGGCCATGAGCTCCTGGTACTTCGCGTATGTCCGCGCGAGCTCTGCGTGCTGCGCCGCGCGCGCGGCGAGCTCGGCGTCGTCGGGTGCGGCCGCCGCGAGCACGCGGAGCCGCTCGGCGTGGGCCGCGTACGCCTCGGGCGAGATGTCCTCGTCCTTCATGCGACTGATCAGCGTGATCATCGCCTGGAGATGCTTCGTCGGGTCGCCGAGGGGTCGGTAGCGCTCGAGCGGGAACTGGAAGAGCCGGTCGCGGAAGAAGATGACCTGCTCGGCGCGGTTCAGCACGCGGAAGTCGGGCTGGAGCCCGAGCTCGAGCGCGTGCTCGCGCAGGAGGCGGTCGCCGAAGGCGTGGAAGGTGGCGATCTCGACGTCGGCGTAGCCGTAGGGCACGAGCTGATCGACGCGCTCTTCCATCTCGGCGGCGGCCTTGTCGGTGAACGTGAGCGCCAGGATCTCCTCGGGGCGCGCCTTCTTCCGGGCGATCAGCCAGGCGATCCGGCGGGTGATGACGGTGGTCTTGCCGGTGCCGGCGCCGGCGATGATGAGCAGGGGGCCCGCGTCGTGGGTGACGGCCTCGCGCTGGGCGGCGTTGAGGCCGTCGAGGATCCGATCGCCCGCCATACACGTTCGACTATAGCAGCGGTCAGCGCCGGACGTCGGGTCCGTCCGCCAGGACCTCCTCGACGTCGCGGGGCGTGACGAGCGCGACGTCCCCCCAGATCGAACACTTGAGCGCCGCGACGGCGTTGCCGATCTCCACGGCCTCCTGGAGCTCGCGCTTGCCGAGCACGGCCCAGAGGAACCCCGCGACGTACGCGTCACCTGCGCCGAGCGGGTCGACCAGCTGGACGTTGAACCGCCGGCGCGGCCGGTAGAAGCGCCCGCCGGCCAGCACCGTCGAGCCCGCCTCGCCCTGCTGAAGACTCAGCGTGGCCTTCGGCGCGAGCCGCGTCAGCGCCTCGAGCGTCTGCTCGGCGGTGCCCGTGAGGTCGAAGATCGTGCGCGCCTCGCTCTCGCCAAGGAAGAGGTAGCGCACCTCGGGCAGCACCTCGTCGAGGAACCGGCGCGCGTCGGCGGGCGTCCAGAGGGTCGCGCGGTAGTTCACGTCGAACGCGAACGCGGCCGCCTCGCGCATGGCGCGCCGCACGAGCGCGCGCGGGCCCTCACCGAGCGCCGGCGTGATGCCCGTCAGGTGGACGAGCCGCGCGCGCCGCACCGGCTCCCAGTCTGTCTCGGCCTCCGTCATGCGGGCGAAGGCGGAGTCGCGGCGGTCGTAGAGGACGCGCACGGGCCGCGGCGCCACACCGTACTCGACGAAGTAGAGTCCCATGCGCGCGTTCGGGCGCGTGTGGACGAAGCTGCAGTCCACGCCGTGACCGGCGAGCTCGTGCCGGGCGCGCTCGCCCCACTGATTGGCCGGCAGGGACGAGATCCACGCGACGCGGAGCCCCAGCCGCGCGCACGCGGCCGCCACGTTCGCTTCGGCGCCGCCGATCTGCACGTCGAGCTGGCGGGCCGTCTCGAAGCGCGCCGGCGACGGGATGGCCAGGCGCAGGAGGATCTCGCCCAGCGTCACCAGATCGTGCATCTACGAGGCCCGCAGCTCGGGGGAACGCAGCTCGACCCTCACCTTGGTGCCGAGCATCATGTCGAGCATCACGAGCTCGGGACGCTTGTCCCGGTTGAACGTGATGCGGCCGGGCTCGCTTCGCTTGGCCCAGGAGGAGAAGCGGGTGAGATCGAAGAGCGCGATCGGCTTACCCGACGCCGGGTCGGCCGCGATCTTCAACGCGAGGGGCACGAGCTCGGCGCGGTAGGTTCCCTGGGCGTCGTCCAGGCCCTCGTTGTCCGGTTTCTTGCGCCGGATGACGTGCGTCTGGTAACTCCCGTCCGCGGCCTGGGCCCAGCGCTCATCGGCGTAGTTGAGCGTCGCGCTCAGTGAGTCGTCCACGTGGAGCCCCTCGGGGACCGCCACCACGTCATCCGCCACGCGCAGCTTCCGCAGGAAGAAGGTCTCCCCACGGAAGCCGTACTCGATCGTGCCGCGCGCCCAGTCGTAGGCGATGTCCGACCGCGACTCACGCCCCCTGACGCTGAAGAAGGAGTGCGACTCGCGCGGCGCCCACCGCCCCTCCCGCAGGACGCCGCTGGACTCGATCCGGTTGGCGATGCCATCTCCCTCGCCGGCGATCGTCACGTCGTAACGACCCCCCACCCGATCGACGGATTCGGTGAGGGTCCCGTCCAGGTGGTAGTTGAGCATCCCGTACAGGATTCCGGCGTCCACCGCGTAGGTGGCCCACCGGGACTCGGCCGCCGCCCGTGCGCGGTCCCACCGAAGGGCGGCCGGAGCCAGGAGAAGAGCCAAAGGAAGGGTCAGGAACCGGCGACGCGTAAGGGGCTGCCTGGACATGAGTGACCGGTTCACCTATTCTAGCAGTCTCTGCGGGTATAGCTTGGCCATTCGGCCAGTCTCTTGTTAACGTAAGCGCTGGGATTCGTGGGGAAACCAAGAAACATCGCGGCCTGGGAGACTTCCGCTTCATGAAGCGCCAACCCGTCATCACCGGGCTGGGCATCGTGTCCCCGATCGGGGTCGGCGTCGAGACGTTCTGGGCCGCCGCAAAGGCCGGCAAATCGGGCATCCGCACCCCGACGTCGTTCGACTCGTCGAAGCTTCCGAATGACTGCAAAATCGTCGGCGAAGTTCCCGAATTCAACCCACTCGATTGGATGCCCGCTCGGGTCGCGAGGACGGCGGGTCGATTCAGTCAGTTTGCCTTGGCCGCTGCAAAGATGGCCCGGACCGACAGCGGACTGGACACCGCTCACATCGATCCTGAGCAAGTGAAGGTCTCGATCGGCACGTCGATGAATGGGCAGGTCGATTTGGGCGAATCGACTTTCGCGGCGTTTCTCAGGGGTAAGGATGTATTGCCGTGGACAACGAACGAATACCCTGCTCATGCAGCCACAAGCCATATCGCTATTGACGCGCATGCACACGGGCAAACGACAACCTTCTCGACCGCGTGTGCGGCAGGCCTCGACGCCATTGGCTGGGGTGCGGAGGAAGTTCGTCGAGGTCAAGCGAAGGCAGTCATAGCGGGTGGGACTGAAACACCCCTTTCGGCCTATTCGCTCACGCTCTTCCACTCCGTCGGGGTCCTTTCGAAGTGGCAAGGCCCTCCAGAAGAGGGGAGTCGTCCCTTCGAACTCTACCGTTCAGGGTTGGTCCTTGCGGAGGGCGCCGCCGTTGTTGTGGTCGAGGACGAAGAAACCGCGCGAACGCGCGGTGCGAGTATCTATGCCCGCGTTCTTAGTTTCGCCAGCACCAGCGAGGGCGCGCACCTGCGTAAGGTGGACGAAACCGGTGAGGCGGTCGCAGGAGCTATGACGCTCGCCTTGACTAGAGCAGAACTGGCCCCAACCGATGTCGACTTCATCTGCGCTCACGGAAACTCCATGCGTGATTATGATCTTGCAGAAACTGCGGGAATAAAGCGCGTTTTTGGGAAGCACGCTTGGAACATGCCAGTATCGTCACTTAAGTCAATGTGCGGGCAGGCTCTCGCGGCAGGTAGTGCGATGCAGGTCGTCAACACCTGTTTGACTCTCAGAGACCAAATTGTTTCCCCGACCATCAACTACGAGATCCGGGATCCGACGTGCGATCTCGACTACGTCCCAAATCGTGCTCGTCCTGCGAGGGTCCGCGTTGCACTGGTTCATGCACACAGTCTTGGGGGATCGCACGTTGCCATGATCCTCGCGACCCCAGACTGGGTCTGATCAGAACTTGGCTCAGGCCGCGCTCTTCGGTCTTTCTGCAGTTCTCGTGGCACTCGCCGCGTTTGTCTGGCGCGCGAGGTCGGACTACCCCGCAAATCGTTGGTTCGCGGCGCAGACCACATTCCTAGCGGCATGGATATTCGGGGTCGGCGGGCTACAGGGTGGCACGCAGCTCGATGGCTGGGGCCGCTTCACCTTTGCTAGCGCTAGTCTAATTCCCGCGGCCTTTCTGGGTTTCACACGCTGCTATCCGACTCCAACTCGGTGGCCTTCGACCCGTCTCATTCAGCTTACGTTCATTGTAGGCGGCAGCCTTGCGGTGCTGTCAGTGACGACTTCGCTCGTCGTGCACCAAAACGTCGTGACTCCCCAAGGATTGGTCCGAAAGTCCGGCCTCCTATTCCCAGCTTTCGTCGCCTACTTCATCGTTGCTTGGATCGCGGCACTCGCAGTGTTCGTCAACAAGTGGCGTCGTGCGCGGAGTATTGCCCGTGCACAGCTTCAGCATCTCGGTGCCGGCATCATTATCTCTGCGGCAGGCGGCATTGGTATGAACCTCCTTCTGCCCTTGATGACCGGGAGTTCCGCTTACAGCTGGCTAGGTCCTTACTTCAGCTTCATGTTCGTTGCCCTTGTCGCTCACGCGATTATTCGACACCGGTTGATGGATCTACGGTTGTTTATCAACCGTGGACTCGCCTACTCACTAGTCGCGGCGCTCGTTTCAGTATCTATCATTAGCGTCGCCCGGCTCGTTGCTCCGGACTGGGCAACCAAGGCGTTCCTCATCCACCCCGATCTCTTGATCATCGCGTTCGTCATTCTGGCTATGCTTTCAAGCCCATCCGTACGATTCTTTGGTCGTGTCGTTGACCCCTACCTGTATCGCGGCCGAATCGATTACTCCGCCGCCTTGCGCGCCGCCACTCGTCAGTTGAGCCGGCTTATGCAGCCGTCTGAATTGTCTGCTGAGCTTCGTCAGATCTTAACTCAGGCTTTTGTACCCGAGAGCTTCATGATGCTGATTCGCCCGTTCGAACGCCACGCTCTCGAGCACCTTTCGGATGGCGCTTCATCCGAAGTAGATTTGCGCACTATTGCTTCCTTTATGACAGAGCGACCGAACCCGGGGGTTCTCGTCATTAATCCCGCCCGAGAGGCCGGTCCGTCACACACCTCTCACGAGGCACTCAGAGCGGTTGGAATTGAGATCGTAGTGACGCTCGGACGTCGGGGGCAACTCCTGGGGGCGATCCTCCTCGGTCCACGGCGAAGTGGCGACGCCTACTTTAAGGATGATCTCGCGTTTATTGAGTCACTCGGAGAATTAGCCTCGATCGCATTGGAAAATTCGCTGCTCTATCGCCAGCGGATCCAGATGCTTGAGTATTCGGACCGGCTCTTAGAGTCTCTAAACTCTGCGGTCGTCGCCGTTGACATTTCCGGCAAGATCACTAGTTTCAATCCTGCCGCAAAGGATCTCCTCGGATTGGCCGACGAACACCGCGGCGTTCTATTCGACGTCCTGCCATCTGAAATCGCCTGGGCCCTAGCCATTGCGACCAAGCAAGAGGGGCATCAGCGCGAAGTAGAAGTCACGATCGACCACAAGTCCCGTGACGTCCTTCACGTCATTCTGTCAACGGCCGTGCTTCATGACGAGCAACAAGCAGTGGCTGGCGCACTCGCTGTTGTTACTGACTTGTCGGCGGTCAAAGCTCTTGAAAAGAATCAGCGCCGCATTGAGCACTTCGCAATAATGGCGCGCTTCTATGCGGGCATCGCTCACGAGATCCGGAACCCCCTTGCCGCAATCTCGAATTTCATATCCATGTTGCCTGATCGTTTTGACGATCCAGAATACCGGGATACAGCGGTTAGGTTGTTGCCCATCGAGGTCAACCGCATCGTTCGCCTCGCCGACCGTCTCAGACTGATGGCGCCGAGCGAGGGTGGGACGCTGGCCAGGGTTTTGCTCCAACCGCTTCTGAACGACATCGTCGCAATCCACTCACCAGCCGCACAGGAACAGAGAGTTAAGGTCTCGCTCCAATGTCCGGATGATCTCCCGCCAATTCTCGGTAATCCGAGCCAGCTAGTCCAACTCTTCGTGAACCTGTTAAAGAATGCGATCGAGGCAATGCCAGATGGAGGAACGGTCACCATCGAAGTCGAACACGCTGTCAGCCGCTCGACGCCAGATCGTCTATCCGTCAGAGTCATCGATGAGGGCTCTGGCATCGCGCCGGCTGTTCGCGGATACATCTTTGAACCCTTCTTTACAACGAAGCCCTCTGGGACAGGCCTGGGTCTCTCCATCTGTCGTGAGATTGCTGATTTCCATCATGCGCGTCTTACGTTAATCTCTCGTGGGAGCTCAGGCGGAACAATTGCAGAAATAGAGTTTCCGCGCGCGGTCGAGGCGTCACAAACACACGAGTCGGCATCGACATGACTACGATCTCTTTGTTCATGGTCGCAGTGATCGCTTTTGTGCTGGGGATGTTTGTCTGGCGATCTCGTCCGGGTAACCACGTCAACCGTTCGTTTGCGGCGTTCACGCTCCTCGTGGCTCTGTGGGTTCTTGGTGTAGCCTCTTTCTACACTGGAATAAATCTTGATCTGTGGGCTCGTTTGACCTTCGCGGCGGCTAGTTTCCTTCCCAGCACATTCTTAGCGTTTACGCGTCACTATCCAAACATCTCGCGTTGGCCAACACGCGCTTGGCTCACTGTCAGTTTTCTCATTAGTAGCCTCTTCGCCATCTTTTCGCTGACAACGCGACTCATCGTCGCCGACACAGCGATGACGCTCACGGGCCCCGTGCGCGAGAGTGGAATTCTATATCCGGCATTCGGCTTCTATTTTCTTGCGGCCTGGACCACGGCCCTTACGATCTTCATCGTTAAGCTGCATCGCACTCGGGGCCGCGCGCGGCTTCAACTGCATTACCTAACGACCGGCTTTGCAATCGGTGGCGCTGGTGGAATTACGACGAATCTTCTCCTTCCCCTACTAACTGGAAGCGCTGAATATAACTGGGTCGGACCACACTTTGCCTTGGTGTTCGTCGCCCTCGTGGCGCATGCGATCATCCGCCATCGCCTGATGGATCTCCGGCTCGTGGTCCACCGTGGGCTCACGCTCGCCACCGCGGTCCTCGTGTCGCTCCTGCCGGTGGCGGTCGTCATGACCCTCGCGTGGCCACGCCTGTCGCTGTACCTGGAGCCGCACGAGCTGGCCCTGGTCCTCGGGGCGATCGCCGTCGTGAGCCTGCTGATTCCCGTGACACGCGACGTCGCGGGCCGGATCCTCGACCGCTACGTCTATCGCACCCAGGCGAACTTCCGGCGGACGGTCCGGACGGCGAGCACGACGCTCTCCCGCGTGCTCGAGCTGAACACGCTACTGCGCTTCCTGACCGACACGGTAGTGATCTCGACGCGCTCGGAGCGCGTCGCGATCTATCTGGACGAGCGCGGAGCCTTCCGGCGGGCGGCGCACGATCGTGATCCGGCGGGCGGGCACTTCGCCACGCCCGACGCGGCACCGCTCGCCGCCGTCCGGGCGCTCGCGGCGACGCGCGATCTCATCGTCACCGACGAGCTTATGCGCGACGACGCCACGGTCGAGCGGCACGCGCTCCACGACGAGCTCACACGGCTCAACTGGGCGCTCCTCCTTCCGCTGATCTCCGAGGGCACGGTCATTGGCGTGATTGCACTGGGCCCCAAGCTTTCGGGCGACCCCTTCTATCCTCAGGACCTCGACCTCCTGATGACGCTCGCCAACCAGGCCGGCGTCGCGGTCAAGAACGCGCGGCTCTACGCGCAGGTCGTCCTCGCGAACGAGTACATCAGCAACATCGTCGCCACGATCGAGAGCGGCGTGGTCGCCGTCGACGCGACGGGCCGGATCGCGCTGTTCAACCGCGCGGCGACGCAGCTCACCGGCCTCGCGACCGCGGACGTGCTCGATCGCCCTGACGAGGTCCTGCCCGCGTGCCTGACCGACGCGCTCCGGCGGAGCCTCGCCGAGCGCCGCGCGCTGACCCTGCCGGAGGCCATGCTGTCGGACGGCACCACCACCCACCCGATCATCTGCGCAACGTCGCCATTGCTCGATCCAGCGGGCGCCGTGCTCGGCGCTGTTGCGGTGTTCAGCGATCTCACGCCGCTGAAGGAGCTCGAGGCGGGCCGGCGCCGGGCGGAGCGGCTCGCGTACTTCGAGGGGCTGGCGTCGGGCATCGCCCACGAGATCAAGAACCCGCTCGTCGCGATCAAGACCTTCGTGCAGCTCCTCCCGCGGCGCACCGCCGACGAGCGGTTCGTCGAGGAGTTCGGCCGCATCGCCACCCGCGAGATCGGCCGCGTTGAGCAGCTCGTCGAGCGCCTGCGCACCCTCTCGCGGCCGACTGACCGGCCGGCCCGGCCGCTCGATCTGCGCTCGCCGATCGTGGAGGCGATCGAGACCATGCGCGCCGCCTTCGAGGAGAAGAACATCGAGGTATCGGTGGCGCTGGGGGCAACGCCCTGCGTGGTCGTCGGCGACCACGCGGAGATCGAGCAGCTCTTCCTGAACCTGCTGATGAACGCGCACGAGGCGACACCGCCGCAGGGGATGCTGCGCGTCGAGCTCGCGGTGACCGCCGGCCACGCGGTGGCGACCGTGCTGGACACGGGGCCCGGTGTGCCGTCGGAGCTGCTCGAGCGCGTCTTCGAGCCGTTCTTCACGACCAAGCAACGCGGCTCCGGTCTCGGTCTGGCCATCTGCACCGCGATCGCGCAGAAGCACGACGCGCGGCTCCGGATCGCGAACCGGCCCTCCGGGGGCGCCGTCTTCACGGTGGACTTCCCGCTCGGCGTGGACGCGCTCGTGCCGGCGTGAACACCGTCCTGCTCGTCACGCCCGACGACGTGCTCCGCACCCGCCTGCTCGGGACGCTCGAGGACTACTCGGCGTTCATCGCGCAGAGCGACGCCGAGGCGTTCAAGATCTTGAGACTGATCGAGGTCGACGTGGTGCTCCGCGACTGCGCCGGGCTGCTGCAGGGGCTCGAGGCCTTCATCGCCCGTGTGAAAGAGGTCACGCCGGCGGCGCTCACGATCGCGCTGGGCGCGGCCGAGGACGAAGGTCACCTGGCGGACTTCAACCTGCCGGCCACCTTCACCCCGCGCGACCTCGACGGCGCGCTCCGCCACGCGCAGGAGCGCCTGCGGCTCACGCGCGAGCTGGCAACGCTCCGCTCGAGCGCCGCGGTCGAGGCGCGGGCCCCCGCCACCAGCGCCGAGGAGCCCTGGGACGGCGTGGCGCTCGCCCGCGCGCTCAAGGAGTTCACGCGCGCCTTCGCGGCGGGCTTCGACCTGCCACGCGTGTTCGCCATGTTCCTCGACGCGATCGGCGAGCTCGTGCGCTCGACGCGCACGGCCCTGCTCCTGCCGGCCGACGACGGGCGCGACTACCGGGTCGTCGCCCACCGCGGGCTGGCGCCCCGGATCGCCGAGTTCGTACGCCTGCCCACCGACACCGGGCTCGTGCAATGGCTCGCCAGCCAGGGACGGCCGGCGCGCATCCACGACCTGACGGACGCCAACATCATCCGGGAGCTCAAGCTGCTCCAGAGTGTCCTCGCGGTGCCGCTGCTCGCGCACGGCGAGCTCGTGGCCATCCTGGTGGTGGGCCAGCCCGTCGTCGGCTCGAGCTACGGCCGGTCCGAGACGGAGACGCTCTTCGACCTCGCGACGCACCTGGCCACCGCGATCCGCGACATCTCGCTCCACCACCAGCTCCAGCGCGAAAAGGAGTTCAGCGAGCGGATCCTCGAGCACATGTCGAGCGGCGTGCTCACGATCGGGCGCGACCAGCGGGTGAGCACCATGAACCGGCGGGCCGAGGAGATCCTGGGCCTGCCGGCGGTCTCCATCGTCAACGGGGACCTCCGCGCCCTGCCCTCGCCCCTGGGCGATATGCTGTACGAGACGCTCCGCACGGGCCGCGCCGTCGCCCGCGCCGAGATGCAGCTGGCCCTGCGCGGCCTCTGGCTCGAGGTCTCCACCTACCCCGTCCGCGGCGACGAGCCGGCGCCGCTCGGCGCGGTGCTCGTGTTCGAGGACCTCACGGCGCAGAAGGAGCTCGCGGCTCAGAAGCGCCAGGTGGAGCAGACGCAGCTGCTCACGCGCGTCGTCGCGCGCATCGCGGACGAGATCAAGAACCCGCTCGTGTCCATCAACACCTTCGTCGAGCTGATCGGCGAGCGCTACGAAGACCCCGACTTCCGCAAGCACTTCTCCTCGGTGGTCCGGCGCGACGTGCAACGACTGGTAGAGGTGTTCGAGAAACTCGCTGCCCTCGTGACCGAGGGTGAGCTAAACTTCACCATCGTGGACCTGCACACCGTCGTGGACGACGTCGTGACGGCGATCGAGGGAGCCGACGACGCGCTTGGCAAGCCGCTGCAGATCGAGGTCACGCGCGACGCCCCGCCCAAGCTCGTGCGGGTGGACGTCCAGCATCTGCGGCGCGCGCTCTCCTACCTCGTGTGGTACCTCACGCACAACTCGCCACCGCACCAGGCACGGGTGTCCATCGCGATCACCCATCAGGCCGAGCGCGACGGCACCGAGCGTGCCCGGATCCAGATCGGCTCGCGGACGGCCAGCGTGCCGCCCGACAAGCTCCACCGCGTCTTCGACCCCGTCCAGATGGTCCAGGAGAGCCTCATCGACGTCGGGCCCGCGGTCAGCCAGCGCCTCGTCGAAGCCATCGGCGGCCAGCTCGACGTCCGCCACGGGCGCAACGAGCTCGCGTTCCTCCTCTCGCTGCCCCTGGCGATGGCATGAGCGCCGTCGCCATGTCGACCACCCGCGCGCGCGTCCTGGTCGTCGACGACGAGCTCGGCCCGCGCGAGTCGCTCCGCATGCTGCTGAAGCCGGCCTACGACATCGAGACGGCCGACAACGGGCACGTCGCGCTCGAGACGCTCGGGCGCTTCCGGCCGGACATCGTGATCATGGACATCAAGATGCCCGAGATGGACGGGCTCGAGCTGCTCCGGCGCGTGAAGCAGACCGATGGCACGATCGAGGTCGTGATGATCACCGCGTACGCCTCGCTCGAGACGGTGAAGCACGCCCTCACCCACGGCGCCTTCGAGTACCTCATCAAGCCCTTCCCGCGCCAGGATCTGGAGGACGTCGTCCGCCGGGCGCTCCTCCGCCGGCAGGCCGATCTGGGGGCGCGCAGCCAGGTAAGCAAGCTCGTCGAGGAGATGCGGCACCTCTCGGGCAAGACACGCGAGCTCGAGGAGGCGGCGCGGCGCGAGGCGGCCGAGCAGTCGCTGCGTGTCACGCAGCTCTCGATCCTGCGCGAGATCTCGCGCACGATCGTCGGGCAGCTGGAGCCCCGGGAGCTGGCCACCGTGATCACCGAGCAGCTCCGCGCCGCGCTCGGCTACGACCGCGTCACGATCGCGTCCGAGGGGCCCCTGGGCGTCGAGGGCGCGGACCCGCGCGCCGCCGTCTGCGCCATCCGAGACGCGCAGGGCCTGCTGGGGCATCTGGTCGTGGACAACCGGGCGTCGGGCCGCGCGATCGACCCCTACGAGCGCGAGCTGCTCGAGATGCTCTCCGAATACCTCGCGATCGCGCTCCGGAACTCCCGCCTCTACGGCGAGATCAACGACACCAAGCGCTCGCTGGAGAAGCTCATCGACTCCGCGGGCGATGCGATCATCTCCGTCCGCCCGAACGACCGCATCGATGGCTGGAACCCGGCGGCCGAGCGTATCTTCGGCCTGTCCGGGATGCAGGCGCTCGGTCTGCCGATCACCGACCTCCTCCCCGCGGCCGAGTACTTCGACGCCAAGCGCCGCCTGGAAGAGGGCGCGCCGATGCACGCCTTCGAGACCACGGCAGCCCCCGCGCTCGCGGTGACGCTCTCGGCGCTGCACGGCCGGCTCGGCGAGCTCGAAGGGCTCATCGCCATCGTCCGTGACATCACGACCCAGCGCGAGGTCGAGCAGCAGCTCCAGCAGTCCGAGAAGCTCACGGCGCTCGGCCACCTCGCGGGCGGGATCGCGCACGACTTCAACAACCTCCTGCAGGCGATCCTGGGTTACGCGCAGCTCATGCGGCAGAAGTCGCAAGACGTCGAGTTCGTGGACCGCTCGCTCAAGGTGGTCGAGGCGGCAGCGCTCGACGGCACGGAGACGGTGCGCCGCATCCAGACCTTCGCCCGCCTCCGGCCCGAAGAGGAGTTCGTCGCGGTCGACGTCAACAAGATCGTCCAGGACACGATCGCGCTCACACGGCCGCGCTGGGAGGAGAAGATCGCCCACGACAGCCTGCCGCTCGAGCTCCGGCTCGACCTCGGCACCGTCGGGCCGATCCGGGGGCGGCCGGCGCGGCTCACCGAGCTCCTGACGAACCTGTTCCTGAACGCGCTCGACGCCATGCCCGACGGCGGCACCCTGACGATCGCCACGCGAAAGGAGCGCGACGACGTGACGATCATGGTCAAGGACACGGGCGTCGGCATGTCGGAGCAGGTGCGCAAGCGGGTCTTCGAGCCCTTCTTCTCCACCAAGGGCGAGGCGGGATCGGGCCTCGGCCTCTCCATGGCGTACTCGATCGCCCGGCGCCACGACGGTGACCTGAGCGTCGAGAGCGAGCCCGGGCGCGGCGCGACCTTCACGCTGCGGCTCCCGATCACGGGCGAGCGGACCGAGACCGGCGCCCCCCTCGGCGTCCCGCTGGTGCGGCGCCAGGCGCGCGTCCTGGTGGTGGACGACGATCCGAAGGTGCTCTCGGCCCTCTGCGAGATGCTCAAGAGCGCGGGGCACACGGTGACGCCCGCGCCGAGCGGCGCCGTGGGCCTGGCGGCCTACGCGCCCGGCCGCTTCGACATGGTGCTGACGAACCTCGGCATGGCTGGCATGAACGGCTGGCAGGTCGCCGAGCGGCTCCGCGCTGCGGACCGGGGCGTCCGGATCCTCTTCATCACGGGCTGGGGGCTGCGCCAGGAGGACAAGAGCCGCCTCGCCGTCCTCGGGGTGCGCCGCTGCCTCTACAAGCCCGTCCAGCCCAGCGAGCTCGACGCCGCGATCCAGGAGACGCTCGCCTCCCCCTGAGCCCTCACGCCCCGGCCTTCAGTGGAGCGCGACGGGAGACCCTGGCGAGCGCCGAGCGAGCGCTTGGCCCACGGCGAGCTTCAACTCGTCGAAGTGGAGCGGCTTCCGGAGCACCGTGAACTCGAGCTGCCGGCTCTGCGCGTCGAGGTCGATCGACGAGGCGGTCAGCATGATGACGCCGATCGAGGGATCGGCGTGTCGCACGCCAGCGATCAGGTCGAGGCCGTCCCCGCCGGGCATGCGGAAGTCGGTCAGCACCAGGTCGTAGTCCCCGTGGGCGAAGAGCGCCAGCGCCTGGAGAATGCTCGCGGCGCTGTCGACGTGGCAGCCCCAGTGCGCCAGGGCGTCGCAGAGCACCGCCCGGACGTGCTCATCGTCGTCCACCACCAGGACTCGCGGCGTGCGCGCTTCGCTCATCTGAGGCAAATCACCTTAAGGTTCGAGGGGCGGGAAATCAATCGAATGCTTGGCCGCGTCGAATGCGGGGTTGCGGGGTCGCAAGCCTCGGCAAGGCGCGTGGAATGCGCCGGCGCCCGCGGGAGCGACGGGACAGCCGCGTTCTGACGGCCCCGGCGCCGGCTCGGTCCTACGAGCCCGCGTCAGACCGTGCGATTTTCAAATTGTGGATGGTTGTGGATACGTGGATAGCGGTCTCAGGCTTTCTTCATCGGGCGGCCGCAGCAGATCTTCTGGGCCATCGCGACCTTGCCGCACTTGACGCACCGAAACCCAGCCATCGCCCTGCCCTCCACCGGGGCCGTCCTCAGAGCCGCTCGACGATCGTGGCGATGCCCTGGCCGAACCCGATGCACATGGTCTGGAGCCCGTAGCGCGCGCCGCGCCGCTCGAGCTCGTGGAGCAGCGTCGTCATGAGCCGGGCGCCCGAGCAGCCGAGCGGGTGCCCCAGCGCGATCGCGCCGCCGTTGACGTTCACGCGGCCCATGTCGGGGTGGAGCTCGCGCTCCCAGGCGAGCACGACCGACGCGAACGCCTCGTTGATCTCGACCAGGTCGATGTCGTCGAGGCGGAGCCCGGCCCGGGCGAGCACGCGCTGGGTGGCCGGGATCGGCCCGGTCAGCATGATGACGGGGTCCACGCCCGCGAGCGCCGTGGCCACCACGCGCGCGCGCGGTTTGAGCCCGAGCGCCTTGGCCTTCTCGGGCGATACGAGCATGAGCGCCGCGGCGCCGTCCGAGATCTGCGAGGAGTTCGCGGCCGTGACCACGCCGTCCGGCTTGAACGACGGCACGAGCTGCGCCATCTTCTCCCGGTTCACGGGCACACGGACGCCCTCGTCGGTGTCGAAGAGCGCGCCGTCCGGCAGCGTCACGGGGGTGATCTCGCGCCGGAAGCGCCCCTCGGCGATCGCGCGGCCCGCCTTCTCGTGGCTCTGCGCCGCCAGCGCGTCCAGCTCCTCACGCTTGAGCCCCCACTTGTCGGCGATCATCTCCGCAGAGATGCCCTGCGGGACGATGTTGAACCGCTCCTGGAGCCGCGGCGACAGCGGCCCCTCGCCCGGCCCCAGCGCGTTCGAGCCCATCGGCACCCGGGTCATGTTCTCGACACCGCCCGCGATGACGCAGTCGTACTGACCCGACATCACGCCCATCGCGGCGAAGTTGGCCGCCTGCTGGCCGGATCCGCACATGCGGTCGAGCGTCGTGCCGCAGACGTCGAGCGGAAAGCCGGCGATCAGCGCGGCGTTGCGCGCGATGTTGAAGCCCTGCTCGCCAAGCTGGTCCACGCAGCCGAGGACGACGTCCTCGACCTCGGTGGGATCGATCCCGACCCGCGCAACCAGCTCGCGGAGGACGTGGGCGGCGAGGTCGTCCGGGCGGACGCCCGCGAGCTTTCCATTCTTCCGCCCGACCGCGCTGCGCACGGCTCCGACGATCAAGGCATCCCGCATGACGGCCTCCTTGGCACCACTGAACGCGCGTTCAGCTTACCGGGTCGCGCCGGGCCGCGCAATGCGCACCCGTCACTGCCGGATCGGCACGTTCTCCAGCGGCGCGAACTGCGGGATGACGACCGTGAGCTTCTGCACGCCCTCGGGCGGTGCGCCGAACTTGGCCCAGATCTC
>Ga0137376_10000886_pt1 | contig 15466 bp, 9 predicted proteins | sample SagtaG_23_FD_104814 | JGI IMG/M metagenome (GOLD analysis project Ga0137376, IMG submission 104814) | Vadose zone soil microbial communities from Sagehorn Ranch, Mendocino, California, USA - Sage2_L_20_16 metaG | ecosystem: Environmental > Terrestrial > Soil > Vadose zone | place: USA...
CGCCCGAACAAGCCGCGACGACGACGGAAGGCATCGTGCGCGTCCGCCGTGCTGCCCTCGACGCTGACGGTGACGACGTCCACTGCGTCCAGGATCTCGCCGATGAACTGCCCCAGCAGGTCACCGCTGGTTCCCAGAAAAACGCGCTTCCCTCCCTGTTTGAGGATGCGGGCATACTCGAAGAGCTCCTTGACGAGGAGCGGTTCACCCCCGATGAGCGAGACGCCCCAGACGGTGCTGCGCGCCAGGCGATTTGCTATCTCGAGCCGTTCGGCGTGCGGCAGCTCGTCGGGAAGCGGACGATTGAAGCTGCAATGGGCGCAGCCGAGGTTGCACGCCAAGGTAACCGTCCACGATGCGAAGACCGGACTCTGTGCCCGCAGCCCCGGCACTTGGATACTTGCAACATTGCGCGCCAACGGCACCACCGCTGCGCCGAGATCGCGCAACGATACGCCCGACGTGGTGGGATAGAACTTGGCAGCAGCCATGTGCGGCTCGCGGATAGTTGCACAGAAGCCGCGAGGCCAGCAACCGGATTTTGAGCCTCCGGCAGTGCGGGCAGGCGTGGGCAACCACTCCCGGTGCCGTCCGTCTAGCCCGAATAACCCGTGTGGCTCCGTCGAGAGCGCTCCCTACGCGCTCTTTCGCGATGAATTGTCGAGCACGGCGCTCGCCGCGGCGATGCGATGCGCGTTCGCCATCAGCGTCAGTGTGATGTTCGTGGCAGGAATCGTCGGGAACACGCTCGAATCGATCAGGTGGACGCGCGCGAGGCCCATCGGCCGCCCGAGCAGGTCGCTCTCCCGGACGCCCGGATCGCGCCGCATGGGAAAGGCGCCGCCCGAGTGGTAGCTCTTTCCAGGCAGGCCGGTCCGGGTCAGGAACGGGATCGGGGACGCGCGTAGCGTCCCCGCGAGCCGCCGCAGCCGGGCGCGGACCCGACGCAGGGTAGGCCGCGTTTCGGAGTTCTCACGTCCCTCGACGACGAGCGTCGGCGCCTTCTCCGGGTTCCGTCGTAGCCGTAGCGACAGACGCGGCGAGACGTCGGAGTGCAGGTACCCCTGGAGTGCCACGATGCGTCCGACCACCTCTCGCTCGACCGCCGGAAAGAACCGGAGCGGTGTGCGCCGAATCTTCTCGCGATAGAGCGGATTGAACGTGTAGAGGAGGAACTGCACGTCGCGCGGACAGACGTCAGGGTCGGAGAGGCGCAGACACAGCTGCGAGAGCGCCGTCAGTCGCTCCTCGGGCACGTCGGCGAACGAGCGCCATAGGAGCAGCGGGACGAGGAAGTACTGACTCTCGAGCATCGTCACGTCGAGGTCGTAGCGACCCAGCGATTCGAGGACGAGCCGCGCGGTGGAGTACGGGCCGCAGCCGAGGAAGAGCCGGTCGCCGTGGAATCGGGCCGGCGCGCGATCGGCCGCGCGGAGCGCGTGCACCTCGACGCCGTCGCCGCGTTCGACGAAGCGGGTTACGTAATGGCCGTCCACATAGCGGAACCGGGGGTGCCCCTCGAGGCGCGCCAGCGTGTGCGACGCATTCCAGATCCGGTCGAGCGGGCAGCCGTGCAGGCAGAAGCCGCACTGCACGCAGCCCGGGTGGTCGTCCGTGGGGGAGGTTCGGAGGGCGAGACGCGAGGGCGCGAAGCGCAGCCCGCGCGCGGCGACCGAGTCGCGGTGCGCCGACAGATCGCGCAGGACCTGAGCCGCCTGTCGCGAGAGCGGCCGCGGCTCGAGGCGATCCGCGTAGAGCGGCATCGCCTCCACGAGATCGTCTTCCGGGTCGGCCGCCAGCGGCACGTGGGCGAGCACGGCGCGGTAGCCGGGCGCGAGCGCGCCAGCGTCGAGCGGCCAGCCGCGCAGGTCCTCGTCGCTGAAGGACACGAGGTTGGCGCCCCAGATGTTGCTCAGTCCGCCGCGGGCGAGCGAATGTACCGGATCGGCCCCGCGGAGCTCGACCGGCATCACGTCGCTCGTGCGCCGAGCGAAGTCCGAGCCGAAGCTGGTCTTCAGCGGGAAGCCGTTCGTGGTCCCCCCGGACAGCGCCGCCAGCCTCTCCCGGTGCGCAGCCGGCCATGCCTCGTAGGGCAGTCCGGCGAGCGCGTGCTGGATCGCGGCGAACTCGGGCTCGAGCGTACGCCCGTAGTCGAGCATCGTCACCTCGCCGCCGCGCTCGAGGAGCGCCAGCGCGGCTGTCACGCCCGACGGGCCCGAGCCGACGACGAGGTTCATGCCGAAGGATTACCTCGGAACGCCCGGCCGGCAAAAGAGGCGCCGGTCGCCGGCTGAGCGGGACGCCGGGAGCGACACCCGCTGGATGGCCGCCAACCGATTGTTGCATACTGCCCATGTGAGTATTCCGCGAGTCGTTGGGCCACCGCGCATGAACGGGCGGCCGCGGGTGGACGTCTTCCGCGTGACCGCAGGGACGAGCGGGCACACACAAGACCGGCGACGACGGTCCTGCTGAGCGCGGCGCTGCCGAGGAGAGTGCCGTAGCCGTCATGAACGTCGGCATGCCGTCGGGCGACGTGGACGCCCTGGGGCCCTGGTTGGGTGTCCTTCATTTGGTTGCCGCGGGCCTGCTCCTGCCGCTCGTCCTGGCGTGGGCACGGGACCGCCGCCGGCGTGTCTTGATCGGCTCCGCGTTGGGGACGGTACTGGCCGCGACGGTGATTTACGTCAACGCGATACAGCCGCGCGACATTCCGATCGACTGGATCACGGTGCTCCACGAAAGCATGGAGCGCAAGACGATAATGCATCTGTACACCCGCGGCGTGCACGCAGGGACGAACTTCGCGTTCATCGTATCGAAGATTGCTCGAGGCGGAGTTCCGACGCTGCACGATGTGGTGTGGCTCAACCTGCTGCTCGCGGTCGTCAATGCGGTCATCTTCTTCCATATCGCGCTTCGTATCGTGTCCCCGGTGTGGGCGCTGGTGTGGACCGCGGTGATGGCGCTGAATCCCGCCACGTTTCTCGCATCCTTCTCCGAGCTGCCGACAAATCTGTTGACGCTCTATTTCTTTTGCGCGCTGCTCGCATGGGATGTGCTGCACGATCCGTCGCAAAAGAGGGTATTGCGGGTCTTCGCCGTCGCGTGCTGTGCGGCGCTGACGATCGCCGTGGCCCTCACGCGGTTCGAGGTGGCGCTCGTCGGTCTCACCGCATTGGGACTCGAGGCACTCTATCGAGCGGTCGGACCAGAACGCTGGAGGGCGTCGGGCGAGCGCCTGGCGACCGTGGGTCAGAGGCTGCTCGAGTTCCTCAGCGATCATCCCATCGCGGTCGTGCTGCTGTGCGCGTTGGGTATTCAATTCTCGCTCGCAGGGCTCAATATACTGCCGTTCCGCTTCTCGGGCCGCGAGGCTACCAGTGCGTTGTACCCCTTCAATCCCTCCATCCTGTCGCTGTTCGTGTACCTCCCGATGCTGGGGTTGCCGATCGCGGTGAGTGTTGCGGTCCTATTCGGGTGGATCCATGCGCTTCGACATTTCCGACGCTTTGGCGGCCTTGCGCTGTCGCTGTTTCTTCTCGTCCGCGCATACTTTGCGGGCGAGAGCCAATACTTCGAGATGGGGCGATACGTCAGTTACATCCTTCCTGCCATGCTGTTCCTTGCGCTGTTCGGGGGTCAGGAGCTCGAGCACGTGACGAGACGGCGATGCACGCCGACGTGGCGGCGTGCTACTCACGTAGTCTATCTCATGGCCTGGTTCACGTTGCCGCTTCCGGGGTTGTACGAATTCTATGTTCGGCCGGGATTCGATCGGCACGGCGGCCTGGCAGAGCTCCTGCCCGACCGCAACACGCAGCGCGAGGTGCGGTATTTGATGACGTTGATGGAGCGGAATCCACAGTGCGTCTTCGTTGGGCGGGTCGTACAGGATGAACATGGCGATCCAAAGGTACGGACGGAGTATTCGTACGCGGTGTTCGGCGCGCCGATATCTCAACCCGTGATCGTGCCGGAGAAGACGATGGCGGTGTCGGAGGTGATCGCGAAGTACGCCGGCAATGCTGTGTGTGTCCGGCTCTACTTCGGCGGGGATTGCAACCTGACTTTCACAGACCGTTGTGGGGCGTTCATCGAGGGCCGGCGGCGCGTCGATGAGGAGCGATTCTGGTCTCGTCCCTACAACAACTTCATGCAGAATGGCTATGGAGCGCCGGAGATCGTCCTCGCGACGTATGCATGGCCGTAGGAGACGCCGTGGTGCGTTGTCTCGCAGAAAAAGCCAAGGACGTGTCCGGCGGGTACCTTACAAAATCCCGCGAACTGGCGGTCAAGACCCTGTGTATCTTCGTGTTGGCGTTTGCCGTCCTCTACGTGTCAACTCCCGAGGCGCAGTTCTCGCTGGACGGCGCACGAGACGAGGCGGTCTCGAGCGGGACCATCGTCGATTGGCAGCGAGGAGTCCACGCGAGTATCGAGGGCTTGCATCACGGCGCCCTCTGGTTCCGGTATCTGCGCGCAACGCGTGCCGCCGGGTTCGATGTGCAAGGTCAGTACCTCCTGGTTACCATCCTGTGCGCAGCGGCCGCCGGCATCTTCTACCATCTGGTCCGAACACAATTTCCGGGGTACCCCGCATGGCCCGCCGTCGCGTGGTTCATCGTGCTCACCTTTGGATCGACGCAGCGCCCGTTCATGTGGAATCCGTCTTTGGTTCCTCTGTCTTCAGTGCTGCTGTACTACACCATCGCCCGGGTGATCCGGGCGGGGTCGTTGCTCGCAGCCGCCTTCTGCGGCGTATTTCTGGCCCTCTCGGCGGCACTACAAATCGGTAGTATCGGACTTCTGCCCGTTGTCGTCGGATCCGCTGCGTTATACTGCTCGCATCGTCTGGTAGGCGCGGCGTTGGTGGTGCTGACCGCAGTAACGGTCCTCTTCATAGATTCTCCGCAAAGCTTGCTGTCGAACCTGCATTTCGTGCGGAGCCATTACGGTCCGGTCACGGCATTGTTCGTAGGGTCACTCATCTGTGCTGTGGCCGCGGCGAGATGGATGCGCTTCAGCGTACCGGCAGAGCGCACGCTACCGTGGCTGTTCGGCATCTCGGTGGTCTGGTACGCCGGCCTGCTCGTAGTTGAAGGCGACATTGGCGGCCGCCTCTGGGTGCCAGTCATCACGCCCATAGCACTGTTCCTTGGTGTTGGCTTGGACAGCATCGCCCGGTCGCTGCGGATTCGCAGCATACGTTGGCCGACGGGTGCCGAAGCAGTGCCGATCATCGTTCTCGCTCTCCCCCTGCTGCGAACGGCGTTCGCGAGCAACACGCTCCGGCCAGACTTCTCGATGCGGGACTTCGTGGCTCTCGCCAGACGCCTCTCGCAATCGAACCATTCACTCCATGATGCGCGTTCGCGGCTTCGCGGGCCGGGGACGGCTCTTCTGGCCTTCGAGCTCGGCCTGTGGGATCGGTCCGAAAGCGTTCCGGGAGTGGAGAACCATGACCTGCGAGTATTGAAACCGACTACGAAGGAACTGCCGATGTCCAACTGGCCATCGGACACCGAGGCCATTGATGTTGGAGGTGGCCAGTTCCTTCTGCTGATGCCAGTCGATAGCTGGGTCGCAGGGCAGCCCGACCGGCTCTGTATCGAGCCGGTCGATGGATCGCTGGCGCAGTCGTGTTTCGACGAAGGGTCTCCAACGGATCAGCCTCTGTTGCAACACGCGAGAAGAGAGTACCTGTCCGCGCAACGAGGCTCACGATCCCTAAAGTTGACGTTTCACCTTCCGGTGGACATCCATGGTGAAGATGACGAACGCACGGTGCAACTCGTCGGTGTGGACGGTCAGCCGATCATCGTCAACGTCGCGGGTGTCGGATTTCGCGGTGATCTCCCGGGACGTCGCGTTACCATCACCCGCGATCACGTCCTCACCGGACACATCCTTGTTTCCGCGACTTTCTCGGATTCGGCGGCACAGTTCGCACTCGAGGGCGTCCTCGATTCGGTCGAGCTACTCGAAAGTCGCCCGGCCGAATCTGCACTGCGAGCCCTGGTAGAGCCCTGATGGCTGGGAATGGGTATCGCGACGGGCGTGTGGACTGAGGACAATCACGGCGCAGCGCGCTTCGCGGCTCGCGCCGCGAGCGCCGTTAGCACCCGCGAAACCACATCATCGACCGAGATCGCTTGCATGCACACGTTGTCCATGCACGCGGAAAGCCGGTGGTTGTAAACATTCAGGCAGGGGCTGCAGGCTAATCCTGCCGTTACGGCTTCACTGTGTCTCCCGAGCGGACCGAAAACCTGGGGCGTTTCGGGGCCGAAGAGGACGATGCTGTCCACGTCTGTCAGGGAAGCAAAATGACCCGGCCCGCAATCATTGGTGACCAGGACATCGGCGAGGGTGTATAGCACCAGCGCCTCGCGGAGCGTCGTGCGACCGGCGAGACAGACCGCACGTGACCCGATCTGATCGCGCATGGCCTCGATCGCGGGCTGCTCCGATGTCACACCGGTCAATCCGACAATGACATCCGGGCGCTCCGCGAGCAAACGACGCCCGACCTCGACGAAGCGTTCGGGGGGCCAGCGGCGCAGCGGCAATTTGTCATCGAGATTCGCATTGAGCAGCACCAAGTGACCGCGCAGCGGCCAGCCGGCCGCTTCCTCGACCTTCGCGCGCACCTGCGCGCGCTCGTCTTTGGAGGGCGCGAATACGGGCAGCACCGGGGTGGGCTCCGGCCGAGCCTTGAGCAAAGGCGCATTGGATGGGTCGGCCCACAGGGCCTCCACGAGCAGACGGTACGACTGCGAGGCATGAAGGTACGGGTTGTGTTGCACGCGGTGCGTGAAAAGATCGCCGCGATATGGCGCTTCCGCGCTGAAGCGGTGCAAACCCGCTCGCAGACGGGCACCGCTCAAGAACGCGATGATGGCCGTGGCGCGTGCGAAGAACTCCATATCGATGACGGCATCGACACGTGCCTGTCGGGCTCTCCGGAGCATGCGCAGGACATCGATGACGAACCATGCGAAACGGTCGCTACGGATCGGCAGAACGTTTGCGGCAGGCAGCAGGTCGAGCACATCGAGAACCCATCGGTTCTCGGCAAACACGCAGAAGTAAAGGTTCTCTGCACCGACACGCTCGGCGGCCACTCGAAGCGCATCGCAAGCGAGGACCGTCGCGCCTTGCTCGGTCAATTTGAGAAACAGGATCCGCTGCGGTGGGCCCTTCGGGTCGCTGGCGATCAGATCCCGCGCGCGTCGCACCGCGGTCAGTATCGCGCACAGGATGCGACCAAGCGACAACTCGATACGACGGATGGTTTCGGTTCGCATACAGCGGTGTTGACGGAACCGGTCAGACTTCAGGTAGCGACAACATTCAGAGCATGCTCGCGTGCGCGAGCGCCTTCAATAAGTGCTGGTTCGCGGCGGTGACTTCGACGAGTGGCGGATCCTCCAGCCACTCCGAGGCGGGGCCGAATCCGTCGGATGACACTTGGACCTCGAGCGTTCCCGTCGCTTGCCGAGTATCGAGGAGCTCCACATCCGGGCCGGGCAGGGCACCTTGAAATGGGATCCCGCTCACCTGGCTGATGCGCAGGTGCAGCGGCCATTGATCGATTACCCGGACCATGTGCGGTACCCCGGACCCGAAGGTGTGAAGAGGGACGAGAAACAGGGTGCAGTACCTTCCCGAGCGAGAATTGGCAGCGATTTCCCCTGGGCGGTCGGGTTTGTGTTTATTGATCCCAAAGTAGGGCGGTCGGTGACTCACGGGTTGATCGGGTTCGCGCTCCGTGCAGCGGTCAGCGGTCGGCTCGTCGTCGCACGACCCCAAATAGCAGGTGCGGAGGTGCGTCCGATCGAGATATGACGGGGCGCGGACCACCATCGCAGACCTCGAACCGTGCACCGGGAAAGAGAACCAGACGCCCTCCGTGCGCTCTACGAGCGGTGGTTCCACGATGAGCGCCAGCAGTGACCAGCCGTCATCGCGTACATCCTGCGGCGCGTCGAAGATGTTCGGATCGAGCATCGACACGTAATGCATCGTGCCGGGCGCCTGCCGCTGGAGTGCCGCCAGGATCTGCGAGAAGGTCAATCCCGATTGGTACAGGCTCTTCGCGAGCTTTTCCGCTGGAGCGATAGGCCATGAAAGCCGCTCCCGGCTGACGATAATGGTATCCGGGAGGCTTCCCGCGCAAATGGCGCCCAAAATGACGTACACGAACGCGGGACGGACCGCTGCCGACAGCGCGCGGCGGGCGAGCGACCACGAGCGCTGCGCGACGGACGCAATCGTGGCCACCAGGGCCCAGGCAGAGAATAGCCGAAGAAACATGCCCACCAAGAGGAAGGCAAAGGCGGCGAAGGGAAACGACAGCAGCGCCGCAAACCCGATGAGCATCAGAAGGATCGCGTGCCGCTTCGAAAATTGGTCGCCTGCATCGGCAGCGAGAAAGACCAGGGGGAAGACCAACGGCGCGAGGTAATGGCGCTCGGGGACCGCGGATCTCACCAAAGCAGAGCCGATCCAGATCGCTGAGCTGAAGTAAACGAAAGCGGCCTTCATCGCCGCACGCCAGCGTAGGCGCAAGGAGACTGCGCTCCACCTTGCCCGCAGCTGTGAAGCGCTTCGGTCCAGGACTCGAAGGAGTCCGCGTCCTCTCCCTGAGCACAATCCGACTGCCGCGCCCACAACGACGGTTCCCCAAGCCGGATGCATCGCGACGATCACGCGGAGGATGTCACGAGCGGCGTCGTATGATTCGCAAGTGAAGGTCAGCGCAAACGCCAGGCACGCGACAGGCACGGCGACGCGCGGACGTGGGGAGCACAGGGCCGCCAAGGCGATGTGAAACGGCACGAGCAGGCCGTTCACGAGATTCGCGCTCATCGCGAGGGCCAGCGAAGCTGAACCGAGAATGCTCATGATGAGGCTTCCCGATTCGACCAGAAAAATCGTGCTCGCGGAGTACATGACCAACGGCAGCGGTGCGAGCGCGACATTGGTGAGCTGATCGAATCTCGCCGCGGCCGCTGCGGGCTGGAGGAAAAAGAGCATCGACAGCAAACCCGCGCGCGGCGACAAGCATCGCCATATCATGGCGGCTGACAGCGCCGCTGCCGCGATCAGCGCTGCAAGCGTCAGAATCTGTAAGGACGTCAGCCCTTCGCCGCTGAGGAGACAGTGCCGGACCAGGCGATTGAATAACGCACCATGCCGCAGACCGAGTGCGGAAGCGGGCGGGCCGGCGTGTGTGCAATGCCCGAGCTCGATGCAAGCACGTTCCTCACGCACAGCGTCGCCGGTGTCGTTATCAGCAGACTGATATGCAAGGTCCCACGAGATCGCGCTGAGGCATTGCGTCGCGAAAACCACGAGGGCGAGGGCGTGCTGCAATTCGCGACGCACCGTACCCTTTCTCCCGTGTTCCCGCGCTGTTTCGGCGGCTCCGGCCGCGATCAAAGCCAGCGGCGTGTCCATACCTCCGGCGTTTTGTCGCTGGCGACCTCCATTGCGAGATTGAACTTGAATGGGCGTGGTCCGCGTTCGCGTATCCAGGCGATCATCTGGCGGAGCCCGTCTTCCAGCGACACCGTCGGTCGATAGCCCAGCAACGAGCGGGCCCGATCAGCCGAGCAATTTGCCAGCTGCACCTCTTGGGGGCGGGCGGGAAGGTGAACGGGTCCCAGGTCGAATTCGAGGAGCTCGGCAATGTGCTGGGCGAGTTGATTTATCGTCACGAAACGATCGTCAGGGCCAATATTGACAACCTGGCGATTGCAGGCGGTCTCATAGGCCATCTGCTTCAACGGCGTGACCACGTCCGAGACGTAGCTAAAGCATCGCCTCTGGTTTCCGTCGCCGTAGATGCAGGGTTGGCGTCCTTGGAGCATCAAATTGATGAAAATGGCCGCCACGTTGCGATACGGGTCGTCATACTTCTGGCGCGGCCCGAAAATATTGTGAGGAACCGCGACGGTCCACTCCATGCCATGGGTCTCTGCAAGGTTGGCGAGGAGCAGCTCGGAAGCATATTTGCCGATGCCGTACGGATCCTGGGGCTTCGGTGTCATGTCCTCCGTGAACGGCACGGGATTCGAGCCGTACCGAGCCATGGAGGAACACAACACGAATCGGCGTACGCGTTGCGAAAGTGCGGCGGAGATCATGCCGGTCGTCGCCGTGACGATGTTCTGGGTCACCAGATGCGGCGCGAAGACCGACACCCCTTCGTACGGGGTGGCGGCGCAATGGAACACGACATCCGCGCCTTCCATGCTCGTGCGGACGCGAGACCAGTCGTTGCAGTCTATCTGATAGAACTCGACACTGACCGGGACGTTGGCGAGCTCTCCTCCCAGCATGTTGTCGATGCCGATGACGTGATGCCCCTCGGCGAGAAAGGCGTCCGCCAGGTGGCTGCCTAGGAAGCCAGCCACTCCCGAGATGAAGACCCGCTGCGCACTCATGGCATCACCGGAGCCGCGGGAAGTGCGGGACGGCGTGGTTGCCGTGACCGCCATGCTCCTCGCCGGCCCCGAGCGACGCTATCCAAAGTGCCACCGGCTGTAAAGGTTTGGCCAGGCGCCGTACGCTGCCGCCGGCCCTCGCGGCGGTTCGTAGAGGACTCGAAATTTTTCATTGCCACTTCGACGCTCATTGCGTTATACGGGGCGCGCCGATGCCCCTGCGTCCGATCGTGTCTGTTGGCAGAAGAGGACCCTTCGGCGTGCTGCCTTTGTGCGCGGGGAACTCGGCCGCCTCTGCACGACGGTGTGGTTGCCGCGTCGGTCCCTATCGAGCCGCGCCAGAAGGGCGCCTTGGCAGCCGTGCCCAGGGTGCATCGACGGCGAGCGCAACAAGCCGAGGATTCGCGTACGCCGCGGTCTATGCGTCGGCCGCGGCGAATCCGCGACGCACCGGCCGTGAAGGGGTGAGCGTGCGAGGTCTCATCGTGACGGCGGCTCCCCGCCGGTACACGAGAGGGCGCTGATGGAGGGCGGCGCCCGCTCGGAGTGGCCATCTGCAAGGTCTCTTCGTGACGGCTGGCTACTCGTGGTGGCAATACTTCTCGCAATCCAATTTATTTTCGCCGCCGCCACCGCGGTCTCGCATCAACTGGCGGATAGTAATAGCGCCGATCTGATCGAAATCGCGCGAGAGTGCAGCGAGGCAAAGGAATGTGCCACCAAAGGTGGCGCCGGAAGGCTGGGGTTGTTCAGTGGAGCGTCCTGGGAGCGCTTGGTCGCCTTCTCGCTGCGCCGTGGCGGCTTGGGTCAGCTCCAGTTCATCCAGCTCGGTATGCTGATTGTGTCCATGGCAATCACGTTTGTGATCCTGCGCCGTTATCTCGGTACGCGTACAGCTGTCGCCTCGCTTGGTGTCTACCTGCCGCTCGTGTTCTGCGTAACTGAATTCCGAACGCTCGACGCCCCGAACGCGATCCCTCTGCCAGCGATACTCTACTGGGCGGGCATCCTGTTGTTCTTGGAGTTTCGCGCCGCGATCTTCGCCGTGCTCGCATCGTTCGCGTTGGCCGCGTGCGCCACGATCTACATACTCTTCCTTGTCGTCGTGCCGTTTCATCTTGGTATCGTGGCGCTGTGGGCGCGCAGGCCGCTACTAGGGGTCGCTGCCTCCTGCGTAGCATTCGTCATTCCATTTTGTCTCGATTCGCTGGACGCCGCTCGCGCGGCCGCTCAAAGTTTATTTCGGCCTTCGGCCGGAGCCGTCGCTATGGCGGTTGGCGGGGCGCTCTTCGTACTGGCCGTGCGAAGGCTCAGACGGAACGATCTGCTCGGGTCGATGTCGCAAGTCGCGCGGATTGGTACGGTCATGACGGGCGCGTTGCTCTATTTGACGCTGGCCGCTTGGGTGGCCTCTGTCTTCTTTCGTCTGCCGGTTCCCCCAGAGTCGAGATACTTTGCACCGGCCAGCTTTCCGCTGTTGTTCGTTTGCAGTGCATCAATTCCCGCGCTGGGGCGGCGGGCTTTCGTGGTGCTGATAGGAGTCGAGGCGGTGGCGCTGCTGCTGTTGCCGTTCGCGCCGGAGGCACCGCTTTCCGGACGAGGGCCGCTGGTCCTCATCATGACGGCGTTTGCGCTGACGGCCGCCGTATCAGCAACGATTCGGCGCGGCATGCTTTTGCCCTTCCGATCTTCCTTCGGCATGGTTCTGCTTGTCGCTTTTGCCGTCGGCGTGACTGTTCCGGACTTTTTCAAACCATCGCGGGCCGAGAAACATGCATTTGTGTTGTGGGAGGGCGAGCGGATCGTTTCGGCGCTCTACGGCAAAGGATACACGTACCCGGAAGTATTCGGGTCGCTGGAGGGACCGGCGGCAAATACCGTTTTGGCACTGGCCGCGTCCCTCGACCCGGATCTCTTCGGGAAGCCGGCATTTCCTGTCGAACCGGACTTCTCGCTTTTGCTTCTCAAAGTACCCCTGACCGGGGCTGCCCAAACGAAGGGAGTGATTGCGGCGATTCCAGTCGATCGAATCCGTGCGGCAATCGTGGTGCGTCAGGACCGGTCGTTCGTCGATTGGATTCGTGCCGAAATCTGCCGCACGGCGCATGGGCAAGCATCGAGGCCGGGGGACTGCATCCGGATTGTTCCGGATGCACCGTTACTGCATCTCGGGGAGTATGTTGCGATCAGGGACACAGCTTCTCCCCAGAGTGACAATCGTGTTCACGGCACGGAGCACTTTGCCCGGCCCAGCTGGAGATGGCCCGAACCCGGGGACGGTGCTCGCCCGGGTGGAAACACGGAAGGGCCCCTGTACGTCAGGATTCCGGTTCGCACTCCCGGCCGCGGCATCGCTCACGTTCTGCGCGGCGGCGGCATAGTGCCTGACGCAACGTGGCGCTTCCTGGACGTGAAGGGCGTGGAGTTCGAGGGTGATCTGCCGGGCGCGCAGATCCGTTTCCCGGACACTCATGCGTCGAGCGGTGTCGTGGATGTGGAGGTTCGTGGGATTGGGAATCATCCTCCATGGGAATGGCTGCGTCACTTCATCGAGGTAACGGAGGAGAATGCGCATCTATTGGAGCAGTACGAGCGAAGTACCTAGCAACACACACCGGTGGGCGGTCGACGTGGCGCGCGCGGTCAAGCGGGAGTGTGAGGCGCCGATTGTCTTTGGCGGACCCCACGTGTCGGCCGTGCCGGAGCGGGCCATTCTCGAGCCGTCGATCGATGCCGTCGTCGAGGGGGAAGGTGAAGGCGCACTGCTCGATCTGCTCGAGTGCACCGAAAAGGGCGGACTCGGGCGCACGGACATCTCGAACTGCACATTCAAAGGCGATCCGAGACCGGTGCGGAACCGTGTCCGTCCGCTCCTCAGCGATCTCGACACGCTGCCCCAGACCCCCGTTGCGGCGCGGATCTGGGGCCTACAAAACTACCGCTCCTGCCTCTCGCGGCAGAACCGGATTACCCAGGCGAGTGGTGCGGGTGGGTGCAAGTGTCGGTAACTCATTGCCCGTACCGGAGCTTGCTGGTAGGCTCATCGAATATTGTGACTCCCTTGCCGAGCCAGGGGTTCAGGACGTGTCGCGATATCCCGCTCGTCGATCGAGGTCGTGAAGACCGCCTGCTCCTGCTGGAGAGAACGCCATGAGGCCCTCATTGAAGGTCTGCCTCATCCGTCCTCCGACACTGATGAGCGGTTCGTCGGCGACCGACACGTTGCCACCTCCTTTGAACCTCGCGTACCTCGCTGGGGCGTTGCGCAAGGCGGGGCACGAGCCTTTCATCGTCGATGCCGTGGGTGAAAGCCCCTCGAACTTCGTTCCGCTCGGAAACTCGCGCTCGCTGCGAGGCTTGTCGTTCGATCAGATCGTCGCGAGGATCCCGGAAGACACCGCCCTCATCGGAGTCACTTGCATGTTTTCCGCGGAATGGGTGCCGATCCGCGCGCTTTTGGCGAAAATCCGCGCAGCTTTCCCCGGCCGGGTGATCGTCGGCGGCGGCGAGCATTTCACGGCAGCCGCCGAGCTCAGTCTCGAGCAAAGCCCCGCGCTGAGCGCCTGTGCGCTCGGCGAAGGCGAGGAGACGCTGGTCGAACTCGCGAACGCCTTGAAAGAGGGCCGCGAGCTCGGAACCGTCGCGGGTCTCGTGATCCGCGAAAGCGGCCGCACGGTGCGCACCGGAAAGCGCTCCCGGATCAAGAGCGTCGACGACCTCGCGCGGCCCGCCTGGGATCTCGTTCCGCTGCGGAATTACTTCGACAACGGCATGAGCTACGGCGTGAACCGCGGGCGCAGCATCCCCATGCTCGCCTCGCGGGGCTGTCCGTACCAGTGCACGTTTTGCTCGAGCCCCTTGATGTGGACGACGCGCTGGATCGCGAGAAGCCCGGGAGAAGTTGCCGACGAGATCGAAGAGTACGTTCGTCGTTACGACGTCCGGAACGTCGACTTTTTCGACCTCACCGCGATCATCCGGCGCGACTGGGTCATTCAATTCTGCAAGGAGCTTGTCAGACGAGGGATACGCCTGACCTGGCAGCTGCCGAGCGGCACGCGTTCCGAGGCGATCGACGCCGAAGTCTCGCGCTGGCTTTACCGAGCGGGCTGCCGTAATCTTGCGCTCGCTCCCGAGAGCGGCTCCGAGAGAATGCTGAAAAAAACCAAGAAACGCGTAAAAATCGCGCACCTCTTGCGGACCACGAGAGACGCGGTCCGCGAAGGATTGAATGTGAAACTTAATATCATCGTCGGCTTTCCCGACGAAACGCATTTCGACATCTGGAAGACCTTCTGGATGATGCTACGGCTGAGCTTCCACGGGGCGCACGACGTGATGGTCGGCTCCTTCGCCCCTTATCCGGGAACGGAACTGTACGACCGACTCGTCGACGAAGGGAGAATCACGCATTCCGACGAGTACTTCAACAAGCTTACGTATCTTGATCTCGGAGGCGCGGTTTCATACAGCGATCACGTCAGCAGCGCTTTGCTGAGGGTTTACATTTGGTTCGGCTTCGCCCTCTTCTACGGAAGCAATTACCTCTTCAGGCCGCATCGCGTTTTCCTGACCGCCCGGAATATCCTGACGAAGCGCCACGAGTCCCGCGGAGAAATGGCTCTGGCTTCGCTGATCGAGCGCTGGCGTTTTGCACTCTTCGGGTCGCGTACTGCACTTCGACCATGGCGCTGAACGTCTTCATCATGGGAAGCGGCGGATAGCGGATAGCTGGTACAAAGGCTCTGCCCGGGAGCATTTTGATGGAATGTCCCATATCGGATGTTCGCGAAATGCCCGCAGCCGCCCCCATGCACCGCTGGGCATTCATCCAGGTCGGCGACCCAACGGCAAGCCATAGCTCACACCTGGCAATGCGCGATGAAAAGCGAAACACCTTCGCATCGTCGTTTCACGATCAAGGCCATTTGCTTGGGTGTCATTCTGATCGCCACGTTGGCGGTGATCGAGGCTGGCCTCCGCGTGTTCTTCCTCCGCCTCAACTCGTTCCC
>Ga0137376_10000887_pt1 | contig 15459 bp, 16 predicted proteins | sample SagtaG_23_FD_104814 | JGI IMG/M metagenome (GOLD analysis project Ga0137376, IMG submission 104814) | Vadose zone soil microbial communities from Sagehorn Ranch, Mendocino, California, USA - Sage2_L_20_16 metaG | ecosystem: Environmental > Terrestrial > Soil > Vadose zone | place: USA...
CAAGGAACGCGTTGCCGGATGGCCATATTGCGCGTTGCTTCGGGGCCTTACCTTCGACGAAGGTAACAGATTATTCGTGGCGATCAATCGCGACTTTGGAAGGCTGGAGGCTCTTCCCTATCAAAAGCCGCGGGCCCAGCTTGTTCATTACCTTCAGCCTGCAACCGCCACCCATTCCGCGCGCGGTGGTCGTGAAGCCGAACGGTTGCATACTGATGCGGTAGATTGGCAAACGCCGATACAGTTGATCTCAATGGCCTGCATACGACCTGATCGTAACGGTGGTGGCCGGTCGAGAATCCTGGACATCGAGGCCATCAGGAACGAAGTGAAAACTAAATTGGGGGCTGAGGCGCTTGAACTTCTGGAAAGAACAGCCGTGCCCTGGCAGTTGCATACCTCTTGGGGAGGCGGTGTGAAATGGCGGCCTGTGTTGTCTCAATCCGCTATCTGTTGGCGTCGATACACGATCGACCTTGCGCTGGAAGTCAACGGCGCGAAGCTGTCAGAGGAAATGTTGGCTGCGTTGGATGCGTTTGAAGTGGCTCTCGGCGCCTGCAGCCGGACGATTGACTTTCTGATGGATCGAGGCGACTTGCTGTTTTCGGATAACTTGCGGACGATTCATGCGCGCACGGCGATCGCCGCCGAAGACGCATCCGACCGGCTGATGATTCGTAGTTGGATTAATACATCGTGAAATGAGTTTTGCCCATGAGATTTGTTCAGATCTGTGATGATGTGGAAAACGGTCTGCCGCCAGGCCCGCTGGATATTTCCGGTCTGTGTGGTACGTGGGTCAACACCAACGCGGAAACGAATGGCATTGCCCGGATGATCATTTCCGAAGCTGACGGCAATGTATCGCTGCAGGCGCTGGCGGTCGGGCCGGACGGTTTGATCGATTGGGGAACGACGCCTCTGAAGCTGTTCGCCTCGAGCCCGACGTCGAGATTATCCGCCGGCTTTTCAGGTACCTACGATTTTGGCTTCGTCGAAATAACACTGGAGGCGATGATCATGAAGGGCCTAATCGTTCTCGCAGAGATTCACTCTTTCAAAGATTATAGTGACCGCGCCGACTTTTTTGTTCGTGAATACTTTGCGCTTATTCACGGGCAATACGGTCCGCCTGCACTGAGTGAAGGAATGTGATGGCTACTGCGGATTATAAAGTAATCGGTCATCTAAATCCGTCCCTCTCGGACGGTACGAGCAAATCGCTCGATACCACCAGGTTGACGGGACGATGGGTAAATACCAGCCGCGAGACGCGGGGAATAACCGAATGTCTGATCGAGGCTGCCGGCGACCGGTTCTCCGTCACGTTATGGGCCGCGGGAAAAGGCAGGCCTTTGCCCTGGCCCACGGTTACCGCCAAGACGCTGGCAAATCTAGAGGAAGAAGCAGGACAGCGCGCGTATGCCTTGGCAGCTAGCTTCGATCATGGCTTTATGACGACCGAGATCTACATTCGCATTAACAAAGGCGTCCTCGTCATCGTGCTCTTTAATTCCTTCCGCGATCATAGCGGAAGGTCGGACTACGTTAATCGCGAATTCTTTTATCGATCAGATTGATTAACGCTCCTTCGGTTTCTCGAAGGCGGGCCACGGCGTCCAAGCCAAGGGATTTGGTCGCCGCCGAGAGTTGGGTTCTACTGATTAGAAAGTGCGCATCTACTTGTCATCCGCACACAAGTACCCCGGCTGGCGCCATGGAGTCGCGGCGCACGCCGTGCATGACAACCTGGCGCGGGGACTTTCGGAACTTGGTCACGAAGTGCGTTATCACTTGAAGTATTCCAGCGAAGGCAAGCTCCCCGAGGGGATCGAGTCGGTATCGGGTTTCCGAGGCGATGAAGACATCCTTCATATCAACCACCTGCCCCTGAGCGTCGCGCCAAAGCTCCCTCTGCCGTGGGTGAGGAGCATTCATTCGGACGTGCGTTATCAGGGGTTTTCACCCGACACCGTAAGGCCAAACTGCATTTTCGTTTCGCAGACGCTGGCGCAGCTTTATGACTCGGATCGTTTTGTGCGCAACGGACTCGATCCGGCGGATTTCATCTACTCGGAAACGAAAGGCAACTATTTTATCTTCGTAGCATCCGGCGACGTAGAGAGGGCGCGTCTCAAAGGACTCGACATAGCCTTTCGAATCTCAAACCGGGCCGGGGTCGAGCTTCGGGTGGCGGGTGGCACCGGGCATCCGGCTGACGGAGCGGCGTTAGAACGCTTGTGCCGCGAACATGGTGCCGTCTATCTGGGCCAGATTCATGGCACCCTCAAGGCAGAGCAACTTTCGGATGCGCGAGCATTGCTTTTTCCCACGCAAATGAACGAGGCGTTTGGCTTGGTCGTGGCCGAAGCCTTGATGTCTGGCACCGCGGTTATTGCGAGTAGCCGAGGGGCAATGCCGGAAATGGTAACTCCGGCGGTGGGCTTCTTGTGCGCGGACGAATCGGCGTACATGTATGCGCTGGCAAACGTCGGGCGCATTGCGCCGTCAGATTGTCGGCGCTGGGCACTTCAGCAATTCCATTACCTGAGCATGGCGCAAGCTTACGTGAAAGAGTATCAACGAGAGATTGAGCTTGCGCACCGCGCGGCTACCGAGACAATCTGAGGGGGTAACGCGTTGTCGGCACGGCCCGCGCGCGCTCAGGGAACCGCCCCCGCAACGAATTCGGATCTTATGGCGTTTCTCTCGAAGAAAACCTGGCAGTTTACTTATTTTGCCTCGCAGCTGGGCGATGGCATGTGGGGCGGAAAAAATATACTCGATTTTGGCGGGAACATCGGCAATATCCTGCGGGATCCGAAATCAACCATCGATGTTAGGCGCTACTGGTGCATTGATGTGGACAAAGAAGCAATCGAACAGGGCGAGAAGGTTTATCCGCGGGGTCATTGGCTTTGGTACAATCGCTATTGCTTCTTTTTCAATCCCTGCGGAGTGCAAAGTCTAAGACTCCCCGAGTTGGACCAGTTGTTTGATTACATTGTGGCGTATTCCGTTTTCACGAACACCACGCCGACCGATATGCTCGAACTGGTCGGACAATTGGAGGGACGTCTGGCGAGGAAAGGCGCTTTGGCATTTACCTTCATTGACCCGCACTATCGCTCATGGCCGGGGCGTTATCACGGAAATAATTTTCTCTGGCGGCTTGAGCGCGAACAGGAACTGGCGGCCGAGAGAGGCGAAACTCTGGATATCGCCACGACCGATCTTATGAGCAGGGCCCAGCATGCCGAGTGGTTGATGCTCGTGAACGCCGGGGACCTGTACGTCGAGACCGAGGACATCAGGCGCTACGAAGCGGAACAACAGCGAACGTGTCATGCTTTTTTTACCGAGCGATATATAAAGAAGTTGTTTCCTCGCGCTACTATTCTGCCTCCCGTCAACAACGAGATGCAGCATTGTTGCGTCATTAGGAGATCATGACGGAAGCGAAGACGTGATGGATTTCGTTTATCTCATACCTGAACAGCGGCGATTGTTTGCTGAAGACGGGTATCTGGTCGTGCCCAACGCCCTTTCAGCGGCAAAGGTGGAACGGCTCGTCGAGGCAACCGATCGCCTGGCTAAATGTTTGCTCGACAAACCGCCGCTGACCGGCAGACCTGAGTACAACCACCTCGATCTGCGTCCCGGCTTGCTTAGCGAAGACGCCCTGTTCGACCTCGTGGATAACGACACCACGGTGCCGCTGGTGGTTCAGTTGCTCAGCCCGAATATTCATCTGCACTCAACGACGCTTCTCTACAAGAGGCCTGAGGATCCCAACGCACCGACGTTTAGACGCGGGTGGCATCGCGACATTCGCATTCCGCGCGACCTGGGGCACTGCGATTTGCCGATGGTCGGCATTAAGATCTGCTATTGCCTGAGCGATTTTCATCAACCGAACAGTGGCATGACGGTGATGGCTCGCGGCAGTCATCTGAAACATACGGCGCTGGGGCTGCCGCAGGGTGAAGTAGATCCGGCAGATGTGGAAGTGCGCGATCTGAGATTGAATGCTGGTGATGCTTTTCTGTTCGAGAATCGAATTTTTCATAGTGCTACTCCGAATCGCAGTAGTCGAGTATCAAAGACGTTGATGTTTGGCTATTCCTACCGCTGGATGAAGCCCGAGGTTTACCTCGAAATGCTTGATCCGCGTTACTTGCGTAAGGCGGATCCGGTTAAGCGTCAACTGCTGGGTGAATATCGCGATGTCGACACCCAACCCTGGGCACTGGAACGATGGGCAAAACGCCACGGAGTCCTTCCGGAAACTGTGCCCTGGATCGTCGAGATTTGAGAATCAGATGTCCCTGTCAGACGAATCACTGTTCATTCCCGCTGTAGGTTCTCCCTTTGTTCGGGCACGCTCGTTCGCATGGAACCTGGTCTCTACGCGGTCAACACAATTCGGCTATTTCGATGAACTGTTTGGCCATCCCGTATGGAAGGGGCGAAAGATTCTCGACTTCGGTGGAAACGTCGGAACGTTTCTGTCCGGCGCTGGTACTCGCGTGGACCACGAGAATTACTGGTGTATAGATTTGAATAAAGACGTGATAGAGCAGGGCCGCCGCATGTACCCTCGGGCTCATTTCATTCACTATGATCGATATAACTCACAATACAATCCTCATGGAGTGCGTTACCTGCCCGTTCCCGATTGTGGCGTGAATTTCGACATCATCGTGGCCTTTTCGGTTTTTACACACACCGATCAGAGCGAGATGCTCGAACTGCTCGCATCACTCAAAGAAATGTTGGCGCCGCGCGGTGTGCTGGCTTTTACTTTTTGGGATCCGCATTGTGATATGTCCCGGTCGGATCCCGCCTATTCGTCGGGTGATCTCGTGCGACGTCACTTTTATGCTCCGGATCTTGATGAAGACGTCCGCCGGGCGCGGTGGAGTATTCTCATAAATGACAGGCTCTATCTCGAACCGGGGCGCGAGCTTTGTCATCAGACACGGGCGGGCGAGCCTTTGGAGTCTTATTGTTCATTCTTTACCGTAAGCTACATGGCCTCGCTGTTTCCGGACGCGACCATCCATCCCCCGGTCAGTCCTGAATGGCAATACTGCTGTATCTTGAGAAGGTGAGAACGTCCCTGTGAATCTGAAATTTCACTGGATGCTCCCTAAGAGTGGCGAGGTAAGCCTCGGCGTGCCACAAACGCCTCAAGAGGCGGTCCGTTACCGCGTCGAGTCAACGAACCGCTGCTCGCCCGCCGCCCGACCAGAGATGAGCGGCTGGCTGCATTTTGGGCGGCGCGCTGAAGAAGCTGGAATCGATTCCGTGCTGGTAGCGTTAAATCGTTACGAGCCGGATCCTCTGTTGATCAGCTGTGCTCTCGGCAGCGCCACCCGGCAGCTCAAGTTTATCGCGGCGTATAGATCGGGACTGATGCAGCCCACGACCTTCGTCCAGCAGGTGAACACGCTCTCTGCCCTGATTCAGGGACGAATTGACTTGAACATCGTGGCCGGTAGTTCGACTGCAGAGCAGCACAGCTACGGCGATTTTCTTTCGCATGATGAAAGGTATGCACGCGCCGAGGAATTCCTGGCAGTCTGCAACGCTTTTTGGCGAAGAGACGGCGAAGTCAACTTTCACGGGAAGCACTACCAGGTCGAAGGTGGAAAGCTTAACACGCCGTTTCTAGCTCCCGATCGCACCGCGCCTGAAATCTATGTGTCCGGACATTCTGAGGCGTCTGAGCAATTGGCATACTCTCAAGGCACTTACTGGCTGCGCGTGGCCGACACGCCCGAAAAACTCCGACCCATAGTGGCACGTGCGCGCGAGCGGGGCGTTAAGACCTGTCTCCGGATGGGCCTGATTTGCCGACCTACGCGGGCGGAAGCAGTGAGGGCAGCACTATCTCTGCTCCCCGTAGACAAAGAAGAAAACACGACACGTCAGAAAGATGATTCGCAAATGTACAAAGAAGGCGCGTTAGTGACGAGTGATGCATACTGGCTGAGCCCTTCGTTATGGGCCGGGCTGGTTCCGCATTACGGACCTGTATGGACTACCTTGTTAGGCTCGGCGCAAGAGCTGGCTGAGGCGTTTCTGGCATACAAGGAAGTTGGCGTCAGCGACTTCATTATCTCCGGCTGGCCCGAGGTTGATGAAGTGGAGATCTTTGGACGAGAAGTGCTGCCGCTGGTCAGGGAAGCCGAAGCGAGGAAAATTGATCGGACGGCAGCAGACCATGGCTCAAGGGCTGAATCCTGAGCCACTGTGATACGGAATGGACGGTAATCTCAGATTCCACTGGATGCTTCCCAAGGGCGGCGAGGTCGCGATGAGAACCGCGCAGGAAACCAACCGTGTCCTTACGACCCTGAGCTCGTCGCCCGCCGCGCTGCCGGACATGAAAGGATGGGTCAAGTTCGCCAGGGCTGCTGAGGAATCGGGAATCGAATCGGTGCTGCTTTCGTTCAGCCGGTATGAGCCGGACACAATTATGATAGCCTGTGCCCTCGGACGCGCAACGAACCGGCTCAAGTTCATCGTCGCCTATCGCCTGGGACTGATGCAGCCAACAATATTCGTCCAGCAGATCAACACCCTCTCTGGTCTAATCAGCGGGCGCGTGGCCTTAAACGTCGTGGCTGGCAGTTCGACGCCGGAGCAACGCGGCTATGGCGACTTTCTTTCGCACGACGAACGATATGCACGCGCCGATGAATTCCTGAATATATGTCGAGCCTTGTGGAGCGAGAACGATGAGATTGATTTCGCGGGCAAATACTGTCGCGTTGAAGGGGCCCGGCTCAACACGCCTTTCCTCGCGGCCGATCGAGCTGCTCCCGAAATCTACGTGTCCGGCCACTCCGAGCAAGCGCAGCACTTGGCTCTCACCGTAAGTTCAAGCTGGTTGCGGCTGATTGATACGCCGGACAAACTTGGTCCGCTGGTGAGTCGTTTTCGCGGACAAGGGATCGAAGTGAGCTTGCGGCTGGGGATTATTTGCAGGCCGACGCATGAGGAAGCGGTCGCCGCTGGCAAGGCGATGTTGCCCGACGAAGAAATTAGCAAGCGAGAGCGTGCCATTCTTAGCAGCAGCGATTCGCAGACGCTGAAACAAGCACTTGCGGCCGCGGACGACGTAGGCTGGTTGAACCGGAATCTCTGGGCCGGATTGGTTCCCTATTATGGATCGTCGGCCATGACGCTCCTGGGATCTCCGCAGGAACTCGCGGAAATGTTTCTGGAGTACAAGCGCATTGGCGTGACGCAATTCATCATCTCGGGTTGGCCCAAGCTCGAAGAGATGGTCATCTTTGGACGCGAAGTCCTGCCGCTTGTCAGGAAAGCGGAAGGCGCGACGCCTGCGTCTGGCGAAGTTAGAACTCCCGGGTCCTTCAGCAAGTCGTCCGTAGTTACGTGACAAATCTTATGATCGTGCAATCGAACGTACGTATGTTTTCGCACTTGCGCTCCAGGCAAGAATATCAATCAGGAGGAGATCGGTGACTGCACAAGCCCCACGAGCCTTCAATCGCACGATCTATCACGATCATCCGGAAATGGTTTTCTACGGCACCGATGACGGATGCCAGGACGGATCGTTTCGTGAGTTTGCCGAGTTTATCGCTCATTACGAGGCGGTCGCGCCGGAAAGGCGCGAGAACATCCACATGGTTAGCGTCGTCGGCGGGTTATACGGTTTGAATCTGATTCCGCTGTGGAAACCCAAACGCATTACGATCTTCGATATAAACCCAGCCGCCATTACCTATTTCAAACTCATCCGCCGCGTGATTACGAGCAGTCGCGACGTCAAACACTTCCTGGAGCGGCTTACCAACGGCGACTATGAAGCCGCCACCGAACAGGAAAAATGGGTGCGAGAGAACATTCGCCTGAAGCAGAAAGGATGCCTGCCACGCGAACGTGGTTCTACCAAACGGCCTTACGAGCAGAGTTGGCAATACGCGTTTCAGAACTTCGAACTGACCAAGCAACTCCTTTCGAAAGTTCCTCTGGAGATTCGCAACGAACCGATGGAAGGCGAGTCGTTCAGCAGTTGGATTCGCGACCAAAACAATCTCTGGATCTACGCATCGAACATTACGCAATTCCACTTCTTCGAGCTCGAATTTGCCGACCCGTCCAACGTCGTGCTGTTGCAGATAATTCATCCGGAAAAGCCGCAATTATTGGATCTGGCGCCATTGGCAGGTGGGCCGGTAAAGGCGCACTTCGAAATTCCTCTGCGCGCTGAGCGCATTGTGTAGATCCGAGTTTGACTCACAATACTCAAGGAGCACGTCCGTACATGCCTAACAAGATCCGTATTATGACAAACGCAGCCGCCCCGGCCATGGGCACCTATTCCCAGGCGATTCGCACCGGCGATCTCGTATTCGTAACTGCGCAAACCGGCCGGAACAATGAGACAGGGAAACTGGAAGAGGGACTCGAGGCACAAACGCAGCGAATGTTGGCGAACATAGAAGCAATTCTGAACGCGGCCGGATGTTCGCCTGCGGATATTGTGAAGTCGACACTGCTGCTGGCCGACATAAAAGATTTCAAGGCGGTCGATGCAATCTATGCCGCGTGGCTGCCAGGTCTTGGGATCACGCCGCTGCCCGTCCGCACGGCGTTTCAGGCGGCCGCGCTGCCTGCCGGCGCGCTGGTGATGCTCGATGTTGTCGCCGCCTTTCCCACCGACTGAACCAGGCTGCTCTGTTACCGATGCGCATTACAAACATAATAGCGGGCCTGGGCGGAGGAGGAGCTGAGCGCGTCTGCATTAATCTGGCGAATGCCTGGGCTGAACGCGGTTTTGACGTTACCATTCTCACCGTCGCACAAGGAACGGGTCCACCGGCTTATACCATCGATCTGCGTGTGAGGAGGCGAGATATCACTGGGCGCCGGGCCGGCCCGGAGGAGCTGAACCTCGACTCAATCACACCCATTCTGCGCGGCCTGTACCGTGTTGCCTGCTTTGAAATTATCGGGGAAATGCCGCTGCTCGCGATCCTTCGTCACGCGATTCTCGCGACCGCGCCCGACGTCGTCGTCGCACACATCGATCTGACAAACGTCCGGGTGCTCGCCGCCATGCACGAGACCGGCATTCCGGTAATAGCCTGCGAACAAACCGATGTGCGCCGGTTCACTATTGGTTCCTGGCAGGACACACGTGAGGCGCTTTACCGGCGCGCAAGTGCGGTGGTCGCGCCACACCCTGCGATCGCGGCGTGGTTAGCGCACCGCGGTGCCAGGGCATATGCGATTCCGAATCTGCTCTGGCCGCCCCAAACAATTGGTATAGAACGAGGCCAAGAGGAGCGGCGGCGACTGGTGACTCTCGCGCGCTTGTCGCCAGAGAAGCGAGTCGATCTCATCGTTCATGCGTTTGCGAAGATCGCGGGCGATTTTCCTGAGTGGGATCTCGACGTCTACGGCGAAGGACCCCTGCGCGATTCGATTGCGAAACTTATCGACGAATTGGCGCCCGGCAGGGTGCGGCTGCGCGGTTTCACCAACGACGCATACGATGTCTTGCGTGGCGCGGATCTTTTTGTTTCCGCATCCTGGCTGGAAGGCTTTGGCAACGCCATCTGGGAAGCGCTGGCCTGCGGCGTCCCGGTAGTGGCTTTGGAAGCTGGACCAGCGGTGCGGTCTTTAGTGCGCGATGGCATCGATGGTTTGATCGTTTCAGGAGACGGCCCAGAGGCCCTCTCGTCCGCCCTCGCGTCTTTGATGTGGAACGAGCCGGCGCGCAAAGCCCTGGCGTCACGCGCCCGAGACGTGCTTGAGCGGTTCTCCGTCGATGCCGCACTCCGAAAGTGGGATGCATTGCTTGAAGAGGTGCTCAGCCGTTGTCGAGCGCACGCGCTCGCTTGAGGCTAGAGATGCTATATGAATGAGATATGGAAGTGGCCGGGAGAGGCGCAGGCAGCGATTAGTCTTAGCTATGATGACGGGATGGACAGCGGCCTTGATCACGCCATTCCTGATCTTGAAAAGGCCGGATTTCGCGGCACCTTTTATTTGCCTACCGGTTACGGGAGAGTCGATGTGCGCAAGGCCGACTGGAGAAATGCCTTTCTCAACGGCCATGAGATCGGTAATCACACTGTCCATCACCCTTGTCGAGGCGCAAGCGGTTCGCACAACCTGGAGGCTTATACTCCGGAGCGTATTCGGGAAGAGATTCGTGATGCTAACACATGGCTCAACCAACACGTTGGCCTGGATAAGTATCGAACTCTCGCATATCCCTGCGGTCACGATGCGATAGGCAATCCACCTGATAAGGATTCGTTTTCATCTGCCGTCCGCGCTCAACACTTCGCTGCACGGTTAGCCAATGGTGGCATTAATAATCCTGCTCTTGTGGGGCAGAACCCCTTGAAGATCAGAGCGGAAGTCATTGGCTATCCTCATGGGGAAAAGACTCAACCACTTCTGGAGTATTGCGAGCAAACGGCAGTGCTTAGGGGCTGGGGCGTAATCGTGTTTCACGGTATCGGCGATCAATGGTTAACCACCGAGAGAGACGTGCACCAACGGTTGATTGAGCATTTACGGGACCGGCGGTTTTGGGTAGCCCCGGTAAGAGAAGTTGCGAAGTACATAGTCTATTCGATGAGCGGAAGTGGCCCTTAAACTCGGATCAGCGCTCATCGCGCTAATAGTCACAAATATTTTCGCTTGAGCTCTTCGTAGGGGCAAGAGTGGTCATACGAGGCATTCTTGTCCTGACCGGCGGCTCTCCACATCTCATTCCAGAGGTGAATAGCGTGGCTCGCCTCGAATAATGATTCGTCTGTTTCCGGTTCAAGGATCTCCTGCCATTGCTGGTAAGCCAAAGGGCAAAAGGTCCTGTAGGATTTTACATCAGGGTGCAACGAGTATCTTTCCACTAATTCGGCAACCAACGTCGGCCCGGTTTCGCCCCAGATCAACTGCGCCGGCACTTTGCTTTGGCAAATGTTCCAGGCATAAGCCATTGCCTCAGCGCCCGCGGGAGCCTTAATAATGCCGCTGGTTACGACTTCGCGGCCATCGCATATCTCCGAGCCAAAAATATACTGATTGGGAAAATCAAAGGGTTTTAGGCAGACAATATCAGTGTCGGCCCACCAGCCTCCCCGTTCCAGCAGGAGCTTGTAGCGAAAAAAATTCGAAAAGCCCGCATAGCTCGCTTGATGTTTATATTGGAAAATCCTTGATCTCGGCAGGATTTCGTTTGCGTCTTTTACGACAGTTCCGGGCGGCACACTGCCAAGATGATCATATGCATACAAATGATACCCGTGTCCGTTTTTCAAAAAGGAACAGATCGACAACTGCTCCATTACCGAGAGTTCTGAGCCGATCCATAAACCCTGTATTACCTGGTTCCTGCTTGGCTGGGTCGAGTCGCTCATGGTGTTGACTTTGGCCATCAATCAGAGATAGAAACTAACGGCACTACTCTATATCCCAAGTGGAGAAACATTCCAGTGCGCACAAAAGTAATTCCTAAATCCTCGAAGCCAAACGGCTCAGAATCTTCCAGCCGCCGTTCAAAGAAATCTCTGCCGGTATTTATCAAGAGAGATTTTTTGACGAAGAGCGAATTGCGTGGATTGACCAGATATGTTCTGGCTCATGAGCCCGATTTCACCGACAGCTCAGTCATACCTGAGGGCTTGCCCGAAGGAACAAACGATCCCTCGTATCGAAAATCGCGCGTCTTATACGACCTCGGGGAATACGGGACATTGATTCAACAACGCCTGATCTCCCTTCTGCCCGACGCGTTGCAACTTTTCAAAAGCGAACCCTTCGATCTTTCACATATCGACATTCAGATTACGGCCAGCAATGATGGTGACTTTTTCAAAGTGCACCAGGACAACAGTCATATCGACCCGCCGGATATTCCCCGGCGCCAAATTTCTTTTGTCCACTATTTTAATTCGGAACCAAAAGCCTTCACCGGCGGGCATCTCGGTTTTTATGACGCGGAAGACGGGCGCATTGAGAGTTCAGATGACCGCCGGGTTCGCACAATTATCCCGAGCCAAAACACGCTGGTGCTTTTTCCCAGTTCTTACAGCCACGAAGTGTTACCGGTAAAGTGTCGGACCGGGAAATTCGCGCACAGCCGTTTCACCGCGAACGGTTGGTTTATTCGACAAGACCCAACCACTCAGCAAGCGCCTTCTGACTATGACGGCCGCGGCGTTTACGGCGAACCCGGACAGGACATGTCCTGGCTTATCGATGCAGTAAGAGCTCTAACTGAACAGCTGCCGCACGCGACGCCCAGGTTGTATATCACAATTGAGGAAGCTTCCGAGTTTTCAGGCTTGTCTTTGGAATATCTCGATCAACTGATCCGAGGCAAGCAGCTCAAGGCCATCTACGATGGCGGCTGGAAGGTTCGTCGTGCGGACATTGAAAGCCTCTGATCTCAGAACCCAGACCTCGGTGGGAGACAATCCTATGACCCGCTCCAAAGTAACCATGCCGCGCTTAACGCAATGTGGGCGCTTATTCGAAAAAAATGGATACGTCGTTGTGAAGCAGCTGATCCCACGCGTGATGTGTGATTACATTTCCGAAAACATCAAGGTCCTGGAAGCCCACTCCCATTTTGGTTACGGCGACGTCCAAGTGGAGAAGGCATTTTCCGCCGCGTCGCCCACCGTAAGCGAAACCCTGCTTGACGTTATGACACCGATTCTATCAAAGGCGATTGATTGCGACTTGTACGCGACTTACTCCTATTTGCGCATCTATCTTAAAGGCGCGTATCTCGAAAAACACCAGGACCGTCCTTCGTGTGAAGTAAGCGTCACCCTGCCCCTCAGTTACGATTCTCCTAATATTTGGCCCATCCACATCGAAAGCGATGGCAAAACAATCGCTGTAGAGCTGGAACCTGGAGACGGCCTGATTTACAAAGGAATCGAGCTGCCCCATTGGCGTGAGGCGTTTGAAGGTGAGCGCCAGGTGCAGGTATTTCTGCACTACGTGAGGAAGAACGGCGATTACCGCGAATACAGGTTTGATAAGCGACCCGCCCTGGGCCACCAAATTAGTGAGTCGTTACAGCAGGTGACGTGACTCTCGCACGGATCTAACCGAAGTCCGGAATTCCGCTCACAGCGAATTCATGAAGACGCATTTTGACCAGGGCTTGAATGCGCTGCGCACACCTAACATAAGCTTCCGCACCATTGCCGATTGGGTCTTCAATATCGTCGTGTGGATCCAGGCGCGATGCCCTGTCGGCTACGGCCGGCGCCAAACTAGTCACGGCATTCCGCTGTGATTCAGTCATGCAGAAGATTTTGTCAGCTTGATTGGCCAATGCCGGGGTGAGCTGCTGTGCCCGATGTCCATTCGGTTGAAATCCGAGTTGACGCAGGGCCTGTTTCGCTTCATCGGTGATCGGAGCGCCCACGCAGGCCGAGGTGCCGGCGCTCACAGCCCGGATTGGCGCGCGACCGACTTCTGCAAACGGTATCCGGAAACGCGCGGCTATCTCAGCCTTGGCGATGGCTGCGGCTATCGGCGAGCGACACGTATTGCCGCTGCAAATAAACAAAATCATGCTTTGACGGCTGCCAGCCTGGTCAAAGGAGGAAATGTATGTGCTGCCAGGGCTGCTGGGAAGCGATCCTCGGCGTGATGGACTGAATGCTCGTTTGAATTTCGCGACGACGCGATCAAAGTGGTGCAGCGGCGATAGGAAACCGAGCGCTATAAGAATTAACCCTGCACTCGTCGTTTGGGCGGGACCGGGTGAACTCTGGCCCAGGAAGTAAGAGAGACAGGCAGTCGCAGTGAAACCCGCCAGCATGCTGGACCCGCAATGCATCGGTATGCAGAACGTGTTTTCGCGACGGTCAAGAAAGATCAGCGTCGTGCAAATGCAGAGACCCGCATAACAGAACCCCGCAGCAGCTGCCCACATTGCTCCGGAACCGGCCAGGAACGTAGTCAGGCCAACTCGAAATCCCTGCATCACAGAACCAGAACCGATCAGGCCCATAGTGACGACTACGAGCACCAAAAGTGGCGCAGCGACCATTTGTTCTTCTACAAAATAACGCAACGTTGTGCTCCGGTCCTCACACTTGGCGAGCCGGCTCATGATCTGGAGCCTGAAGAAATAGGCAGCCAGATAGGCTGCTATATCGATGATCGCTACAAGAGTGAGCTTATAGGTCTTCACGTCAGCGAGCGCGATCATCACGGCGGCCAGGCTGACCAGCATTGCGGCCCATGAAAACCAACGCGCGCGCCGTCCCACGATCGCATCGACCAGCGGGCCAATTGTTAGAATTCCCCCGCGCAGTAGCACCAGCACTAAGACAATTGAGAGCCCGCTAAAGCTGAAGGCGAGCGTTGTCGTTCCCATGATGATTGCCAGGCACACGCCGGAAAAACAAGTTGCCCCCCGCGGAAACGGAACACTGATGCCGAAGAACTTACGACGGCTTACATAGTTCCACCACTTCATCGATGTGATGAAAGCCAACATTCCGACCATTGTCGTTATAGCTGTGATCGGCAGCAGGACCGCTCCGCTGACGGGCCGGCCGCCGACAGACAACACCCCACTTGATAACGCTTTGGTCAGGCCGCTGTAGGGCGTGTAGAACAAGTAGTAACCAAGGCCTAGCCCCCAGATTTCAAGTCCGTACCGTCGCTTGCGGGACACCTTGACCTCTCGGCTGGTGGATATCATGCGAAATTTCCCCGTTTCAAAGCCGTTGGAAAGTTTCTCTCGCTCGCCCTTGGCTATGGCTTGTAGAACGATGGGTCGTGAGAGACTCCTAAAATCGACTTACCAATCATTGCCAATATGTGATCGTCATTGTCGTGACGCACATAAAAGGAAAGGTCACGATAGATACGCTCCAGCACGCTGGGACGGATAAGGCAGCGCGCGCCACACGTGCGAATGCAGCGGCTAACGGTATCCTGCGCCAAATGTTCGACTACGTGACGCGCCCGGCTACCGGCGAGTTGTGCCTCTTCGTATTGTCCCGTTTCCCACAGGCGGGCCACATGTCTTAGCCAAAGATATGCCGTTTCAACGTTCACAGACATATGGCCGACGTGATGCTGGATGTATGGGTCATCGATCTTTTGTTGCGTGGCAACATATTCGAGTGCGTACTCGTAAGCCGCTTCGGCGGCGCCGAGGAAAGTGGCGGCATAGTGGGGAATGAAGCACGTTTGCCATCGCTCCTTCATATATTGGCCTGGGTAACCGATGACGTTCTCATCTGGAATAAAGGTTCGCGAAAAATGGACCAGATGGCTCACCGTTGCTCGCATTCCGATCGGATCCCACCACGAATCGTCGAATCGTATGGTGCGATCGGAAAGATTGCATGCCATCAAAAGTTGAGTGTCGAGCGGCGCCGAGCTGTGCCTAACTCCACCTGGGCCTTCGGTGGATACCAGCAG
>Ga0137376_10000891_pt1 | contig 15447 bp, 10 predicted proteins | sample SagtaG_23_FD_104814 | JGI IMG/M metagenome (GOLD analysis project Ga0137376, IMG submission 104814) | Vadose zone soil microbial communities from Sagehorn Ranch, Mendocino, California, USA - Sage2_L_20_16 metaG | ecosystem: Environmental > Terrestrial > Soil > Vadose zone | place: USA...
AAGTGATCGAAGACAGCTTCGCTCGGACGCCACGTCTGGACATCGTCTATAAGATTCCGCCGGAAAACACGCCTGACTGGTATGCGCTCGATGTGCTCGGTGGGGTGCTTTCGAATGGCGTGTCGTCCCGGCTTTACCAAAAATTCGTCAAAGAAAAGGAGATGGCGCTGAGCGTCGAGGCGGATGCCAATGAACACCGCGGCCCATCGCTTTTTTGGTTCAGTGTCATGGCCCGGCCGAGCACCGATCTCGGCGAGCTCGAAAAACTCTTGTATGACGAGATCGCGCGGGTGCAAAACGAGCCCGTGGCGGATTGGGAGCTCAAAAAAGTTCAAATGCAGCTGCGCCGCCAGCGCGCTCAACAGATTTACAGCAGCCGATCCCGCGCCAACGCCCTGGGCCACTTTGCGGTTTATTATGATCATCCGGAATTGATCAATTCGATCTGGCGCCAGTATGAGCGAGTCACGAAGACCGACTTGCAAAGAGTCGCACGGGCATATTTTAAAGACACGAATCGCAGCGTTGTGACAACGCTGCCGAAGTCCGCTTCCGGTGATCGGTAACGTCGAATGGACATGGCCAACGGAAATTTCACAGGGGTTTTCGGTAAGCTCGGCCGATTCTTGATTTTCACGGCAGGGATGCTCGCGACGATCGCGCCGGTGCTTTACAGCCAAGAGTCCGTTAGCACGCCGCTAAGCAAAGTCGAACGCAAGAACAAAGCGCCCGTCTCGCGCGAAATTCTGCGGGTCAAACTTCCGAAGCCCATCGAAAGCAAACTCAAAAATGGTCTCACCGTGCTCATTCTCGAAGATCATCGGGCGCCGTTCGTCAACGTACAGCTATACGTCGGCGGCGCCGGCGCGCTGTTTGAGCCCTCCGGTATGATCGGCTTGGCCAACGCCACGGCACAAATGCTGCGCGAAGGAACCCAATCACGCAGTAGCGTACAGATCGCGGAGGAGATTGACCGCCTCGGCGCGTCGCTCGGCGCTGGCGCGTCGTTCGGTTCACCGGACGTTGTGCTGAGCGCGTCGGGCTTGAGCGATAACTTCGATGAGTGGTTTAGCGTGGCTGTCGATATTCTGCTTCATCCGAGTTTTCCAGCCACCGAACTGGAGAAACTGAAGCAGCGTCAACGCGTGCAGCTGCGGGAGCAACGCTCGGCGTCGGGGTTTTTGTTAAGTGAGCGGTTCAACCGCGCCGTATACGGGGAACACCCGGCGGCCCGCGTGGCGCCTACGCTGCAATCCATCGATCATCTTAGCCGGGATGCGTTGATCAAGTGGCACCGCGAACGCTATGCGCCGCAACGTGCGATCCTGGGCATCGCCGGAGATGTGCGCGCTACGGCATTGATCGCGAAGTTGGAGAAGCAATTGGCGCGTTGGCAGCCGAGCGAAGCCAAAGAAACTTGGCCACGCGACCCGGTCGCCGCGTCGGAGCGCAAAATCCTGCTGGTGAACCGGCCCGACTCGGTGCAAACCACGTTGGCATTAGGCAACATCGCCATACGTCGCAGCAGTCCGGACTACATACCGATGGTGGTCATGAATCACGTGATTGGCGGCGGTGCCTCCTCGCGCCTATTTCTCAATCTGCGCGAGGAGAAGGGATATACCTACGGGGTCTATAGCGACTTCAGTGCGGCGCGTTATCCTGGACCCTGGCGCGCCGGCGGCAGTCTGCGCACGGAAGTCACCGCAGGTGCCCTGACGGAGTTTTTCAACGAGATTCGCCGAATCAGGGATGAAAAAGTTCCCGCCGCGGAGCTCGAAGCCAATAAGCGCTCCATCGTCGCCAGCTTCGCGCTCTCTCTAGAGCAGCCCGCGCGGGTGCTGGGATTCGCGATCACGCAAAAGCAATATGGTCTTCCCGCCGATTATTGGGATTCGTATCCCGCGAAAATTATGGCAGTGACGGCCGACGACGTGCAGCGAATCGCGCGTAAATATGTGGATCCGCGCACTTTACAATTGGTGGCTGTCGGCGATGCCGATAAAATCAAGCCGATCTTGGCGCAATACGGTAATGTCGAGGTTTTTGATGCCAACGGCGCGCCGCTCGGCAACGCTAAACCGTAATTTCAACCAATTTGACTTCGCCCATAAGGCAAGAGGCCCGCGGTCCGGAGCAGCGGAGCTCCCGTGAATCGTTCCCTTTAGGTCTCTTGTTTATCGTAGTGATCTGCAAATATACTTTGGCGATGTGGGACAACTCGGATGATGGAACTTGAGAATGCCGCCTGAAGCGTCTGCCTCTCCTGGAGCATTGACCGGTCTGCGAGTCCTGGATCTTACCGGACGAATGGGCGGGTACGGCGGTTTATTGCTTGCCAATCTCGGCGCGGAAGTGATCCTTATCGAACCGCCGGGCGGAGATCCGCTGCGCAGTGAGGGACCATTTAAAAACGAGGAGCCTCATCGAGAGCGAAGTATTTCATTCGCGGCATACCACTCGAACAAACGCGGCATCGTTTTAGACTTGGACAATGAACAGGATCAGTCGACGTTGCGCGAACTCGCGCGCGCAGCGGACGTTCTCCTTGAAGACAAACCGGCGGGTTACCTCGATGGTCGCGGCCTCGGTTACAGCGCGCTGCAATCGATCAATCCTGGTATGGTGATGACTTCGATCACCGGTTTCGGTCAAACGGGGCCGTATCGCGATTTTAAGGCACCTAATATCGTTGCCTTTGCCATGGGCGGTCTCATGAATTTATGCGGCCATCCCGGGCGGGCGCCGCTGATGGGTCCATGCGACGTGGCCTATCATCTAGGTTCCGTGCATGCCGCCTTCGGCACTCTCGTGGCGTTGTTTAACCGGCGCGCCTCGGGCCGCGGCGAGCATATCGACGTGTCTCTGCAAGATGTCCTGGCCGCGGATCCGTTTCTGCGCGTCATGACTCGTTACAGCGTCACCGGCGAGATACCCCAGCGCACCGGACATAGCCAGTCGACCACCGTGGCGGAGACTTACCAATGCCGCGACGGATATGCGCGCGTCTTCGTCAACCAGGCGGATCACTGGAAACGCTTTGTCGAGTGGCTCGGCCGTCCACCGGAGTTGCTCGATCCGAAATACGAAATCGCGCAAAATCGGTTTCCCTTGCGCCAGATTGTCGACCGTTTGGTCGAAGCACGTACGCTCAATTACGAAGTCAAAAAATTCTTTGACGAATTCCAGTCGCTGCGCTTGGCCGCCGCGCCGATTAATCCGCCGAGCGCTTTCCTCGTCGACGAACAGACGAAACATCGAAACTACGTCACCGAGATCGGACACGCCGAATTGGGCCGTCATGGTTTTCCCGGCGACCCTTATCAATTCTCCGAGACTCCCTGGCGTGTCCAACGCGGCGCGCCGCTGCTCGGGGAACACCAGGGGGAGATCGGTCAGAATTTTAACCACTCCTCCGCATGGCTGACGGAATGCCAAACTGCCAGGGCCGGTGCCGCGCCCGCTAAGAGACTTTTGGATGGGATTCGCATCATCAGTTTTCCCACCGGGATCGTTGGGCCGGCGCTCGCCGGCTTGCTCGCCGAGCACGGCGCGCAAGTGATCTCCATTGAGCCGGGCCAGTCAGCGCGCAGCCCACAACGGGGGCAGAAATTCCAAATTGCCGCGGATCTAGAAAGTAATCGCGACCGTAGACGGATCGCTGTCGACATGAAACATCCGGACGGAGTGGTGCTGGTGAAACGGCTGATCGCCAAGTCTGATGTCGTCATGGAAAATTTCAGCGCGCGCGTCATGGCGAGTTGGGGATTGGACTATCCGCACCTTAAAGAAATTCGACGGGACATCATCATGGCGAGTTTGCAAGCGTTCGGCCAGACCGGCCCGCGCCGGGAGTATGTGAGCTTCGGACCGATTCTGATGTCCTATTCGGGCATGGCCTATCTGTGGCGCGATCCGGAAATCGAGCGGCCTGGTGCCGGTTGCCAAACGGCCTTTCCCGATTACGTCGCGCCGTCCTTCGGGGCGCTCGCTATTCTCGCCGCGTTGCATTATCGCGCCCGCACCGGTCACGGCCAATACATTGATATCTCCCAGGCGGAAACGGCCGCATCGATGATCGGCCCTGCTTACTTGGAATACCTGATTAACGGCCGCGAGCCGCAGCCCCAAGGCAACTTTGCCGCGGCAGCCGCGCCGCATGGCTGCTACCGCTGCAAAGGCGATGATCGTTGGTGCGTCATCGCCATCCAGTCACAGGAAGAGTGGATCCGCTTTTGTGAGCTCGCCGGACATCGCGAGTGGCTGACCGATCATCGGTTTTCCGAGCCGGGCGCACGGGTTGCCTATCGACAAGAGCTCGACTATTGGATCGAAAAGTGGACCGAAAAGTACACGCCGCACCAGGTGATGCTTATGTTGCAGCGCGAAGGGATCGCCGCGGGCATGGTGCAAACCGCCGAGGATCTTTACCGTGATCCGCATCTGCGCGAACGCGCTTTTGCGCGCGAAGTTTTCCATCCGCAATTGGGCTGGGTGACCCGCGTCGGCCCGTCAGTGCGCTTGACCGAGAACGGGTTTTCACCTGCAGGCGAAGCCCATGTCGCCGGTCAAGACAACGATGCCGTGCTGGGAGAAATACTCGGCCTATCCAGCGCGGAAATCGACGATCTCGCGGAGCGCCAAGTGTTGCGTTAGGCCAAATTCTTCTTGACGTCCGTGATCGTGCGCAAGCTCGAAATCAAGATTGATCCTTCTTCCCTAGACCAGGCGATTCGCGAAGCCGAACACTACCTTGCTCACGCTGATCCAGTCATGCGGCGGCTTATCGCGCGCCATGGTCCTTGCCCGCTGGCCGAGCGCGAGTTCGAGCCATTTCATATGCTCGCCAATTCGATCATCAGCCAGCAACTTTCAACCAAAGCCGCCGCCACCATCAAACAGCGGGTTGGGGAATTGGTCGGCGTGCCGTTCCAAACCGAGAAGGTTCTTGCAGTCAGCAGTGAAAAATTACGCGACGCTGGCTTGTCACAGGCAAAGGCACGCTACATCCGCGAGCTTGCAGCGCGGGTGGTTGACGGACGGCTGATCTTTGATGAGCTGATGGCGATTGAAGACGAGGCGGTGATCGAAAAGCTGATCGAAGCCAATGGCATTGGCCGCTGGACCGCCGAAATGTTTTTGTTGTTTGGGCTCAAACGATTGGACGTGCTTGCGCTCGGCGACGCGGGATTGCAGCGGTCGGCGAGAATTCTTTACGGAAAAAGGCGAAAATCGGAAACTCTGTTTTGGCGAGTTGCTGAAGCCTGGAAGCCGTATCGTTCTATCGCATGTTGGTATTTGTGGAGATCGCTGGAAGATGTCTAGCGTTACAGCATGATCATTCCTTGGTCGTGTCATGTTTGTTCGGGGAAGTTCGACAAATATCGCGGCGGCGTTTGTGCAAGATGTAAAAGGTCAGCTTGTCTCCGGCATTTGAACCTCATCGGTTTTACGAAAGAGCAAGGTCCCGCCAAATCCGAGCATGTGTGTGTCAACTGTATCAAAGCCGGGGAAACATCCGCGCAATTGCGCAGGAGTTACTTTTCCGAGATTGCGTGGATTCGCAGATTGGGTCTTTAACGCGACAAGTCGTCTCTTTCATGATTTCACAGAAATTGTGCCGGTGAGAGGTGTGTTCGAAATTCCCTCCCCATTGTCAGCGGTTTTGGAATTAACCCGCCTTGTTAATTTTTGCCGCCCAAATATCCACGATCTCGCTCGACGGCGCTACTCGGCCGTAATGTTTCTTCACGAGAGCGACAGCTTCATTATGTGCCTCAGGACCGTAGGTGGTGGCACAACAGTCTTTGACAAGGGTGATGTAGTAGTCGAGCATGAAGCCGACGGTGAGCGTGTGAAAGACACACATGCCCGTGCCCACGCCCGTGACGAGCAGACTTTTCACGCCGCGGGCGCGCAGCAACATGTCGAGATCGGTGCCGATGAAGGCGCTGTAGCGATGTTTGGTGACGATCATTTCACCTGCGTGAGGTTCTAATCCTTGGTGAAACTCGGCGCCCCACGTACCGTCTGCGCAGGCGAGCAGCTTCGAATTTTTAAACTCCGTCCACACCGGTGAGTTCGTCCATTGATTACCGGACGTTCTGACGAAACAAATCGGAAAATTATGCCGGCGCGCTTGGTTTACGAGATAGACGAGACGCGGAATCATGTTCTCGACAAAAGCCATATCGCGCCCGCGCTTGCAGGCGGCGCCGTCGCGATGGCAGAAATCGTTTTGCATGTCGACGACGATCAACATGCCATGCTTCGAATCGACGCGCTCTTCCAGTGAAAAAGCCATAATTCAAGCCTTTACTCGTAAAGCTTCTTGATAAAACCGCTGTCGTCCAGCTCTTTAACCAGGCTGTTGTCAATAAACGATCTTGGGTCCGCGCTGCGAGCTTTTGGATTATCCCTGGCGAGGAAATCAAGCACCGTGTTGACCCCCTTCAACGACGGATTGGGCGTGTTTTCAAAGTATCCGGAGCTGTAAAGCGCGTGAGAGCGTTCCAAATATTTCGTCTGTGACGGCGCGGTGCGCAGTTTCTTGGCTAGGACGTCGATGCTTTCTTTGCGGTTCTTTTTGAAAAAAGCGATGCCTTCGATGTAGCCGCGCAGAAACCTTAGCGTTAGGTCGCGATGCGTGCGGGTAAAAGCGCGGGTCGTGTCGATCATGCTATGCAAGTAGTAAATGTCCGTGTCGGCTAGGTCGGCGAGCACGCGATAGCCTTGATCTTCCGCGAAAAAAAAAGTCGGCTCGGTCATCACGGCGGCGTCGATGCCACCTTTTTCGAGGGCCGCCATCATCGCGGGCGAAGAACCAATTTGCATCGTCTGCACGTCATTAGGACTCATACCCCATGTTCGCAACATCATGAGCAACACTAAATGCGATGCCGCGCCGAGACGGGTGATGCCGACTCGTTTGCCGCGCAAGTCCTCCGGTTTTTTGAGGTCGCTACGGGCCATCACTCGCTGGACGCCTCGGTTAACGATGGAAGCAATCATGACGACGTCTGCACCATTTAGGCCCGCGCTGATGACTGCCCCGCCGGCGCCGCCAAGGAATTGAACATCTCCAGCAATTAAGGAGCTAACCCCGCCTGCGGAAGCGCCGCCGATCAAAATCACTTCGCTGTCGATGCCATATTTTTTGAATAGCCCTTTGTCCTCGGCAATCCATAGGGCGGCATTGATTGGGGTGAATGAGCTGAGGCCGATGCGGATACGATCGGCGCTGAACGCGAACGGCACCGTAATGACGAATGATACCGTCATTGACAAAAGCGCATGGAAGAAACTGCAGCGTGCGATTTGTTGCACCGAATTGCCTTATTCGTTCCTACTTGACGGCGGAGATCACTTGGGGGCTGATTGAGGCTCGCCAGGTGCCGTGTTGATCTATTTCCGATCCTCCGGCTTCACGTACTTCACCGTGCCGCCGCCTTTTTGAGAGTGGAGATAGCCTTCCACGTCGTTCAGCGGGTTTGTGTAGTAACGCAGACGGTGTTGGACGAGGTCGTCGGCGCGTAGCGCCATGTCGAAGGGCAAGTCTTTTTGCATGTAGGCGGCGATCTTGGCGTTCTCGAGTGTTGGGCCGTTGCGGCTGGCGAGCTCTTTCGCCAGCGTATCGACATAGTTATCGAGCTCGTTCTCGAGTACGACTTGGGAGACCAGGCCGATGCGTTCTGCTTCTACGCCACTCAAATTTCTACCGGTGAGGGAAATGAAAAATGCTTTCTTGAACGGTATACCGGCGTGGAAGAGCGACGGCGTTGCGGTTGCGCCGTAGCTGCCGCGGATAACTTCAGGCATGCCGAACTTCGCATTTTCCGCACTGATCACCAGATCATGACCATTGATAAGGGCAAGTCCACCGCCAAGACACCAGCCGCGAACTTTGGCAACCGTCACCTGCGGCAGTTTGCGCATGATGTCGACGATCTCCGCCACGCCCCCGAAGCCGCGGGTGCGCCGCCGGTTATCTTGTCCGCGCATGTCGTAAAGGTCGCGGCCGGAAGAATACGAATCGCCAGCGCCGGTGGTGACGATGCAGCGAATTTTGTCGTTTTCGGCGAGCGAACGCAGGAGGTTCGACAGTTCGGTGAGCAGAGCGATGCTCAGAGCGTTTTTCTTTTCGGGGCGGCTAAGCGTCAGCCAGGCGATGCCTTCGTGTTCGTCGATGTTGGCGTTGATCGGTTTGGTGTCGGGCATTTGAATTCTCCGTGGGTTTGATTTGGTTCCAATCGTTCAAAAAGTTCAAGTCGTTCAAATCGTTTTTCGGAATGACCTCGCACCGGTTCGAGGTTACAATCACCTCGGACAAGGGTTCCAGTAGCGAGGATTATCCATTAGGAAAACCGATAAAACGCCTTGGCGTTGTCCGCCAGAATTTTTTGCTTGGTCTTATCCGAAATATCTTTGCGGCGGACGACTTGGCTCACGCTGTGCGGCCATTCCATGTCCCAGTGCGGATAATCGGAGGCGTACATCATGCATTCGTCCCCGAACTGCTCGATCACCAGCGGCAGCGCCGACTCTTCACCCTCACAGGTGAAATAGCAGCGATGGTCCTTGATATACTCGCTTGGCAGTAACTTGAGCGGCTCCATCTCGGATTTCCGCAGCAAATACTTCTCGTCGAAGCGCTCCATCCAGTAGGGCAAGAAGCCCACGCCGGCTTCGAGAAAGCCGACTTTGAGTTTCGGAAAACGGTCGAGGACGCCATTGGAGATCACCGACACGATCGACAGCATCTGCTCGAAGGGATGCGAGGTCATGTGCACACCGATATATTTGTGAAAGCGGGTATTGCCGACTGCAACTTGCGCGGTGGCGTGAAAGCCGACGGGCACGCCGAGTTCCTGCGCTTCAGCGTAGATCGGATCGAATTGGGGCTGGCCTAGATCCAATCCCTGCTGCACGTAGGTAGGCATCATCACGCCGACGGCACCCTTTTGCGTAGCCGCTCGGCGAACTTCTTTTACGGCTTCAGGCACGACTTGCGGCGCGATAACCGCAGCGTATTTAATCCGATTGCCGCTTGTTTTGCAGAAATCGCACGCCCAATCGTTGTACGCCTTGGCCAACTCCGCAGCGAGATCGAGCTCGCGCACCAGGCCGATCGCCAACGCATTACTGGGATACGCAACCGCGTCGCCGATCTTTTCCACGTCGAGATCTTTGCAATACTCATCGGGGTTGGTCGGTTTCCGCCCGGTGGTGCCGTTCAGAAAAATATCCCAACCGAAAGACGGAAAATAGGGACCGCTGCGGCTGCGAAATTTTTCCGGCAAATAGGTTTTATACGCGGGACCATCAAGATGATGGGCATCGGCGTCGATGATGGTAAATTCCACGAAAGATCCTCCGAATGAAATTAGCTGCTAACGATTGAACCTTGAACTTTTGAACGGTTGAACGAAACGGGCTGTTCAAGGTTCAAAAGTTCAAAGCTCACCCGGAGCAAGCTACTGGAACTAATCCTGCAGTCCGTAGCGTTGCGCGATGTTGAGAAAGATCGATCCGACGAACACAGTGCCGATCGTGATGATCAGGCTGAACGCGGCTAGCTCGCCGACGTGGCCGTTGTCCCATAATTCCCAAATCGTCACGGCGACGACTTGCGATCCGGGCGAATAGAGCAACAAGGCGATCGACAGCTCTTTAAAGGTGATCAGGAAAATATAGATCCACCCGGCAAGCAGCGCGGGCATGATCAGCGGCACGACGACATGGCGCACTGTCTGGAAGAAGCTCGCGCCGCTGGCCATGGCGCCTTCTTCGAGCTCCTTATGCAAGCTCAACAGCGCGGAGTGGCTAAAGCGGATGCCGTACGGCAGATAGCGGGCGGTGAACGCTAAAACCAGTATCCAGATCGTGCCGTAAACCGGGACCGGCAACATCAAATACATTTTTAGGATCGCGATGCCCATGACGATGCCGGGGAAAACCAAGGGCAACATCGACATCTGGTCCAGTAACCTGCGTCCTTTGATCGACGCGCGCACAATCAACCACGCGGCGAAGAAGGTGATGGCGACTGCCGCCGTCGCCGACGACACGCTGACCATCATGCTGTTCATCACGGAGCGAATCACACCGCTGTCATTGAAGGCGGTGACATAGTTGTTCAGGGTTAGCATCGACAGCGCTTTCCTCGAAGGCACCTGGGCGAATGGCAAAAAGGATGACCAGGTAATCGCCACGATGGGCAAGAATTGCAAAAGGGGCAAAACCAGCATCAGGGTGCCGCCGAGCCAACGCCACTTGCCGAGGGCGATCCGGTGCGGGCGAAAATTTTTGCCGCTGATCGTGGTGAACTTATAGGTCTTGCTGGTGATCCGATAATACGGAATTAACCCCAAAGCGACGAGCACGATGAGAATGATCGAGTAGGCGCTGGCTTCGCCGTATTTCGGAATTAGACCGCCTTTGATCTGCAGATAAATCTTCGTGGTCAGCACTTCCACGCCGGCGGGTATGCCGATCAGCGCCGGAATCTCAAAAGCTTCGAGCGAGCGGATGATCGTCAAGATCATCACGGCGAGTACGCTGGGCACGGCGAGGGGAAAAGTCACGCGCCGAAAGACTTGCCAGCTGGTGCTTCCGGCGGTCGTCGCGGCTTCTTCCAATGACGGGTCCATCGAACGGAAGGGCGTCGACATGAGCAAAAAGACAATGGGGATCCAGAGAAAACTTTCGACCAGCACCATGCCGCCCATGGAAAAAATATTAAAGAACGGCTGTCCCGTTAACGCCATGCCGACGGCGTTCAACATGCCTGCCTTGGGGCCAAGGAGCATGATCCAGCCGACGACTTTGATGATCCCGGGGATCGCGAACGACACGTACGCGGAAACGTAAGCGAGTTTGCGAAACGGCGCGTCACTGCGTTCGGCGAGCCACGCGAGCGCCGTGCCGTAAACCAACGCGACCGCCGAGCTGCTCACTGCATAGATAAGCGAGTTACTGAGCAGTGTCCTGACGTCGCCGAGGGAGTCGATAATGTTAACGAAGTGCTGGATGGTGAAAGTGCCCGCTTGTAAACCGCGGTCGGTCACTAGACTCGTGTGGAGGATGAAAAAGAACGGCGGCAAAACCAGGTAAGCCAAAATTGCGCTTGTGAATACGAATAGCACCTGCGCCGGATTGCGCATCATCATATACATTGTTCGACCCTCGCGCGCTCGCGATCTTGAAAGTTGGATTGCACGCCTTTGTCCCCCACGGGATGCCGGACTCTGAACTCGGAATTCTATTGCCAGCTATATATCAAAACCGCCGAGCAAGACAATTGCGATCTTGGGGAGAAGACCTCAAGGCTTAGGCGCGAAGGTTAAGGGGAGCGGCGTCGCGAATCCGTGGCCCTCTATCCTTTAGGCCCACGGACCAATGAAGGGCTCGCCGGTGAAGGTGTCCGATAATGGTTCTAATATTTCCGGCCAGTTATTCGGATCGACTTTGCGGCGCATCTCTTTCGGACGCGGCCGTCCGTCCCAGCCCACCTGCTCCATGTAGTAATAGAGCTCGAGGCAGTGACCGTCAGGATCGAATGCATAAGCGGCGTAATCGATGCCAGGGTGCAGCTCCGGAGGGATGATCTCGGTTTCGACCCGCACGCCATTCCCGCGCAGGAAGCTCACTGCCGCCTTCAGCTGCTGATAATTGGCGAGCTGAAGACCGAAAGACATATTCGACGTCGCCTCGCTGAGCCCCAGTTTTTTGCGCCATGATTTGGGGAAGATGCCGAGTGAATGATGCTCGTTGTCGCAGCGCAAATAAGCGCAGCGTTCGCCTTGCCACTCGACTTCTTCGGTCAATGTAAATCCCAGGACATCGGTGTGCCAGCGTTTGAGTGCTTCATAGTCGTCGACGAAAAGATTCACCGGGCCGACGCGGGTGATCTTGAAGGGTTGCGGTAACAACACGCCATCGACATCGTACTTGAGCGGCATCTTACTTACATGCCGGCAGCCGTCTAGCACACTGATGCCCTTCTCGATGTCGGCGCGCACCAGTTCGTAGTCGGGAAGCTGCGGCTGGTTGGGCGGATTGGGCGTGCCATGGCGCATCGGTGCGGGGCGGGCGTAGCCGTTCCAGTTGATCTGCTCAATGCCGTAATACAATTCGAAGATCTGTTCGTCCGGCGCCCAGACATAGAGATGAAATTGAGAACCTCCACCTCCCGCCCGGCCTTCGCGCATGATTTCGACGCCGAGGCCACGAAAGTACTTGCTTGCCTCGGCCATTTCGGAAACACTCTGGACCTGCCATGTGATCTGATTGATATCGTTCTGCGGCCGGAAATGCTTGGCATTGTCGCCGGCGTATTGCCGCTCGTTGAACTTTTTCTTGTCGAATAAGGCGAACGAGTGATGATCGCCCGCGTGTCTGCCGAAGAGACCGGCGCCCGCCGGTTCGGTGACAAAAAATCCGAGCAGATCGAAGTAAAAGTGCCTGCTCCCCTCGAAATCCGACGCGTTAAAGCCAAAGTGACCCAGACGGCGGATCTTGAAAGGTCGGTCCAGGGCAACGCCGCCGACGTTGTATTTGGTCGCGATCTTGGTCGTCATGGCAATCTCCCCTCACCCTTTCCTTCTTGAACTCGACTCTAACGCGTTCAGTCAATCCATTTTTCGCATCCCAGCTCCCATGGTGCAAGCATCACACTGCAATGATTTGACTCGTGGTCACGGTAGCTTTGCCAGATCCAGCAAGATGAAACCGTTTTTATTGTACACGGCCGCCTTCTCCTGCAGCGATCGATTCATCAAATACTCCTTCCCCTTGATCTCTGCGAGACGCGGACCGATACGGGCTCGCCACGGCGCAAAATACTCCGGGGGATGTTTCGGATCGGTGAAATCGCGCGTCTCCACTAAAAGATGGGTTACGCCAAACTCTTGTTTCAGCCGGTATAGCGGCGCGGCATCCGTACTCAAGTAGGCTTCAAATAACGCGTCCATTCTTACGCGCATGGCCTTCATGTAGGTTAAGTGCAGCACATGGTGCGTCGCCGCGGTAAGAAAGACGTTGCGTCGCGTTACATATTCTACGTTTCGTATCTCCGCGGCGGGCCAGCCGGCGATTAGAATGTCCTTCGGCAAAGCGGTGATGGCATCGGCTAATGGCTGGGACAGTTGTTGTTCAGGGGATGCCGCGAACTCGACGTTGCCCCTGCCGCCAAATGCCATGAGATATACCGAGACGATTCCCAGAAAGCTTAAAGCTTTGAGTTTGGCTGATGAGTGCAGCCGCGGAACTCGGCCCAGCAAAATGTATAGCGACCAGGGAAATATTAACGTAATCAGAAACGGCAGCGAATACATGAAGAAGCGGGTCGGAATATACAAATACGGCGCGCCCAGCCAGGCGATCACGTGCAACACCACGCAGACGGCGAAGAAGCCGATCAGCCGAACCACGGCGCCATTGGAATCCTTTTTGAACACCGCTCTTATGCCGGCGCAAATGACGACGAGGACGATGAGGCCCATGAGCGCGAGCGCAAACAGCAGAGTCATTGAATCCAATTTTTTGTGGACGTTGACCCAAGGCGCGATCGGATCGCCGTGACTGTACATCGGCCCGACAAAATAGATGGCCCATTCGTTACTGAAAAGTTTATAGGGCAGCTGGTCATAAGCGCGGTAATTGCCGTCGGGCCCAGCCTCAGGGTAGAGCGCAATGTCAGTCGCATTAACGCGCCTGCCGTAAGGCTGGCTGTCGAGCCACATCGGTAACAGCCCCGCCAGTGTCAGAAAGCCGGTCACTGCCACGGTTGCCAAGCGGCGTGACCAGCGCCAGTGCGACACCGACCCACGGGCGGATAAAGGTTTTAAGAGCATCCAGGTGGCAAGACACAGTCCGCCGATGGTCGCCACGATGGGATAAAGCATTCCACTCACGATTACTGTAACCACCAGGAGGTGAGGACGGTCCCGAATCAACGCATAGAGTATTAGCGCAATCACCGGGTAGGCGTACATCCGAGGAGTTGCGCCGAGGAAGCCCAACCCGATGAAAATCCACGCCGTGATCGTTAACGCCATCACGGCAAAGCTCAGCGCTGCGCCGCCCAACAGCCATCCCAAGCGGCCCAAGATACCAATAAAAACGGCATAGGCCAGGTACATCATGCCGAGCTGGAAATGGCGCACGTCGCCAAGCTCGGCGCTGATCTCAATCAACCATTTATACAGAAGGGGGGACAGGGCATTAAGGTAGTACTCCTTCACAAAATTCGTGGGTATAGGATCGTTTGGATCGAACTTAAAAAAGGGAGGAATAACATGAGCAGCGTCAAAAGGGACAAAGTATGGATTGTTCGCCATTTCCCAGTGGTATTGAATGCCAGGCCAATAGAGAACACCCAGTGCGAGTACGACTAGAACCAACTTTGCCCAGCCTCGCATGGTCAACAACTTTCCTCACGGTTGCTTGGTGCATCGCGATCCATTATCTCTTTGGGGTCATCCTCGAATTTTCTCGCGATGCGTTATCGGCGGCGGCAGTGATCGAGCCGCGCCTTAGATTCGAAATATGAAGTACCGATTGAATTCGAGTTATGTAAATGGCAAGGACCGGTTTTTTAACTTCGTGATCGCGAGCCAGAGTGATTCCAATTCCTGCGAACCTATGATCGCGCCATTCTCCTCTACCTCTTGAGTACGGTCAAGCAGATCCTCTGATTGTGTAGGTTCGTTGTATCCGAAATAGTCGGGTGTCAAATCTCATCGACATCGGGGTTCATGTCGGCCAACGGACTTCGCAGGAATGAATCACTTTGCGATTTTCAATCGGATTAGAACCCAATCCCGTGCTGTCGTTTTAAGTACGTCATTTCCATTAGAAGGATCATTTGGATGGTTGCAAGCGACTCTGAATTTTGGGATATCATCGACAACTGCGATTGGGCTTAGATTATTCGAGTACAGTCGTGCTAAAGGGTGCAACAAATTAATAATTGAAGAAAAGCACTATGGCAAAAGCAACAACGAATAGCGGCACGAATTGGGATCTCGAAGCAGATGTCATAGTGATCGGTTCAGGAGCCGCCGGGCTGCCGGCGGCGATTAGAGCAGTCGAAGGCGGAGCGTCAGTCATTGTCGTCGAGGCGAATTACGATGTCGGTGGGCACGCGATCATCAGCGGCGGGCATATGGCGTTGGGCGGCGGCACCAGCGCGCAGAAGAAATATAATATTGCCGATTCGCCGGACACTGTTTTTTCCGATCTGACTGATTGGTCGATCGTGCAACCCAACGGGTCACCGGATTTTCGCTACAATGATCGGGCGGTGATGCGCGCTTTCGCCGACCATTGCGCCCTTACTTTCGAATTCTTACTTGCCAACGGCGTGGAGTTTACCGATAAAGCGCCCGACAATCATGGCGCGTCGACGACCGGCAACTCGGCGCCGAGAGAAAGTCACGCGTTCTG
>Ga0137376_10000893_pt1 | contig 15442 bp, 16 predicted proteins | sample SagtaG_23_FD_104814 | JGI IMG/M metagenome (GOLD analysis project Ga0137376, IMG submission 104814) | Vadose zone soil microbial communities from Sagehorn Ranch, Mendocino, California, USA - Sage2_L_20_16 metaG | ecosystem: Environmental > Terrestrial > Soil > Vadose zone | place: USA...
CTTTCGATCGCGCACGCGATGCCCGCAGAGGTTCGCCTCTACGACCGGCTGTTCGCGGTGCCCTATCCCGGCGCGCGGACGCCGTCGGGCGAGCACAGTGAAACCATCGAGCCGGCGCACGCATTCGTCGTCGCGGGCGACGACGATCCGATGGCGGAAGTCGCCGAACGCGATTTTCTGGACGACCTGAACCCGGCGTCGAAGCGCGTGATCACCGCGCAAGTCGAGCCCGCGCTTGTCGGCGCATTGCCCGAAGATCGCGTGCAATTCGAGCGGCATGGCTATTTTGTCGCCGACATCATCGACCACAATGCGCGCCACCCGGTTTTCAATCGTACGGTAACGCTCAGAGACTCGTGGACTAAGTCGACCACGACAACGTAGCGTCTTGTGCAGCGGCCCCGGCGGGCTAACATTTACGCTTGATCGAGTGACCGGAGTCTCCAATGAAGCGAATCATCCTGTTTCTCATCACCAACCTCGCTGTCGTGTTGGTGCTGTCGATCGTGCTGCGCCTGCTCGGGCTCGATCGCGTCGTGCAAGCGAACGGAATCGACGTCCCTTCGCTGCTCGTATTCTCGTTCGTCGTCGGGTTCGTCGGCGCGATCATCTCGCTCCTGTTGTCGAAGTCGATGGCAAAGTGGTCGACCGGCGCGCAAGTCATCGAGACGCCGCGCGACGAAGCGGAAGCCTGGCTTTTCGATACGATCCGCAAGCTCGCCCAAACAGCCGGTGTCGCGATGCCGGAAATTGCTGTCTACGAAGGCGCGCCCAATGCGTTCGCTACCGGCGCATTCAAGAATTCGGCCCTCGTCGCCGTGTCGACCGGCCTGCTCCAATCGATGAACAAGGAAGAAGTCGAAGCGGTATTGGGCCATGAGCTGTCGCACGTCGCCAATGGCGACATGGTGACGCTCACGCTGATCCAGGGCGTCGTCAATACGTTCGTGATTTTTTTCGCGCGGATCGCCGGCTATATCGTTGACAGAACCGTATTTCGCACCGAGCGCGGGATTGGCCCCGGTTATTACATCACCGTTTTGGTCTGCCAGATCGTGTTTGGAATTCTGGCGTCGGTGGTCGTTGCGTATTTTTCGCGCCGTCGCGAGTTTCGCGCCGACGCCGGTTCCGCCAAGCTTCTCGGTTCGCCGCAGCCGATGGTTCGTGCGCTCGCCCGATTGGGCGGCCTCGAAGCGGGCTCGTTGCCGCCATCGTTTCAAGCATCCGGGATCACCGGTAGTCCGAGCGGCCTGATGGCGCTCCTTGCTTCGCATCCGCCGATCGAAGAACGCATCGCCGCGCTGCAGGCAATGCGCGTGTAGCGCGCTGTGCAGTTCAAGATCGAAGTCCGCGACGACGCCGGCATTTGGAGCGACGTTCGCGGCGCCGACGGCGACATCCTCGTGTTCAGCGACGAAGGCGCAGCGCGTGTCGCGCTGTCCGAGCGTTTTCCGGTGCTGGTGCAAATGGAGAAATACGCGGGCGGCAAGCGCACGCGCGTGATTCGGATTATCGAAGACGAGGACCACTGACGCTAGCACCGGCGCGTCGCAAAGCGCGGGCAAAACAAAACGGCCGGGACACTCTGTCGCCGGCCGTCGTTGGAGAATTTGTCGAGCAGTTACTTCAGATGATTCGAAACGAGTTTTGTCATCTCGAACATCGATACCTTGCTCTTGCCACCAAATACCGCGCGCAGCTTGTCATCAGCGTTGATCAACCGCCTGTTGACAGCATCCTGCAGCTTATTCTTTTTGATGTAGTCCCAGATCTTCTTCGTCACTTCAGTGCGCGGCAGCGGCGAGGTGCCGACCACAGCCCCGAGCGTCGAGGAGGGCGTCATCGCTTTCATGAATGCCGCGTTGGGTTTGCGCTTGGCTCCGGTCTTCTTGGGCGCGGCCTTTTTGGCGGGAGCCTTCTTTGCAGGAGCCTTCTTTGCGGGAGCTTTCTTTGCAGATTTCTTTGCGGCCGGCTTTTTTGCAGCCGGCTTCTTTGCGGCCTTCTTTGAAGCTTTCTTGGCAGTAGCCATGGTTCTCCTTCCTGTCAGTTGATCCGAACGGACGACGTCTCTGCTGTTCGAAGCTGAAGCGATCCCTCCTGTCAGGGGTAGCGCTCCATCGGCGGCGACTATACCGCATTTTTACCTAGAGGGAAGCACTCGATCGAGGTAATTTTCATAGGCACGCGGATCGTGTTGCGGCATCAATACGCACGCAGTATCCGCGCTGCGAGAGAATGTCGCGCTGGTTGCTGTCATGGAACGCCGGCCGCTGCATCGCACTTGATATCTCGGAAGCCATCATGAAGCGCCTCGTTCGCGCCGTTATCGTCGGCACGCTGTTCCTCGGCTGGAGCAGCGCCATGCAGGGAGCGGATCGCATCGCGCGAGCGTCGCTTTTCGATGCGCATCTGCACTACAACGGGGAGGCACGGGCTCGAGCGTCGGTGGTGCAAACGCTTGCGCAGCTGCAGGCGGCGGGCGTCCGCGCCGTCATCGCAACGAGCACCCCCAATGACGGTACCCATGCGCTTGCGAGGGCTGCTGCCGGCGGTCCCGTCGCGGTGATTCCGTTCCTGCGACCCTATCGAACCGATTCCGACCGCGCCACGTGGTTCAACGATCCGGCGATTGCAGCGTTCGTCGACGACGAGCTCACGCGCGACAGCAGCTATCGCGGCATCGGCGAATTCCACATTCATGGGGGTGCCGATGCGTCGGGCATCGTGATGAAGCACATCGTCGACGTCGCGGTGGCGCGCGACCTCTGGCTGCACGCGCACTGCGACGACGAGGCGCTCGAGGCGATTTTCGCGCATGATGCGCGCGTCAGCGTTATCTGGGCGCATTCGGGGTTCACGACGCCGACGGAAAAGATCGCCGCCTATCTCGGTCGACATCCGACATTGATGGCCGAGCTTTCGTATCGGTCCGATATCGCATCGGGCGCTAAAGTCTCGCCCGCCTGGCGCGAGTTGCTCGCCCAATATCCCGACCGCTTTCTGCTGGGATCGGACACGTGGACCAATGAGCGATGGTCGAGCTACGGTCGAATCGTCGATGACTATCGAGCCTGGCTCGGCGATCTCCCACGCGAAACGGCGGAATATCTCTTGTGGGGTAATGGCGCGCGTATGTTCGGATTGCCACGTTGAAACGAGCGCTCCACATGTATCCCTGGCGGAACCGCGTGCGAGCGACCGCCGGCACGAAGGCGTCGCGTAGGCGGTAAAATGGCGTCGTGTCTGCGAGCTTGCCAAAATCGTGGGCGAAATCGCCCGAATGCGCGAGCGCCGCCTACCGATGTCTTCCCACGTAACGGATCCTGCGCAGCTGCGCGTCGAATATCAGCGCGCGTCGCTTGACGAACGCGACGTCGATCGCGATCCGTTGCGTCAGTTCGCCCGCTGGTTCGAAGAATCCGTCGCGGCGCGGGTGCCCGAGCCCAATGCGATGACGCTCGCGACAGTAGGCGCAGACGGCCGTCCGGCGGCGCGGATCGTGCTGCTGAAAGAGCTCGACACGCGGGGTTTTTGTTTCTACACGAACTACGACAGCCGCAAAGGGCGCGATCTGGCTGCCGATGCGCGCGCCGCGCTGGTGTTCTTCTGGATCGAGCTCGAGCGCCAAGTGCGTGTGGAAGGCGCAACCGAGCGTGTGGCGAGCGCCGAGTCCGATGCGTATTTTGCGCTGCGGCCCCGAATGTCGCGCCTTGGCGCATGGGCGTCGCCGCAGAGCACGCCGATACCCAATCGTGCGGCTCTCGATGAGCGGTTCGCCGCTATTGCTGCGCGATATCCCGACGAGCAGGACGTGCCGCGTCCGCCGAATTGGGGTGGTTATCGCCTGCTCCCCGATCGCCTCGAATTCTGGCAGGGACGTCATTCACGCCTGCACGACCGTATCGCCTACCACCGCGATGCTGACCACTGGCTGATCGAGCGCCTCGCGCCATGACGGCGCGTGTCTCGCAATCCTCGTCCCTCGGCGTATTGGTTGGACTGGGCATCGCCAACCACGTTGTCTTGGCGGGCTCGCGCATTGCGGTTTCGCTCGACGCGCTAGACCAGGGCGCGAACACCGCCACCGTCGGTGTGCTGTTGGCTCTTTACGCAGTTCTGCCGATGGTGTTTGCCATTCCCGCTGGCCGCCTGGCGGATCGCATCGGCGTACGCCGTCCGATGCTCGCCGGATCGTGCGGCCTTGCCGTGGGTGCGGCGCTACCGTCGATCATGCCTGGGCTGCCATCGCTGTTCGTCACGGCCGTACTGATCGGCATTTCCTTCATGATCTTCCAGGTCGGCACACAATATGCGACGGGCGAAATGGGCGGATCGCGCTCGACCGCGCGTAACTTCGGCTTGCTGGCGCTCGGGTTTTCGACGTCGTCGATTGCGGGACCGCTGATCGTCGGCTTCGGTATCGACCATGGCGGCTTTCGTGTGACGTTCGCACTGCTGGGGCTGCTGCCGCTCATCCCGGTGTTCGTTTTGGCGACCGATCGCCTCGCGCTGCCGGGACCGCATCCCGCGCACAAGGCGCTTCCGCTCTCGCACGCACTCGATCTCATCGGGCACGCCGAGCTTCGCCGCGTGTTCGCGATCAACGCGCTGATCTCGATGGCGTGGGAGCTCCATACGATCTTCGTGCCGATCTATGGCAATTCGATCGGCCTTTCCGCCTCGATGATCGGCTTGATTCTCGCGGCGTTTGCGAGCGCGACTTTCGTCGTCCGGCTGGCGATGCCATTGATCGCGCGCCGGTTCTCCGAGCATCAAGTGCTGACAACGGCGCTCTTCATCGCTGGTGCCGTGTACATCGCCTTCCCGTTCTCACGCAGCGTTGCGATGCTGATGGCGCTGTCGTTCTGCCTCGGACTCGGGCTCGGCAGCGGGCAGCCGATGGTGATGGCGTTGCTGCACAGCCACGCGCCGCCCGGCCGCATGGGCGAGGCGGCCGGTGTACGAATGTCGTTGATCAACTCGATGGCGGTGGCCGTTCCGCTCGTGTTCGGCGCGGTCGGCAGCGCGTTCGGGCTCGCGCCGGTGCTGTGGTCGGTCGGCGTTTGTTTGACGACAGGCGGTTGGCTTACGCGGCGCGCCTGATCGAAACCGCTTGCGCGTACGTCACGCCGTTGCCTTTTTCTTCAGTCGTTCGGCGAACGCCTTGCGAAATTTTGCGACCTTCGGCGCCACGACGATTTGGCAATAGGGCTGTGAGCCGTTGCGCGCGAAATAATCCTGATGATAATTTTCTGCCGGATAGAACGCCTCGGCCTCTGCAATCTCCGTGACGATCGGATCGCGCCAGAGTTTGTGCGACGTCAAGTTCGCGATCACCGCTTCGGCATCGGCGCGCTGCTCGGTCGTCTGACAGAAGATCACGGAACGGTATTGCGTCCCTACGTCATTCCCTTGCCGGTCCTTGGTCGTCGGGTCGTGGATGGTGAAGAACACCGTCAAGAGGTCGCGAAAGCTCAGGATGGCCGGGTCGAACGTCACCTTGACGACCTCGGCATGACCTGTGCCGCCCGAGCACACGGCATCGTAAGTCGGATTGGGAATCGCGCCGCCGGCATAGCCCGATTCGACGTTCAATACGCCGTCAAGGCCGCGAAATACGGCGTCGAGGCACCAAAAGCATCCGCCGCCGAGAACGGCGACCTCTGATCGAGCGGGTGATGAGGTCATGGTGTGGCTCCAATGTAGCAAATGGAATTGTCGCGTATGCGAGCCACCAGCTTACGCTCCAGCGAGAAGCCGCGGCATTCTGCGATAATCTTTGGTGAACCAGTCACCGGCGCCCGTCTGCACGGTCGCTCACGCTGCTTTCTCCGACCAGCCGCCTTGAATCCGCTTCGTTTCGTCGCGCGCGTCGCCATGCGGATGCGCGACATCGGCCTTGCGCGCACGGCGAGCAGCCTTTCGTTCACCACGTTGCTCGCCGTCGTGCCCATGGCGACAATCGCGCTAGCGTTTGTCGCCCGCTTTCCGATGTTCGAGAGCTGGTTTGCCGCGCTCGAGGCCTTCGTCTTCAAGAACATGCTGCCGGGCAGCGCCGCATCGGTGATTCATGAATACGTGCTCGGCTTCGCGGAGCAGGCCGCAAGGCTGACCGGCGTCTCGATCGTATTGATCGTTGTGACCGCCGGCCTCGCAATTTCGACGGTCGAGCGTGAAATCAATCTGATCTGGGGTATTCGACGCCGCCGCCCTTTGGCAAGACGCGTCCTCGTTTACGTCGTCGGATTGACGGCGGGCCCGGTGCTGTTGGGTGCCAGCATCTCGATCACGACCTGGCTGATTGGCGAATCGCTGGCCGTCGTCCCGATTCGCAAGACGCAAAGCGATCTGATACTGCGCATGCTGCCTTTCGTTTTCGGCACCGCGGGCTTGACGCTGCTCTACAAGGCGGTGCCGGCCCGCCACGTCCGTTGGGGACCGGCCCTCGCCGGCGGCGTGACGTGCGGCCTCGCGCTCGAGGCGGCCAAACACGCCTTTGCGTGGTACCTGACGCGCGTCAACAACTATCAGTTAATTTACGGGGCGGTGTCGGCGCTGCCGGTGTTTCTGTTGTGGATCCATCTCTGCTGGGTGATCGTGCTTGCAGGCGCGGCGATCAGCGCGACCGTGGCGGATGTGCGTGGGCGACGCGACAATAACCGCGAAGGTCGCTGACCGGATCGGCTGCGTGGGTTGCGCAATGGTCGACTGGCAGGCTACAGTGCAAAAATTTTAGAAACGGAGAGCGAAATCCGTGTGGTCAATGATTCAAGCAGCCGGCTGGCCGATCTGGCCGCTCATCGTCGCGTCGATCATTGCGTTGGCGCTCATCTTCGAACGGCTTTATTCGCTGCGCCAGAGCATTGTTGCCCCCGCGGGACTGGTGGATCGCGTTCTCACCGAGTACCGAAGCCATGGCGCGACCGCCGAGCTTTTGTCGAAAACCGCCCGCCACGGTCCATTGGGCCGGATTCTCGCGGCCGGGCTCGCGAATGTGAAAAGTCCGCGCCCCGTGATGAAGGAGGCCATCGAGGAAGTCGGACGCGTTGTGACGCACGATCTCGAACGCTTCCTGACGACGCTCGGCACGATCGCTGCGATGTCGCCGCTGCTGGGACTTTTTGGCACAGTCATCGGCATGATCGAAATCTTCGGCTCGCAGACCGCGGCGAGCTCGAATCCGATTCAGCTTGCTCAGGGGATTTCGATCGCGCTCTACAACACGGCAATGGGCCTGATCGTCGCGATTCCGAGCATGATCTTTTACCGCCACTTCCGCGCAAAGGTCGATGCACTCGTCGTCGAAATGGAGCAGCAGGCGATCAAGCTTGTTGACTTTGCCCACGGCGAACGCACGGCTTAGAGAGCGATGAACCTTCGCGGCGCACGCTCGCGGGAAGACCCGGAGATCAACTTCATCCCGTTGATCGACGTGTTGCTCGTGATCCTGATTTTCCTGATGGTGACCACGACCTATCAGCGAATCTCCGAGCTGCAGATCACGCTGCCCGAAGCCGATGCGGATGCTGCGCGGCAGCGGCCGCGGGAAATCAACGTCGGAGTCGATTCACAGGGTCGCTACGTGCTGGACAAAAACGTGTTCACCTTTACGACTGCCAATGCGCTCGCCGACATGCTGCGGAAAGCGGCGGGTGACGCCAAGGATCCCGTCGTCATCATCAATGCCGACGCGCAGGCCACGCATCAATCGGTCGTGCGCATCATGGAAGCTGCGCGTATCGCGGGACTCCTGCATATCACGTTCGCGACGCAATCGTCTGCTACTGGGAAGTGAGCGCGGCTGGCGCTTAGGATGGCGCCATGAGCGCCGACGGGCCGCCCCGAGGCGCGAATTGCCGCCCCCTGGGGCGTGGGGACCACCATGACCTTCGTCGATCGTCTCGTCGCCACGTGGTACGCGCCGAGGCCCACGCTCCTTGCCCGCGTGCTGTGGCCGCTGTCGCTCGTGTTCCGTGCCATCGTTGCCTGTCGGCGTGCGCTGTATCGCATCGGCTTACTTCGTGCGCGGGCGCTGCGCGTCCCCGTTATCGTCGTCGGCAACGTGAATGTCGGCGGCGCCGGCAAGACGCCGTTGACGCTCGCGCTGGCCAACGCGCTCGCCGAGCGCGGCCACCATCCCGGAATCGTGAGTCGAGGTTACGGAGGCAGCAACGTCATGCCGCGCGCCGTCGAGGCCGAAGACGATGCGCACGTCGTCGGCGACGAGCCGCTGCTCTACGCGAAAGCAGGGCTGCCGGTCTGGATCGGCCGCCGGCGCGCGGCCGCGGCCGCGGCGCTGATTGCAGCGCAGCCGAACATCGATGTGGTGATCGCCGACGATGGCTTGCAGCACTACGCGCTCGAGCGGGCAATGGAAATCGTCGTCGTTGATGCAGCGCGCGAGCTCGGCAACGGTATGCTGTTGCCGGCAGGTCCACTGCGGGAGCCTGTAGCGCGACTCCTCGAAGCCGATGCGGTAGTCCGTCTGGTGTCGCGCGATGACGCCTATCCCGCAGCTGCCGGCGCGCCTTCAACGCGGATGTGGCTCGAGACGTTGCCCTGGCGGAACCTTGCTCTAGCAGACCTTGCACCGACGTTCGACGCATGGCTGCCTGGCACAGTGCATGCAATCGCGGGCATTGCGCATCCCGAGCGTTTTTTCGCGCTGCTACGCAAGATCGGGATCGAAGCGCAGTACCATCCGTTTCCCGATCACCACTTCTATTCGCGCGACGATCTTGTCTTCGCCGGCGCTCGAGCGATTCTGATGACGGAAAAGGACGCGGTAAAATGTGCCGCGTTCGCCGACGATCGATTCTGGTATCTGCCGGTGCGCGCGCGAATCGACCCGGCGCTCGTCGAACTCGTCCTCGAAAGAATCCATGGATACCAAGCTGCTTGAAATGCTCGTTTGCCCGGTCACCAAAGGGCCGCTGATCTACGACCGCGACAAGCAGGAGCTGATCTCCAAGACCGCGCGGCTCGCCTATCCGATTCGCGATGGCATCCCGGTGATGCTCGAGGAGGAGGCGCGCAAGCTCACGCCGGAGGAATGCGAAGAGCTGCAGAAATGAGTGCCTGAGGTTCGTGATGTTCACGGTCCTCATTCCCGCGCGCTGGGCGTCGACGCGCCTGCCCGGCAAGCCGCTGGCCGACATTGCGGGAAAGCCGATGGTTGTCCGTGTCGCCGAACGTGCGCTCGCGAGCGGTGCGGACCGCGTGGTGGTTGCGACGGACGATCGCCGTATCGTTGACGGGGCTGCCGCGCATGGAATCCCCGCAGTGCTGACGCGCGCCGACCACGCGACCGGCACCGATCGGCTGGCCGAGGCGGCGCAACAGCTCGGACTGTCGCCACAAGACATCGTCGTCAACGTTCAGGGCGACGAACCGCTACTCGAGCCGGCGCTCATCCGCCGGATCGCCGAGGTGCTTGCGGCGTCGCCCGATGCGGCCATCGCGACGGCGTGTCATCCGATCACCGATTTGCAGGAGGCATTCAATCCCAACGTCGTGAAGGTGACGCTCGACCATCGCAACTACGCGCTTTATTTCAGTCGCGCGACGATTCCCTGGGCTCGCGAAGCGTTCGCATCGCAGGTTCGAGCGCTGCCCTCGGCGTTCCCGCTCTATCGCCATTACGGGCTTTACGCGTATCGCGTTGATTTTCTCGCGCGCTATCCGACGCTCCCGAGCGCGCCGATCGAACGCTTCGAAGCGCTCGAGCAGTTAAGGGCTCTCTGGCACGGCTACCGAATCGTCGTGGAAATCACGACGGGCACTCCCGCGCCGGGCGTCGACACACCCGCCGACCTTGAACGCGTACGCGCGCTCTATGCGGGCCAAGCCACGAACGATTGACCAAGCCACGAGGAAGCGGCGAGAATCGCGACGCCTTAGGGTCGGAGACGACTTCTCCTCGCAACGAATCCGCTTATCGGCCACAAAAGTCGTTTCTGACCCTACTAACTATGCGATTGATACTGATGGGACCGCCGGGGGCGGGCAAGGGTACCCAAGCCGCGTTCATCAGGGATGCGTTCGGGATTCCGCAAATTTCGACTGGCGACATGCTGAGGGCGGCGGTGAAAGCCGGAACGCCGCTTGGACTCGCGGCAAAAACAGTGATGGACCGCGGCGCGCTTGTTTCGGACGACATCATCATCGCGCTCGTGAAGGACCGGCTCAAAGCGTCCGACTGCGCGACCGGCTATCTCTTCGACGGCTTTCCGCGGACGATTCCGCAAGCCGACGCGATGAAGGACGCCGATGTTCCGATTGAATATGTGCTTGAGATCGACGTCCCCGACGAGGCGATCATCGATCGAATGAGCGGCCGGCGCGTCCACGCCGCGTCGGGCCGAACCTATCACATCAAATTCAATCCTCCGAGGGTTCCGGGCAAGGACGACGTCACTGGCGAAGACCTGATCCAGCGCGACGACGACAAGGAAGAAACGGTGCGCAAGCGTCTCGCCGTCTACCACAAGCAGACCGAGCCGCTCGTCGCCTATTATGTGAAATGGGCGGCAACCGGAAACCCGAGTGCGCCCAAGTATCGCAGCGTGAACGGCCTCGGCAGCGTCGAGTCGGTACGCGATGCTTGTCTGGCCGCGCTCAGAACGTAATATCGTGCCAATGAACGCTTTCTACGCGCAGTCCGGCGGAGTGACCGCCGTCATCAACGCGAGCGCGGCGGCCGTCATCGAAACGGCCCGCAAGCACAAGTCGCGCATCGGCAAGGTCTATGCCGGCCGCAATGGCATCATCGGCGCGCTGACCGAGGATTTGATCGACACCAGCAAGGAGTCGGCGCGTGAGATTGCCGCCCTGATGCACACGCCCGCCGGGGCCTTTGGCTCGTGCCGCTACAAGTTGAAGGGCGTCGACGAGGACCGAGCTCAATATATCCGGCTGATGGAGGTCTTCAAGGCGCACGACATCGGCTACTTCTTCTACAACGGCGGCAACGATTCCGCGGACACGTGCCTCAAGGTCTCGCAACTCGCCGGGAAGATGGGTTATCCGCTGATTGCCGTGCACGTACCGAAGACCGTCGACAACGACCTCGTGGTGACCGACAACTGTCCCGGATTTGGCTCCGTGGCGAAATATGTCGCGACGTCGATGCGCGAGGCCGCGTTCGATGTCGCTTCGATGGCAAAGACGTCGACGAAGGTCTTCGTGCTCGAGGTGATGGGCCGGAACGCCGGCTGGATTACCGCGGCGGTCGGCATGGCGGCGGACGACGAAACGCCGGTGCCGCTGATTCTGTTGTTTCCTGAAATTGCGTTCGACGAAAAGAAATTCCTGGCCGCCGTCGAGCGCAACACGAAAGCATTTGGCTATTGCTGTGTCGGCGTGTCGGAGGGTCTCAAGAGTCCCGACGGCAAGCTGATGGCCGAGGCGGGAACCAAGGATGCGTTCGGCCATGCGCAACTGGGCGGCGTCGGTCCGCTCGTCGCCAGCATCGTCAAGGAGAAGCTCAAGTACAAGCATCATTGGGCGGTCGCCGATTATCTGCAGCGGGCGGCGCGCCATCTCGCGTCGAAGACCGATCTCGAGCAGTCGTACGCGGTCGGAAAGGCGGCGGTCGAATTCGCGCTCGCCGGAAAGAACGCGGTCATGCCGGCGATCATTCGTACCGCGGACAAACCCTATCGCTGGAAAATCGTCGGGGTGCCGCTGACCGAGATTGCCAATCGCGAAAAAATGCTGCCGCGCAATTTCATCACGGCCGACGGTTTCGGCATCACGGTGAAAGCGCGCGCGTATCTCGCGCCCTTGATGAAAGGCGAAGCGCCGCCGCCGTTCAAGGACGGATTGCCGCGCTACGTGCGTCTCAAGAACGTCGCAGTGCCGAAAAAGATCGCGGCCGCGTTCAAGGTCTGATGCGGCGCGGCGAGGCCTGACGGGTTGGCGCGGAACGCACGCGGGGCGATTCCGGATCGGGCAAGAGAATTGCGGCTCGACTTTTCGGACCGCGCACTGGCAAAATAGCGCGTTTTGGTCACGGACGGCGATATTGAGCACCGTCTCGTGATTCGGCCGAATCGCCGATCCGCCAGCGCACCTACGAAGGCGCGGCGCCTTCCGTCCACCGCCACTCGTTTGGGAGAAAAAACATGTCCACCGGTCTCATCTTCGCGCTAGCCTGCGCGATTGCGGCCATCGTCTTCGGCGTCATCTGGATCAACCAGGTTCTCGCGAAGCCGGCCGGCAATGCCCGCATGCAAGAGATCGCCGCGGCCATCCAGTCGGGCGCGCAAGCGTACCTGAACCGCCAGTACACGACGATCGGCCTTGTCGGCGTCATCCTGTTCGTCATCATCGGCGTCTTTCTCGGTTGGGACACGGCGGTCGGCTTCGCGGTCGGCGCAATTCTGTCGGGGCTCACCGGCTACATCGGCATGAATGTTTCCGTCCGTTCGAACGTGCGGACGGCCGAAGCGGCGCGCACCGGCCTCAATGAAGCGCTGTCGGTCGCGTTTCGCGGCGGCGCGATCACCGGGATGCTCGTTGTCGGATTGGGTCTCCTCGGCGTTGCCGCCTTCTATTGGTTCCTGATCGGGTCGGCGACTTATTCGCCGAACCTGATGAAGGAAGGTCTCCATCGCGCAATCCAGCCGCTCGTGGGTCTCGCGTTCGGCGGCTCGCTGATCTCCATCTTCGCGCGGCTGGGCGGCGGCATCTTCACCAAAGGCGCCGACGTCGGCGCGGATCTCGTCGGCAAGGTCGAAGCGGGCATTCCGGAAGACGATCCGCGCAATCCGGCGGTGATTGCGGATAACGTCGGCGACAACGTGGGCGACTGCGCCGGCATGGCGGCCGACTTGTTCGAAACCTACGCCGTCACGATCATCGCGACGATGCTGCTCGGCTCGTTGTTGCTAAAAACGGCCGCGGAAGCGGCCGTCATCTACCCGTTGGTTCTCGGTGGCTGGTCGATCCTCGCATCGATCATCGGCTGCTATTTCGTCAAAGCAAGGCCGGGCGGCAAGATCATGAACGCGCTCTATCGCGGACTGATCGTCGCCGGCGTTGTGTCGGCGATCGGTTTCTGGTTCATCACCGATTGGGTGATGGCGAGTGTTGCTGCAATCAATCCTGCGTTGACGACGCTGCATCTGTGGGGCGCCGGTCTTGTCGGGCTCGCGTTGACCGCGGCAATGGTCGTGATCACCGAGTACTACACGGCGACTGAATTCAAGCCGGTGCGTCATATCGCGCAGGCATCGACGACGGGCCATGCGACCAACATCATTGCGGGAATCGGCATTTCGATGAAAGCGACGGCGTGGCCGGTGATCTCGGTGTGTATCGCCATCTTCGTGTCGTTTTGGCTGGCGGGCTTGTATGGAATCGCGATTGCGGCAACGTCGATGCTGTCGATGGCCGGCATCATCGTCGCGCTTGATGCCTACGGCCCGATCACCGACAACGCCGGCGGCATCGCGGAGATGGCCGATCTGCCCGATTCAGTGCGCGCGATCACCGATCCGCTCGACGCCGTCGGCAACACGACCAAGGCTGTGACAAAGGGTTACGCCATCGGCTCGGCGGGGTTGGCGGCACTCGTGCTGTTCGCCGACTACACGCACGCGCTCGAAAGCTCGAACCTCGCGACCAACTTCGACTTGTCGAGCCACATGGTCATCATCGGGCTTTTCATCGGCGGCTTGATTCCGTTTCTGTTCGCATCGATGGCAATGGAAGCGGTCGGACGCGCGGCGGGCGCTGTCGTCATCGAAGTGCGCCGTCAGTTCAAAGAGATCAAAGGGATCATGGACGGAACGGGGAAGCCCGAATACGGCGTTGCCGTCGACATGCTGACCAAAGCGGCGATCAAGGAAATGATCGTGCCGTCGCTGCTGCCGGTACTCGTGCCGGTCGTCGTCGGCCTTCTTCTGGGACCGCAGGCGCTGGGCGGCCTGTTGATGGGCACGATCATCACGGGGCTCTTCGTCGCGATCTCGATGACGACAGGCGGTGGGGCTTGGGACAACGCGAAGAAGTACATCGAAGACGGCCATTACGGCGGCAAAGGGTCCGACGCGCACAAAGCGGCGGTCACCGGCGATACCGTCGGCGATCCCTACAAGGACACGGCGGGTCCTGCCGTCAATCCGTTGATTAAGATCATCAACATCGTCGCATTGATGATCGTGCCGCTGCTCGGTACCTTTGCGATAAGCGCAGCGACGCCATCCGTACCGATTCCGCCTCCGACGCCGATCTCCGCGCCGGCGAAGGCAGTCGCGCCGGCACCGTCGCCGACAGCGCCGCCGGCGGCTCCCGCACCGCCCGCGTCATCGACGTCGACACCGGAGCCGGCGAAGAAGTAATCTGACCCGGCGCCAAGCGAAAAGGGCAGCGGAGTTTCCACTGCCCTTTTTGCAAAGCCCTCGCCCGCGACGATCCGCGCGGTGCGAAGCGTAAGCCGTACTCGAATGCTTACAATCGCTTCTCCATTGCCCTTCGACCCTCTGGATGAACTTCGAACAATCGCGCGACCAAGTGCGTAGCCTCGTCGTTGTATTGGCGTGCGTCGCTGCGGCAAGCGCAGTTGCGCAAGATCAGGCGCCCGAGCGAGCTTCCGGATGGACCGACAAGCGTCCGGTCGAGAGCCGTCGTTTCATGGTGGCTGCGGCGAATCCGCTGGCCGTCGATGCCGGCTACAAGATGCTTCGCGCCGGAGGATCCGCGGTCGACGCGGCGATCGCCGCGCAACTCGTGCTGGGTCTGACCGAGCCGCAATCGTCGGGTCTCGGCGGCGGTGCCTTCTTGCTTGCGCATGACGGAAAAACGCACAAGCTGATCGCATACGACGGTCGCGAAACAGCGCCGGCGGCGGCGACGCCCGAACGTTTTCTCGACAAGGACGGCAAGCCTCTTGCCTTCACGGATGCAGTCGTCGGTGGGCGCTCGGTTGGCGTTCCCGGCACCGTGCGGCTTCTCGAGATCACGCATCGCAAGCATGGGCGTCTTCCGTGGCCGACGCTGTTCACGCCGGCGATTGCGCTTGCCGAAAATGGATTCGCCGTTTCGCCGCGACTCCATAAAATGGTCGCAAGTGAAACGAATCTGCAGGGCCGCGCAAAGGCCTATTTTTTAAACGACGACCGACCACGCGCGATCGGCGCGATCATGAAGAATCCTGCGTACGCGGCCACGCTGCGCCGCTTGGCGAAGGAAGGCGCGAATGCGTTCTACGCCGGGGAGATCGCCCAAGACATCGTCGATACCGTGCGCGAGTCAACCAATCCCGGCGACATCACGCTCGCCGATCTCGCGAGTTACCGCGTTGTGGTGCGCGAGCCGGTTTGCGATACATATCGCCTCTATCGCGTTTGCGGCATGCCGTTGCCGTCATCGGGCGGCATCACCGTGTTGCAGATACTGAAGTTACTCGAGCCGTACGACGTGATGGCGATGGGTCCGC